>JAEEGJ010005074.1_pt1 | contig 42455 bp, 33 predicted proteins | sample 8958761 | NCBI WGS metagenome assembly JAEEGJ01 (sample SAMN16246546, study PRJNA631951) | gut metagenome | biome: gut microbiome; feature: rumen; material: RS-attached | host: Bos | place: Iran: Karaj | collected 2018-10
GAGTCGCCCAGCGGGCCGGTGACGCAGACGCAGTCGCCGGGTTGCGCGTGGCTGCGCAGGCGCGCGGCGCCGGACGGACATTCGCCGAGCACGGCGACGTTGATGCAGATGCGGTCGGGCGAGGCGGTCGTGTCGCCGCCCAGCAGCGCCGCGCCGAAGCGCCCGGAGAGGTCGGCGTAGCCGCGCAGGAATTCTCCCATCCAGTCCGCATCGAGGTCGGCGGGCAGGGCGACGGACAGGAACGTGGCCGTCGGGCGCCCGCCCATGCCGGCGATGTCGCTGACGTTGACGGCGGCGGACTTCCAGCCGAGGCGGTAGGGGGGAATGTCGGCGCGCAGGAAATGCGTCCCTTCGACGAGCATGTCCGTGCTCACGAGCGTGTCGCGTCCGCTGCGCTGCGGCAGCACGGCGCAGTCGTCCCCGATCCCCGTCACCCCTTCGGGGGCGGGGAACAGGTCGCGGATCCGGCCGATCAGGCCGAACTCGCCGAGATCTGACAATTTCCGGGCAGGCATATCCATACAAAGATAAACGATTCGCCCGAAAAAGTGTATCTTTGCAGGAATGAAAATCGCGCTGCTTACCCTGGGCTGCAAGCTCAACTTCGCCGAGACGGCGACCTACGAACGCGGCTTCAAGGCCGCGGGCCTGGAAGTCGTGCCCTGGAGCCAGCGCGCCGACCTCTATCTGGTCAACACCTGTTCCGTCACCGGCACCGCCGACAGCAAGTCGCGCAACCTCGTCCGCAAGATGCACCGCATCAATCCCGACGCACGCATCGTCGTGACGGGCTGCAGCGCCGAGCTGCGCCGCGCCGAGATCGAGAAGATCGAGGGCGTCGCGCGCGTCTTCGGCGCGAAGGAAAAGGGACTCGTGGTCCCGGAGACGCTCGCCCTGTTGGGCTTGAAGGCCGTAGAAAGCCAGCGTGAGGCAAGCATTTTCGCGGCTTATTCTGCCGCGGAATCACGCACCCGCGCCTTCCTCAAGGTCCAGGACGGCTGCAACAACTACTGCAAATACTGCACGGTCCCGTATGCCCGCGGCGAGAGCCGCAACATCCCCATCGCCGAGTGCGTGCGCAACGCGGAGCGCATCGCGGCGGAGGGCGTCAAGGAAATCGTGCTCACGGGCGTGAACACGGGCGATTTCGGCCGGACGACCGGCGAGTCGTTCCTCGACCTGCTGAAGGCGCTGGATGCCGTCGAAGGCATCGAGCGCTATCGCATCTCCAGCATCGAGCCGAACCTCCTGACGGAGGAGATCGTGGACTGGATCGCCTCCGGCACCAAGTTCCAGCTCCATTTCCACATCCCCCTGCAGACCGGCTCCGACGAGCTGCTCGCCCGGATGGGGCGGCACTACGACACCGCCTTCTTCGCGGAGCGCATCGCGATGATCCGCCGCAAGCTGGAGCGCCCCGGCGGGCCGAAGGTCTTCTTCGGCATCGACGTGATGGTGGGCCTGCCCGGCGAGACGGACGCGCTCTTCAAGGACACCTTCCGCTTCATCGACCGCATCCACCCGGCCTTCATCCACGTCTTCCCGTATTCCCGGCGCCCCGGCACGCCCGCCGCCTCGATGCCCGGGCAGGTGGACGAGACCGTCAAGAAGCACCGCGTGGCGGTGCTGGAGGAGCTCTGCCTGCGGCTGCACAACGAGTTCCGCGAAGCGAACAAAGGCGTGCGCGAGCGCGTCCTGTTCGAATCCACGGAGCACGGCGGGATGATGGAGGGCTATACCGGCAATTATATCCGCATCTCGCGGCCCTACGACCCGGCGCTGGTCAACGCGCTGGTCGATGTTGTGATCGATTGATATGGAGAAGAAAGCGAAACTGACATTCCTGGGCACGGGCACCTCTTCGGGCGTCCCGATGATCGCCTGCGACTGCGAGGTCTGCCGCTCGGCCGACCCGCGCGACAAGCGCCTGCGCGCCAGCGCGCTGGTCGAATACGGCGGCCTGACAGTCCTGGTGGACTGCGGGCCCGATTTCCGCTACCAGATGCTCCGGGCCGACGTCCACCACCTGGACGCCATCCTGCTGACGCATTTCCACAAGGACCATACGGGCGGCCTGGACGACATCCGCGCCTTCAACCTCGCGGAGCGGCATCCCGTCAACATCTACTGCGAAGGCTACGTGGAGCAGGCGCTGCGCCGCGAATACGGCTACGCCTTCGCGGACCAGAAATACCCCGGCGCCCCGGAATGGCGCGTGCACGTCATCGACGGCGCGCAGCCCTTCGCGGTGCACTCCAACGCCGGCGAGGAGATCCTGAGCTGGGAGCGGGGCTTCGGCTACCACCACCTCCCGCCGCAGCCCGCGCCCGACGCCTCCGTCGAGATCGTCCCGATCCACGGCTGGCACCACCGCGAGAAGCTCGTCTCCGTGCTGGGCTACCGCTTCGGCAACATCGCCTACCTGACCGACATCCGGATGCTCGACAGCGAAGCTGAGTTCGAGAAGCTCAAGGGCGTGGAATACGTCACCCTGGGCTGCGTCAAGATCGGCGAACACCATTCGCATCCCTCGCTGCAGGAGTGTCTGGATTTCTTCGAGAAAGTGGGCGCCAAAGAGTCCTATATCACGCACATGTCCCACCAGCTGCCGCGGCACGCCGATTTCGCGGCGATGCTCCCGCCGCACGTGCATCCGGCCTACGACGGCCTGGTGATCGGGTAATCCCTACGAAGCCAGCAGAATGAACACGCAGGGGCGCTTGCCGATGGCGGCAGGGGCCTTGCGCCAGCCTGCCACCGTGTCGGTGCGCAGGTACTGCGTCGGCAGGGTGAGGTCCGCCGCCACGCAGAGGCGCGTGGTGGGGGAGAGCCCCTGCAGCAGGTCGGCGAACAGGGCGTCGTTGCGGTAGGGCGTCTCGATGAGGATCTGGCTCTGGTTGAGCGCGCGGGACTGCTTCTCCAGCTCCTTGAGCGCGGCGCGGCGCTCGTCGGTCTTGGCGGGGATGTAGCCGCGGAAAGCGAAGGACTGGCCGTTGAGGCCGGATCCCATCAGGGCAAGCATCAGCGAAGAAGGACCGACCAGCGGCACGACCTCGATGCCGTGGCGGTGGCAGAGGGCCACCAGCGCGGCGCCCGGGTCAGCCACCGCGGGCAGGCCCGCTTCGGACATCAGGCCGACGTCCTGGCCGTCGAACAACGGCAGGAGCGCTTCCACTTCCGCAGGCGTGGTGTGCTCGTTGAGGATATGGAAATCCAACTCGTCGATATGGCCGCGCAGGCCGTAGCGCGACAGGAAACGCCGCGCGGTGCGCAGTTCTTCGACCACGAAGCAACGCAGCCCGCAGGCCGTGTCAAGGACGGACTGCGGTAGAGTCGCGCCGGGCTCCGCGTCGCCGAGCGGGGCGGGAATCAGGAAAAGCTTGCCTTGAGCCATCGATCTTGATGATTACTTGTCTGAGTTGTTTCTCGGCCTCCAGCAGGTCGTAGGCCTCGCGCTTGCTGGCGGGGACCGTCAGGTGGCGGATGAACTCCTGGAAGGTGCGGTATTCGCGCTGGTAGGAGATACCGATGCCGTTGCGCTGCGAGAAGTCGAGGTGGCTGGTGAATTCGTCGGCCGCGTGCGAGAACACGAGGAAGCGGAACTTGCCTTCCGGATCCAGCTTGACCTGCAGGTCGAGGTTGCCGGTGAAGTCGCCCGTGGCGCTGCCCGTGGAGAAGCGCCGGTTGCCGAAGTTGCCGCCCAGCAGCACGCGGTTCTCGAAAAGCTGCGTGGACAGGGAGATGTCGAAGAGGTTCTCGCCGGTGTTGATCTCCTGGTAGCCGAAGCCCACGTCGACGGGGATGTCGAGCCGCTGGAGGATGTTGTTGATCTGGCCGGACATCATCTCCGTGATGTTGGACAGCAGGAGGTTGCTCTGGCTGAAGACGCCGGAGTTCTCGTCCGGCATGAACGATCCGAGGAGCAGCAGCGAGACGAACTGCTTCTGCACCTTGTCGGAGGTGTTGAGGGCGGACTCGACCTCGGTGCGCGTGGTCGGGTCCAGGTCCGGCACCTCGATGTCGAGGTTGACCGCCGGGTTGCGCAGGCGGTCGGTCACGTTGATCTTGCAGGTCACCTGGCGGCGCGTCTTGCTGTTGCTGGAGGCCAGGATCGGGTCCAGGGTGGTGCGCAGACCGTAGGTGGCCGTCACGTCCAGCTCGGTGTTCATGATGTCGCCGCCGAACTTGACGGAGCTGCCGCGTTCGACGTTGAAGGTCTTGGAGAGGACGCCCGGCAGCACGAACTGGTAGTTGCCTTCGCTGATGTTGTAGTCGCCGTTGAGGTCGAAGACCGCGCGGGCGGGGCGGAGGTTGATGTTGACGCTGCCCTGGCCGCTGACCGCCGCCACGTTGCCGGCGGCCTTGTCGATCTCGACGAAGGCGCGCACGCCGGGCGTGAGGGTGACGTGGCCGCGGATGGTGATGTCGCTGCGCTTGACGGATTTGGTCTGCAGGCCGGCGATCATCTGCTCGTAGGGGTCGAGCTCCCGCTCCGACTGGGTGAAGGTCAGCAGGCTGCTGTTCTTGGCACCCGTGAGCGAGCCGGAGAGGGGAATATGGACGTGGCCGTCGCCGGAGGTGCTCAGGTCGGCGTCGACGGCGAGGGCGTCGAACGGGCCCCTGGCGGAAGCCGTGCCCGAAGCGCGCAGCAGGCCGTAGACGGGGAGCTTGGCGGTCTCGGGCGTGTCGAGGAGCTTGAAATTGTTGAGGCTGAGGCGTCCGTTGAGCTGGAAGTCCTTGAACTGCTTGAAGGCGAGCGCGGCGTTGACCCGGCAGGTGCCGTTGTCCATGTCGCGGATGGTCACGTCGTCGAGGTAGAGGCCGTTGTCGTCCAGGCGGAGCGGGCCGTCGATCGTGTAGGGGACACCCGTCGCGGCCACGCAGACCTCGCCGTTCTCGATGCGGAGGTCGGTGCTGTACGGGACGAGGTTGTCCATCGGGCCTTTCACGGCGATGTCGCCGGTCAGGCTTCCGTCGATCTTGGTGACGAGCTCCCGGAGGAAGGGTGTGGCGATGCTGAGCGGCAGCGCGTTGAAGTGCGCGTGGCCGTCGAGGGTCTTCTCTTCGATCCGGTAGGAGGCCCTGGCCAGCAGGGCTTCGTGGCCCGCGAGGCGGTCGGTGACGTGCAGGTCGAGGACCTTGCCGTCTTCATGCATCGTGCTCGTGAGCTGCAGCGCGCCGGCGTCCGCGCCCGCCACGCGGAGCGTGTCGACGCGGAAATCCATCAGCATGCTGCTGATCCCGTCCGGACCGGAGGTCACGGTGGCGGAGCCGTTCATCTGGCCCTCGATGCCGATCCTGGACGGCAGGAATTCATCCGCGAGCGCCAGGTCGAAGCGGGTCATCTGCAGGGTGAGGGTGTCGCTGCGGCCGGTGGAGATGCCGCCGTCCACAAGCAGGCTCTGCGGGCCGTTGTAGAGGCGCAGGCGGTCCAGGCGCAGCTCCTTGCCGTGCAGGATGATGGTGGAATCGTCGAAGCGCCAGGTCTCCGAACCGGCGGTGAGGAAGGAGTCGGAAGGACGGGCGTGGAGGTCCAGGATGCCCTTCCCGTCACGGCTGAGCTCGCCGTCGAGGTGGATGTAGGCCTCGCCGGCCGCGCTGCCGAAGCTGTCGTAGTGGACGCCAAGCGCGAGGACGTTGTCGTCGGCGCTGGCGTCGATCGCGGGATTGTTCATCGCCAGCGAGCCGGCGCGCAGCTCGGTGCTGACGATCTGCGCGGCGAGCGCCTCCGCGTGGTTGTCGAAGTGGATCTGGACGTTGCGCAGGTAGTTGGTGCCGAAGGCGATGCGGTCGGAGACCACCTGCCCGTCCAGGATGTTGTCGCGGACCGTCAGGTCGAGCGTCGTGCCGTTGGCCAGGTAGAGGCCGGGCATGAAGCGGGAGAGCAGGTCGCGCGTGTCGTGGAAACGCACCAGCACGTCATAATCGCCGGAGCCGCCGGCGGGCTTGTCGTCCGTATACAGGGCGGAGAGGTCCCGCCGCAGGGAGATGTTCTGGAGGTCCGTGACGAAATCGCCGACGGGGGAGTCGCCGCGGAAGTCGGCGTCGACGAACGGGGCGGCGAGCCGGATGCGCTGCTCGATGCCGTCGGTCTCGGCGTTCATCTCGATGTTGCCGACCTCGAACGTGCCCCTTTCGTCGGTCAGCTTGAGATTCTCGAGCGAAGCGCGCCCGTCGAAGCGACCGTCGTTCTGCACCAGGTTGACATAGAGGTGCGTGGCGACATGGGAGATCGGGGCGTCCTTGATGCCTATCGCGGCGAGGTCCAGGCCGTGGATGTCGCCGCCCAGGCGGTAGCGGTTGCCGCCCGGATGGGACTCCAGGTCAGCCATGCCTGCCAGGTCCAGCTGCAGCGCCGGGTCGTGGCTCAGGATGCGGCCGCGGGCCGTGCCGTTCTGCAGGGAGCCGGAGACGCTGAGGTTGTGGAAATCGTGCCCGAGGGCGTGGAGCCTGTCGATATGGAGCGTATCGAGCGAGGCGTCCGGCAGGCCGCTCGGCGAGAGCACGGCGTGGGCGACGGTGTGCATCGTGACGGGACCGAGGGCGGCGATGCCGAGCATCTCGCCGAGGTCGAGTTCGCGGGTGCCCAGATTGAGCGAGGTCTCGAGCGGCATGCCCGCCTGGGCGAGGTTGAAGATGCTTCCGCTGACGGTGAAATCGCCCGAAGGGCTCGTCAGGCCGCCGTCCACGTCCAGCCGGCCGATGGGGCCGCGGGCCTTGAGCTGCAGCGTGAGGGGGACGCCGCGGGCGAAGCGGCTGAGGTCCGGCGCCTTGCCGGTCACGCCGGCGATCAGCTTGGAGAAGGCGGAGGTGGTGCCCGTGAGGTCCTGGACCGCCACGTCGAGCGTCAGGCCGGGGATGTCGGGCAGGCCGGCGACCCGCCCGTTGATGAGGGTGGACACGCCGGAAGAGAGTTCGGTGAAGGCGAGGCGGTCCAACGTGAGGTCGGCGACCGGGCCGTTGAAACGGCCGCGGCGCACATCCAGGACGGTGGGACTGCCGTCGAAGGAGCCGGTGAAATAGGTGAGCGTCTGCAGCGCGACGCGCGAGCGCAGGAATTCTCCTTCCAGCCGCACGCCTTCGACAAAGCCGGGGATTTCTTCGTTGAAGTGCAGGGCGAGCAGGCGCATGCTCAGGTCCGTCCAGGGGTCGCGCAGCCGCAGGTCCTCGATGAGGGCGCGGCCGTTGCCGGCCTCGACGCTGGCGCTGAGCTGCTCGATGCTGTAGCCGGATTTCTCTTGGGCCGACAGGCGGTCCAGCGTTCCGGAGATCTTGGCGTCCACCATCTTGAGGTTGTGGCCGCTGATGTCGGCCGTGACGTCCAGGTCCTCGAAATTGATGCCTACGCCCTTGTAGGTGCCCTTGTCGGGAAGGAAGCTCGTCATCCGGAAACGGAAATTCTTGATGCGGAACTTCTTGATGTCGAAGACCGGGTCCGTGGACGCCGGCTTGCCCGAGGGCTTGAGGTGGAAGATGCGGGAGATGTTGTTGCTGTATTCGCCGGGCTCGGAGGTGAGGTGGAAGTAGCCGTCCTCGACGGTCACGCGCCCGAGATGGAGGCCCTGCTTCTGGAAGAGGCCGGCCAGCGAGAAGGTGGCGGTGATGCTCTTGGCCCGGAACACGGTGTCGGCCGGGGCCCAGCCGCGGCCGTTGACGTCGGCGGTGTAGGGGTTGGCGTCCACGAGCTTGAGGTTGCGGACCACGAGCACGCCGGAGGTCATCACCTTGAGCTCGTCGTACTGCACGCGGCCTTCCATGATGGCCGCCAGCTGGTTGAGCGCCAGCTTGGACAGGCGGGTCTGGAAATACGGCGTCTGGATGGCCACGGCGAAAGCCATGACCAGGATCGCCAGGAATCCGACGATGCGCGCGATGATATACCCCTTTTTCCTGTACATACAGTTTATCTTACAAAGATAATAATTAGTTTGCTCATTTCCATCGCACTTCGCCTCGGGAATAATTATTATCTTTGCAGACTAGATTGTAATTGAAGATGGCAGACATCATTCTCGGCATAGAATCCTCCTGCGACGACACTTCGGCGGCCGTCATCCGCGACGGATGGCTTCTGTCCAATGTCATTGCCAGCCAGGACGTCCACCGCGCTTTCGGCGGTGTGGTCCCGGAGCTGGCTTCGCGTGCGCACGAACTCAATATCGTACCGGTGGTCAGCGAGGCCCTCGCCCGGGCGGGCGTGAAGGCTTCCGACCTCACGGCCATCGCCTTCACCCGCGGCCCGGGCCTGCTCGGCTCGCTGCTGGTCGGCACTTCCTTCGCCAAGGCGATGGGCCTGGCGCTGGACATCCCGATCGTGATGGTGAACCACCTGCAGGGACACCTGCTGGCCGATTTCATCCGCCAGCCGGACAAACCGGTCCGCGAGCCGGCCTTCCCGTACCTCTGCCTGCTTGTGAGCGGCGGCAATTCGCAGATCGTCCGCGTGGACGACCCGCTGCATTTCGAGATTCTCGGCCAGACCATCGACGACGCGGTGGGGGAGGCCTTCGACAAGTGCTCCAAGATGCTGGGCCTGGGCTATCCCGGCGGCCCCATCATCGACCGGCTCGCCAAGGAGGGCGACCCGACGCGCTTCAAGTTCACCAAGCCCCACATCGAGGGCCTGGACTACAGCTTCAGCGGCGTCAAGACCTCGCTGCTGTATTTCGTCCGCGACGAGATGGCGAAGGATCCGGACTTCCTGGAGAAGAACAAGGAAGACCTCTGCGCCTCGTTCCAGAAGACGCTTATCGACATCCTGCTGGACAAGCTCGTCAAGGCGGCGAAGCAGACCGGCATCAAGGAGGTCACGATCGGCGGCGGCGTGTCGGCCAACAGCGGCCTGCGCGCGCGGATCGAGGCCGAGGGCAAGAAGCGCGGCTGGAACACCTACCTGCCCGAGTTCAAGTTCACGACCGACAACGCCGCGATGATCGCCATCGCGGGCTATTATCATTATCTGGCCGGGGAGCGGACGCCGCTGGACGTGGCGCCGGTGTCCCGGATGGCTGATTTCTAGGATATGAAAGAATTCGAGATCGTCTGCCCGCTCACGCGGGAACCGCGCCTCAAGGAGATCGAGGCCAAGGCCGGCGGCCTGAAATGGGTGCTCAAGAAGCGCTCCATCGATGCGCGCAAGGAGCCGGTCTGGCGCTATCAGTATGAGGCGTACGGCCCGGACGAGGCGTATGTACCGTACGAACTCCCTGAATATCAGGACGTCCACGGTGCGGAGCCGGTGGTCGTCGTGGGCGCCGGCCCTGCCGGCATGTTCGCCGCGCTCAAGCTCCTGACGCTCGGCCTGCGGCCCATCGTCCTGGAGCGCGGCAAGAACGTCCACGAGCGCAAGTTCGACATGGCGAAGCTCTCGCGCGACGGCATCGTCGATCCCGATTCCAACTACTGCTACGGCGAGGGAGGCGCGGGTGCCTTCTCCGACGGCAAGCTCTATACGCGTTCCTCCAAGCGGGGCGACCTGCGCGAGGTGCTCCACCAGCTGGTGAAGTTCGGCGCCTCCAAGGATATCCTTATCGACGCGCACCCGCACATCGGCTCCGACAAGCTGCCCGTCATCGTCGAGAACATCCGCAACTTCATCGTCGCCCAGGGCGGCGAATACCATTTCAACGCCCGCGTCGTCTCGATTTCTTCGCCGTGCTGGGATGTGCTCCCGGCAACCGTGGCCACCCATGGCCTCGTAAATGGGGGGGACCCGCTGCGCAGCAGTGGGGGGGATGAGCGAAGCGAAGTTGTCCGGGAGCACATCCCAGACGGCGAAAGCCTCTCCGTGAAAACGGCAGACGGGAAGGAGTACAAGGCCCGGAGGGTGATTCTCGCGACGGGACATTCGGCGCGGGACGTGTACGAGATGCTGCAGGCGGCGGGCGGCGCGCTGGAGGCCAAGGGCTTCGCCCTGGGCGTGCGCGTCGAGCACCCGCAGGAGAAGATCAACTGGTGCCAGTACCACGGACAGTGGAAGCCGGGCGTGCCGGCGGCGGAGTATTCCTTCGTCGAGCAGGTCGACGGCCGCGGCGTGTTCTCCTTCTGCATGTGCCCCGGCGGCATCCTGGTGCCTTCCTCGACGGAAGAGCGCACCGTCGTGCTCAACGGCATGTCCAACTCCGGGCGCAGCGGCAAGTTCGCCAACGCCGGCGTCGTGGTCCAGATCGAGCCGGAAGACGTCCCGGGCGACGGCCCCTTCAAACTGATGGACTTCCAGCACGACGTGGAGCGCCGGATGTACGACTACGCCCAGTCGCAGGGCGCGGCCAACCCGATGGCCGCCCCGGCGCAGCGGATGGAGGATTTCTGCCTCGGCAAGGTCTCCAAGTCCATGCCGCCCACCAGCTACCATCCCGGCGTGGTGAGCGCCCCGCTGCACGAACTGCTGCCGCCGATGGTCGCCACGCGCCTGCAGAAAGCATTCCCGCGCGTGAAGATGCGCAACTATTATACGAACGCCGCGCTCCTGCTGGCGGTCGAGTCCCGGACGTCCTCGCCCGTGCGCGTGCCCCGCGACCCGGAGACGCTCGAATACGTCTCGCTCCCGGGCATCTACCCCTGCGGCGAAGGCGCGGGCTACGCCGGCGGCATCGTTTCCAGCGCGCTGGACGGCATCAATGTGGCCGCAGCCGTGGCCCGTTCGCTGAAAGCGCAGGAAGATTGAATTTTTCCCTTTCAAAATCCGGAAATTCGCCGTAAATTTGTAAACGGCAAACTATTCGGATATGTTGATTGTACTTAAACTTCTCGGCTCGATCGCCCTGCTGATCTATGGCATGAAGGTGATGAGCGAAGCCCTGCAGAAGATGGCCGGACCGCAGCTCCGCCACTTGCTGGGTGCGATGACCACCAACCGTTTCTCCGGCGTGATGACTGGCGCCCTGGTCACCGTAGCAGTACAGTCTTCAGCCGCTACGACGGTCATGACCGTCTCGTTCGTCAACGCCGCGCTCCTGTCGCTCACCCAGGCCATTTCCATCATCATGGGTGCCAACATCGGCACCACGATGAGCGCCTGGATCATGTCCGCGGGCTTTTCCTTCAACGTAGCCAATCTGGTCTGGCCGGCTTTCCTGGTCGGCATCGTGTTGATCCAGCTCGGCAAGCACCGCTACATCGGCGATTTCCTCTTCGGCCTGTCCTTCCTCCTCTTCGCCCTCGGCATGCTGCGCCAGACGGGCGTCGAGATGGACCTCGCCAGCAAACCGGCGGTGGTGGCCTTCTTCGAGAGCTTCCATACCAACTACGGCACCATCCTGCTCTTCCTGCTCATCGGCACGGTCCTGACGGCCATGGTGCAGAGCTCGGCGGCCCTGATGGCCATCACGATGGTGCTGTGCTCCACCGGAGCCATTTCCATCTATCAGGGCATCGCCCTGGTCATGGGCGAGAACATCGGCACCACGCTCACGGCCAACCTGGCCGCGATGAGCGCCAATGTCCAGGCCCGCCGCACCGCCCTCGCGCACCTCGTCTTCAACGTCTTCGGCGTGATCTGGGTGCTGATTCTCTTCTTCCCGTTCGTGCGGCTCGTCTGCCACGTCGTCGGCGTCGACCCGGCGGCGGAAGGCATCGACCCGATCCGGCTCAATTTCGCCCTGGCGGCTTTCCACACGGGATTCAACGTCATCAACACGGTCCTGCTCATCGGCTTCGTCCCGCAGATCGAGAAGCTGGTCTGCCGGCTGATCCAGCCCAAGAAGGCGGAGGAGGACGACGAGTTCCGCCTGCAGTATATCCGCGGCGGTCTGATGAAGACGCCCGAAATCTCCCTCCTGCAGGCGCAGAAGGAGATCGCCATCTTCGGCATCCGCATGCAGCGGATGTTCGGCATGGTGCGCGACCTCTATTCGATGGAGGACGAGAACGACTACCAGAAGCTCTTCGAGCGTATCCGCAAATATGAGGACATCAGCGACCGCATGGAGAACGAAATCGGCCGCTACATCGGCCTGGTGGGCGATGCGCACCTGTCCGACGACTCCAAGGAGAAGATCCGCTCGATGCTCCGCCAGATCGGCGAGCTGGAGTCCATCGGCGACGGCTGCTACAACCTCGCCCGCATCCTGCGCCGCAAGCGCGAAAACAAGATCGTCTTCACCGAAGGCCAGGAGGAGGGCGTCTCCGGCATGATGGCCCTGGTGGACCAGGCCCTCACGCGCATGAACACCCTGCTGGACGGCCACCGCGAGGACTACGACATCTCCTTCTCCGAGGAGATCGAATCCCGCATCAACAGCCTGCGCAACGCCCTCAAGCAGCAGAATATCGACAACCTCGACAAGCGTGCCTACGGCTATGACAACGGCACCGTCTACATGGACCTCATCAACGAGTTCGAGAAGACGGGCGACTACGTCATCAACGTGTCCGAGGCCCGTCTGGGCGTGGCCCGCAACGGCATCCGCTTCCGCGGCATCCAGGTCGACACCGACGCCAGGACGGTCACGGTGGACGGCGAGATGGTGGCGTTCGGCCGCTCCGAATACGAGATGCTGAAGCTGTTCCTGGAGAATCCCGGCCGTGCGTTCACGCACGAGGAGCTGTTGGCCAACATCTGGCCGGGCGACGCCGTCGCCGGCGAGCACACCGTGGACGCCTGCGTCACGCGCATCTGCAAGCGCATCGGCCAATACGCCCCGCATCTGGTGAGCCGGGCCGGGTTCGGATATTGCTTCGAGGAATAATCCTTTCTAGATGACGCCGCTGCCGAGCATTTCGCCGTCGGCGGCATACCACACCGCGAACTGCCCGGGCGTGATGCTGCGCTGCGGCTGGTCGAACAGGATGAACAGGCCGTTCTCCCGCATCAGGAGCGTGGCGTCCTGCAGCGGCTGGCGGTAGCGGATGCGCACGCGGTAGCGGCGCTGCTCGCCGACCTGCATCGCCTGGTCCGTCCGGATCCAGTGGATCTCGTCCGGCGCGATGTGCAGGCACTTGCGCAGCAGGCCGGGGTGGTTCTCTCCTTCGCCCACATAGATGATGTTGCGGTCGATGTCGGTCGCGAGCACGAACACGGGATTGGCGTGGCCGCCGATGCCCAGGCCCTTGCGCTGGCCGATGGTGTAGAACTGCGCGCCTTCGTGGCGCCCGATGCGCTTCGCCCAGGGATTCACCTTGTCGCGCGTCTTCTTGACGTGGTGCTTGCCGGAGCGGTAGGTCTCCGTCTCGAAACGGATGTCGGCGTAGTCGAACGGGGTGGAGAGCTCCAGCAGTTCGCTGTCCGTCAGGGCCGTGCCCTTGCTCTCCAGCTCTTTGTCGCGGGCGTATTTCGCCGAGTCGGCGTAGTAGGCGCCGTAGACCTCCACCACGTCGCCCTCGACGCTCTTGAGCTTCTGCTGCAGGAAGACCGGCAGGTCCACCTTGCCCACGAAGCAGATGCCCTGGGAGTCCTTCTTGTCGGCGGACGGGAGGTCCGCCTCCTTGGCGATGCGACGCACCTCGGGCTTGCAGATGTCGCCGATGGGGAAGAGCGCCTTGGAGAGCTGCTCCTGCGTGAGCTGGCAGAGGAAATAGCTCTGGTCCTTGTTGGGGTCGGAGCCCTCCAGGATGCGGCAGGTGCCGTCGGGGAGCGTCTCCTTGCGGCAGTAGTGGCCCGTGGCCACGTAGTCCGCGCCGAGCTTCTCCGCCGCCTGCAGGAAGGCGTCGAACTTGATCTCGCGGTTGCAGAGGACGTCCGGGTTGGGCGTGCGGCCCTTGGCGTATTCGTCGAACATATAGTCCACGACGCGCTGGCGGTACTGCTTGCTCAGGTCGATGAAATAGAAGGGGATACCGATCTTGCGGGCCACCATCTCGGCCACGAAGCGGTCTTCCTCCCACTCGCAGTCGCCGTGCAGGGTCCCCTCCGTGTCGTGCCAGTTCTGCATGAACATGGCAAACACGTCGTAGCCCTGCTGCTTGAGCAGCCAGGCAGCCACGCTGGAGTCCACGCCTCCGGAAAGTCCTACACAAATCTTCATCTTGACGGCTAATCTTTCTTTGCAGCGGCAAAGATACACATTTCCCGCTGCTCCGCCAAAACCCGCGCTCCTCCCGCCTGCTGCCGGGGTTGTTATCCAAAACAGCAGTCTAAAAGAATGATGGAAAGTTTTGAAAATAGAAAGAAATTTTTCAACTTTACGAAATATGAAAAAGAACGGTTATATCATCATTATAGCGATCCTGCTGTGTGTCAACGTGGCCCAGTGCCTGTTGATGCTCCGGACCAACCGCAGTTTGCAGCAGGCCAGCTTCGCCGCCGAGCAGAACAACCAGTCCTATTATACGGCCCTGCGGACCACGCAGTCTCTCTGGGACAAGTTCGTCAAGCTGGATCCTGTCGCGGTCCGGGAGGGGTTGAGCGTGCTCAACTTGCCGCAGGAAGTGATGACCGACAAGTGTGTGACCGTCTTTCTGGCGCCGTACGTCTGCGGCGCGTGTGTTGATGAGCAGTGTGAGACGTTGACGGAGCTGCTGGGCGAAGAAGCGGCCGGACTGCCGGTCCGGTTCCTGACGCCGCAGTTCAAGGCGAAGGACCTGCGGGCCCTTTTCGCGGAGTATCCCTCCGTGTCAGTCCAGACCTACGACTATGATTTGCTTCAAGACACCACCCTCCGGGACCTGACGGAAGTGCTCTACTTCACGACGACCGGGGAGGGTCTCCGGCACGTCATGTTGTCAGTCAAGGGTTCGCCCGAGCTGACCGTGGAATACATCAACCTCATCAAAACCAAATGCTTATGAAAAAATTTGTATTTGCTATCATTGCGGTCGCATTGATCGTTATGAATGTGCTCGCGTTCTCATCCGCCGCACTCCCTCCGAGCCCGTATCCTCCTGGATTCCATGACTCCGGTTGCTATCAGACGGTTGGTTACTGTGGTATGTTTTATCGCAAGATGTGCACGACCCTGCAAACGAATCAGCAGTGCAGAGAGTTCTACTGCTCCAATTGCCCTCAGCACAATGAGCCGACTCTTCCTATAGATGATGAGCTCCCGCTTCTGCCGAAGTATAACTTCTAAGCATTTAGAACGGCCGTCGTGGAGACCCCGGCGGCCGTTTTTTTTCGATAAACTTAATCTTCATCAATGAGAAAAATTGAATGGGCACTGCTCCTGGCCGTGCTGGCCGCAGGTTGCGCGCGTCCTGTCGCGGAGCAGGCCAATGTAGTCGTCTTCGAGAAATCTTCGAAAGTATCGGCCCTGACGGATGTGGTCGACCACATCGAACTGGTCCCGCTGGAGACGGGCCGCAACTTCCTGCTCGGGCTCAATCCGATGCTGGACCTGGCAGGTGACGGCTATGTCCTGACCGACATCCGGACGGGACGGATCCTGTATTTTGGCGCCGACGGCGCCTTCCGCGCGCATATCGGCGCGAAAGGCCGCGGGCCGGGGGAGTATCCGATGCTGCTGAACTCGCAGGTCGATGCTGACGGCAACGTCATCGCGTTCTCGTATCCCGACAAGGTCCTGTATTTCGGGACGGACGGCGAGCTGCTCCGTGAGGAGCACCGGGAGGACCTGGGCTCGCAGGCCTGTCTGGTCCCGGAAGGGCTCCTGGTCTATTTCGGCTACGGGTCCGGCCGCCCCGACCGGGCCGCCCTGGTCCGCCCGGACGGCAGGCAGAAAGGACTCCTGCCGGCGAATGACCGGGTGATCAACATGACGCCGGACCGCTCCGTGTTCAGCTTCTACAAGGACACGGTCTATTTCACGGACACCTACAACCCCACCGTCTATTCCTACAAAGACGGGGAAGTGGCGGCAAATACCTTCTTCGATTTCGGCAAGTCCGCCATCGACGCGAAATTCTATCAGCTCGACGACCCGTATGCGTCCATGGATTTCATCCTGAAGGCGCCCAACGGTTTCTCCCTGCTCCGCCGCTATCTGCGGGACGACCGCTACCAGTTCGTCGAGGAGATCTTCCAGAAGAATGAAGAAGGAGAATACCACTATGGCGTCTGCGTGGACGGCAACTGGGGCTGGTTCTCGCTCGGCGAGACCTTCCGTTCGCCGCTCGCCGGCGCGATGCAGGCCCTTTCCGGCGGCTGCCTCTATTTCCTGATGGATTCGTCCTGCCTGGCCGGCAAGGACCACGGGCTGGGCGGCAATCTGGCGCCGCTCCGGGAGCTGATCTCCAATCCGGAGGTCCTCGAGAAGGTGGGCCCGGACGACAATCCTGTCGTCGCCAAATTTTACCTGGATTGATTTTTCAATCAATATTAACCTATCAGTTTAACCCAAAGCCTTTTTTGATTATGAAAAAGAAACTTTTGATCGGCGCTTCTGTCGTCGTGCTCCTGGCGCTGAATGCCCTCGCATTCTCGTCCCATGCCCTGATCCCCGCTCCGGGTCCGGACAACATCAAGTTCAACCCCTATCAGACGCTTGGCTACTGCGCCAACACGAATGTGCTCCGTCACAGCTGCACGCCGAAGCGCACGAGCCGCATGTGCGAGATCGCCTGCGACGGCAGCACGGTCATCCCTGTCCCGACCGACCCGACCATCGTCGACAGATAATCTTCAAGGCCTGATCCTATGAAAAAGAATCTGTTTTTCGTTCTGGCCGCGGCCGCATTGGTCGTGCTGAACGCGATGGCATTCTCGGCTTCCGCCAAACCGGAGCCGCAGCTGCCGATCGAATTCGAAGGATGCTACCAGACGGTGAGCTCCTGTGGCTATTCCAGCGTGCTGCGCGAGAACTGCACTTCCCGCAAGACCAACCACAAGTGCACGCGCAACTACTACAAGTGCCATAACTGCAACAACGGTCCCATCATCCTGGAGCCCATCGAGGATCCGATCAAGTTCGAGCCGATCGAAGGCCCGATCCTGCCGATCGACCCGGTGGAACCGATCAACTGGGGTCCTGTCACGCGCTAAGGACTTCTTCTTGTCTATCTGACGGCTGCCGGGCTCCGGCGGCCGTTTTTTTATTTGCGGGAAATGTCCTATCTTTGAACTGATAACCACGAGAATGCTATGACGAACCAGGAAATACACATAACCTATCAGGAATATAAATCGATCGACGAACTCAACCCGGAAGACCGCGAGCTGGCCGCAGAAGCCATCAAGGCCATGGAAGGCGCGTATGCGCCGTATTCGCACTTCCACGTGGGCGCGGCCGTGCGGATGTCCAACGGACAGATCGTGCGCGGCGCCAACCAGGAGAATGCAGCGTTCCCGTCGGGGCTCTGCGCCGAGCGGACGGCGATGTTCGCCGCCGGCGCGCGCTATCCCGACAAGGACATGCTCAGCATCGCGCTGGCCGGGGGCGTGATGGGGCGGCTGGGCGCCCAGCCCGCGACGCCCTGCGGCGCCTGCCGGCAGGTGATGGCCCAGTACCAGGCCAAGTCCGGCAAGCCGATGTCCGTGATCATGATTTCAGCCGACAAGGTGTGGAAATTTGAAAAAGTGGATGATATTCTCCCGTTGATTTTCAACAGCATTTAATTTTTTACTATCTTTGCAGCGGGAAAGTCGTACACGACCAGCTCCCTCTGAACTCCCCCAGGGCCGGAAGGCAGCAAGGGCAGGAGGTTGTAGCGGTGCGATGTACTAAGCTTTCCCTTTTTTTGTATCTGCTTATGAACAAAGCCATTACCCTGACCGCAGCCTTGCTCGCCCTGTGTTCTTGCGGGCAGCAGGCCCCGCAGGCCGGTTACCCGATCGGCCAGGTCCCGTTCACCGACGTCAAGGTCTCCGACCCCTTCTGGGGCGCGCGCCTGCAGGCCAGCCGCGAAGTGACCATCCCGCTCGCTTTCAGCAAATGCGAGGAGACGGGTCGCTACGACAACTTCGTGCGCGCCACGCAGCCCGATTCCACGTACCGCGTGGGCGGGTTCCCGTTCGACGACACCGACGTCTACAAGACGATTGAGGGCGCCAGCTACCTCCTGCAGACCTATCCCGACGCTGCGCTGGAGGCCTATATCGACAGCGTGCTGGTGCTGGTTGCGGCGGCCCAGGAGCCCGATGGCTATCTCAATACCGCCCGCCAGATGAACCCCTGGCACCCGCACGCCTGGGTCGGCCCCGAGCGCTGGTCCGAGGTGGAGGGCGGCAGCCACGAATTCTATAATCTCGGCCACATGGTCGAGGGCGCCGTGGCCCACTGGCAGGCCACCGGCAAGCGCAATTTCCTCGACATCGCGATCAAGTACGCCGACTGCGTGGTCCGCGAGATCGGCGACGGCGAGGGGCAGCTGGAGCGCGTCCCGGGCCACCAGATCGCCGAAATGGCGCTGGCGAAGCTCTATCTCGCCACCGGCGAGAAGAAATATCTCGACCAGGCGAAGTATTTCCTGGACAAGCGCGGCTACACGACGGTGCGCAGCGCCTATTCCCAGTCCCACAAGCCCATCCTGGAGCAGGACGAGGCGGTCGGGCACGCGGTCCGCGCGGAATACATGTATTCCGGCATCGCGGACGTGGCGGCCCTGACCGGCGACCGGGCCTACATCGAGGCCATCGACCGCATCTGGGACAACCTTGTCTCGAAGAAGCTCTACCTGACCGGCGGCGTGGGTTCCCGTTATGACGGCGAGGCGTTCGGCGACAACTACGAGCTGCCGAACCTGACCTCCTATTGCGAGACCTGCGCGGCCATCGGCAACGTCTACACCAACTACCGGATGTTCCTGCTGCACGGCGACGCCAAATACATCGACGTGCTGGAGCGGAGCCTCTACAACGGCGTCATTTCGGGCGTGTCGCTGGACGGCGGCGCCTTCTTCTACCCGAATCCGCTGGAGTCCGACGGCCGCCACCAGCGCGAGCCGTGGTTCGGCTGCGCCTGCTGCCCGTCCAACATCTGCCGTTTCATTCCGTCCGTGCCCGGCTACGCCTATGCGGCCAAGGACAAGGACCTCTATGTCAACCTCTACCTGGGCGGTACGGTGACGCACGCCCTCGCGGGCCGCGCCGTCACGCTCACGCAGACCGGCGGCTATCCCTGGCGGGGCGACGTCCGGCTGACGGTCGACGACAACCGCGCCGGGACCTTCACCCTGCGCCTGCGCATCCCCGGCTGGGCGCGCGGCGAGGTGGTCCCCGGCGACCTGTACACCTTTGCCGACGGGGCGCCGGCCGCCTGGCACGTCTTCGTGAACGGCGAGGAGCAGCAGGGCACGCTCGAGCAGGGCTATTTCTGCATCACGCGCCGCTGGAAGGCCGGTGACGAGGTCGCGCTGGAGCTGCCGGTGGCGCCGCGCTTCGTGCGGGCGAATGAGGCCGTGGAGGCCGACCGGGGCCGCCTGGCCGTCGAATGCGGCCCGATCGTCTATTGCGCCGAATGGCCGGACAATGCGTGCGACGTGCTGCAGGCCGAGGTCGCGGTGGGGGACACGCTGGAATGCGCGTTCCACGGCGACCTGCTGGGCGGCGTCAACGTTATTAAGGACGGCGAGCTGACGCTCATCCCTTATTATGCCTGGAACCATCGCGGTCCCGGCAAGATGGAAGTCTGGTTGAAAGAAAGATAAGATGCGGTCCGAGATTGTAGTGATCGGCGCCGGCGCGTCCGGGCTGATGGCGGCGTACCACGCCGCCCGCGCCCTCGTGGACGCCGGCAGCGCGGCCCAGGTGACCGTGCTGGAGAAGATGCCGCGCCCGGCCCGCAAGGTGATGATCACCGGCAAGGGCCGGTGCAATTTCACGAATGTCAAGGACTGGAATGCGTTCTCCGGGCACATCCGCTCGAAGGCCAATTTCGTCAAGTCCGCCTTCTATAATCTGCCCTCGCAGGCCGTCGTGGACTGGTTTGAGAGCTTCGGGATGCCGACCGTCGTCGAGCGCGGCGACCGCGCCTTCCCGGCCTCGCACCACGCCTCCGACGTCGTCGACACCCTCGTCAACGCCTGCCTTTCGCTCGGCGTCAAGATCGAGACCGAAGCCGAAGTGGCGTCGGTCGGGCGCCAGCCGCAGGGGTTCAATGTGAAATTGGTTGATGGCAGGGAATGGAAATGCGCGCGGCTGATCGTGGCGACGGGCGGCCTGAGCTACCCGACGACGGGCTCGACCGGCGACGGGCTGCGCTGGGCCGTGGAGCTCGGCCACAAGCTGGTGCCGACCTTCCCGTCCCTGACGGCCCTCGTCCCGAAGGGCTACAAGCAGACGGAAGACAAAGACCTCCACATCGACCGAAGCACCCCGCTGGCCGAGCTCGGCCAGCAGCTCTGCGGCATCCAGCTCAAGAACATCCAGCTCACGCTCCGGATTGAAGGCACCGAGGCCGACAGCGAATTCGGCGACATCGACTTCACCGACGGGGGACTGGAAGGCCCGGTGGGCTTCCAGCTCAGCCGCAAGGCTGTCAAGGCCCTGGTGAACGGCTCCCGCGTCAGCCTCGACCTCGACCTCAAGCCCGGCGTGGACCTGACCGAACTCACCGTCCGCGTCAAGCAGCTCTGGGCCGAGATCGAGAAGGATCCGCGTTCGCGCGGCGTGCGCGAGAAGGAACGCTGCCGCATCCTGCTCGGCAAGCTGATGCCGCGCGAACTCATCCCCGGCTTCACCGCGATGCACCCCGAGATCATCACGCTCGAGCGCCGCGGCCGCGCCGACACCAAAGTCTGGGTCAACCTCGTAAGTATCGCCAAGGCCCTGAAATCCTGGCAGTTCGACATCGCCGGCCACGTCGGCTACGAGCGGGCCGTCGTCACGGCCGGCGGCGTGTCCACCGACGACTTCGTGGCCAAGACGATGGAATCCCGCGTGGTCCCGGGTCTCTACCTCTGCGGTGAAGTCCTGGACATCGACGCCGACACCGGCGGCTACAACCTCCAACTCGCCTTCGCGACCGGCGCCCTGGCCGGCCTCAACGCCGCCAAATCCCTGTAAGTGACAACACCGCCAACAAAAAGGGCGCTCATTATTTGAGCGCCCTTTTTGTTGATCGATACAGGATTACAGCTGGCTGTAGCTGGGGGAGAAGGTGTCGCCCAGGGCCGGGTTGCCGGTGCTGAAGCCCTTCTTGAGCCAGCGGGAACGCTGGTCGGAGGTGCCGTGGTTGAAGGTCTCGGGCTGGGTGTAGCCGCGGGCCTTTTTCTGCAGGTAGTCGTCGCCGATCTTGGCCGCGACGGCCAGGCCCTCCTCGAGGTCGCCCGGCTCCAGGGAGTTGTATTTCCGGTTGTCGTGGTAGGCCCACACGCCGGCGTAGAAGTCGGCCTGCAGCTCCAGGCGGACGCTGATCTGGTTGCTCTCCGCCTGACTCACGCGCGACATCTGCTGGTGCGCCTGCTGGAGCGTGCCGAGCAGGTACTGCACGTGGTGCCCGACTTCGTGCGCGATGACGTAGGCATAGGCGAAATCGCCGTCCGCGCCGATCTGCTGCTTCATCGAGGTGAAGAAGGAAAGGTCGATGTAGACCGTCTGGTCCGCGCTGTTGTAGAACGGACCCATCTGGGCGGAAGCCGTGCCGCTGGCGGTCTGTACGTAGTCGTTGTAGAGGACGAGCTTCGGGGGGACGTATTTCCGGCCGTTCTGGGCGAAGATCTCCGTCCAGACGTCTTCCGTGCCCGCGAGGATCTGCTTGGAGAATACGGCGAGCTCTTCCTCCTCGGCGGTCGGGGTGCGCCCGCTCTGCGAGACGATCTCCGGGCCGCCGGCCGAGCCCATCTGCTGGAGGATTTCCGAAGGATCGCCGCCCATCAGCAGGGCGATCAGTCCAACGATGATCAGGCCACCCAGGCCCACGCCGCCGGCCATCTTGCCGGTGGACATACCACGCCGGTCATCGACGTTGGTACTCTGTCTTCTTCCATCAAGTCGCATAGGATTCGTGGTTGTGTTACACGCAAATATAGCAATTATTCCGTATCTTTGTCTTATGGACAACAAGCAGATCATTGCTCTCATCAAGCGGGAGGTCGTGCCGGCGATCGGTTGCACGGAGCCCGCGGCGGTCGCGCTCTGCACCGCCTATGCCACGGAAGCGCTGGGCTGCCGGCCTGCGCGCATCGACGTGGCCCTCAGCGCCAACATGCTCAAGAACGCGATGGGCGTGGGCATTCCCGGCACGGGGATGACCGGCCTGCCGATCGCGGTCGCGCTCGGCGCGCTGGTCGGCAAGAGCGCCTACAGCCTGGAAGTCCTCCGGGACGTCTGCCCGCAGGCGGTGGCCGAGGCGAAGGCCTGGCTGGCGGATAACCCTGTCCATATCGGCCTCACGGCCGACAGCGACGAAGTCCTCTACATCGACGTGACCTGCGTGGCAGGGGAGAAGCGCGCCCGCGCCGTCATCGCCCGCGACCACACGCGGCTGGTGTACCTGAAGGGCCCGGACGGGCCGAAGGTGGACCGCCGCGCCGAACTGGGGAAGGAACAGGAAGAAGCGGCCGAGAGCGACCTCACACTGCGCCGCGTCTTCGAGTTCGCCACCACAGCCCCGCTGGAGGACATCGAATTCATCAACGAATCCCGCCGGCTCAACGAAGCCGCGGCCGAGGCGGCCCTGAAGGGCAACTACGGCCACGAGCTGGGCAAGACCCTCTCGCGCCCGCTCGGCAAGGGCATCATGGGCGACAGCATCTTCAGCCACATCATCAGCGCCACCTCCAGCGCCTGCGACGCCCGGATGGCGGGCGCGATGATCCCGGTGATGAGCAACTCCGGCAGCGGCAACCAGGGCATCGCCGCCACGCTCCCCGTGGTGGTCTTCGCCCGGGAGAACCACAACACGGAAGAGGAGCTCACGCGCGCCCTCGTGCTGAGCCACCTCACGGCCATCTACATCAAGCAGAGCCTCGGCCGGCTCAGCTGCCTGTGCGGCTGCGTGGTCGCCTCGACCGGCAGCAGCTGCGGGATGACGTACCTGATGGGCGGCGGCTACGACCAGGTGGCCGCGAGCGTCAAGAACATGATCGCGAACCTTGCGGGCATGGTCTGCGATGGCGCTAAGCCCAGCTGCGCGCTCAAGGTGAGCAGCGGCGTGTCCACGGCCGTGCTCAGCGCGATGCTGGCCGTGCAGAACCATTCGGTGTCCAGCGTGGAGGGCCTGATCGAGGACGACGTCGACCGCTGCATCCACAACCTGACCCGCCTGGGCTCCGTCGGCATGCAGGAGACGGACAAAATGGTGCTCGACATCATGACGCACAAGAAAAATAGCGCCAACAAGTAGGAGATTCCAAAAAAAATACTACCTTTGCATTCCCATTGCCACTTTAGCTCAGTCGGTAGAGCAGCGCATTCGTAACGCGCAGGTCAACAGTTCAAGTCTGTTAAGTGGCTCGAAACAACGAAAACGCCTGGCTGACCAGCCAGGCGTTTTCTATTTCTTGTGGCCCTGAGGCCTATTTCTTCTGGGTCTTGGCGACGAGGTTGATCAGGACCGTGCCGAGGAGGCCGGCGCAGACGGAACCCATCAGGACGGCGATCTTGCCGGCGTCGCGCAGGTGGTTCATCACGTCCGGAGCCTGCTCGCCGAAGGAGAGCGTGTCCACGAAGATGGACATCGTGAAGCCGATGCCGCCGAGGCAGGCCACGGCGAAGAACATCGCCCAGTTGGCCTTCTCAGGCATCGCGCCCACCTTGAGCTTGATGGCGAGCCAGCTGAACAGGGTGATGCCCACGGGCTTGCCGAGCAGCAGGCCGAGGAAGATACCCATCGAGACGCTGCCCATCGCGGCGTCGTAGCTGAACACGTTGAAATAGGAAGGATCGCTGATCACGACCCCGGCGTTGGCCAGGGCGAAGACCGGCATGATCAGGAAGTTCACCCAGGGATTGAGCGCGTGCTCCACGCGGTAGCTCATGTCCATGGAGCCGTGCGCGACGCTCTCCAGGCGGCGCAGGACGTGCTTCTGCGGCCCGTTGGGGAACGGTTCGCTGTCGATGCTGTCCAGCTCCTTGAGTTGCGCCAGATAGCGGTTGCGCTTGCGCACGTACTGGGCCTTGTTGTAGCGGGAGGTGGCCGGGATGAGGAAGGCCATCACCACGCCGGACATCGTGGCGTGGATGCCGCTGTAGAAGAACAGGGCCCACACGATGAAGGCACACAGCAGATAGGGGAACATATGCTTCTCGCCCACGTGCCGGAGCAGCAGGGTGAAGAGAATCACGGCGAAGGCGATGCCCAGCAGCAGGAAGTTAATCTGCCCGCCGTAGAAGAGCGCGACCACCAGGATGGCGATCAGGTCGTCCGCGATCGCAAGGGCGGTCAGGAACACCTTCAGGGACACCGGCACCTTGTCGCCGAGCATCGAGAGGATGCAGACGGCGAAGGCGATGTCGGTGGCGGTCGGGATGCCCCAGCCGCTGGCGGCCATCGAGCCGTGGTTGATGAACGTGTAGATGAGGGCCGGGGCGATGACGCCGCCGAAAGCGGCGATCACCGGCAGCATGGCCTTCTTGGGCGAGGACAGCTCGCCGTGGGCGATCTCGCGCCGGATTTCCAGGCCGACCGTGAAGAAGAAGATCACCATCAGGATGTCGTTGATGAACTTCTCGACCGTCAGGTCGCGCGGGAAGAGGATATCCACGAGGCCGTTGTCGCTGTGGAGATGGAGCTGGATGTGGGTCTCCAGGATGTCGTGATAGAGCTCTCGGGTGAACGGCAGATTGGCCAGAAGCATGGCGATCAGCACGCAGACCATCAGGAGGACGCCCTGGAACCAGGGCTTTTTGGACAGACGCCCGCTGCGTTTGTTGAATTCAAGGACACCTTTGTTCCAGGTGTAGATAGGGATCAGTCTCATATATTGTGAAAAATGCTACCTTCGCTTAGGCGGCGCAAAGGTAGCACTTTCAGTGGATATTTCCAACGGAAATCAGAACAGCTTGCCGTTCCATTTGGCGGCCAGCCGCTCGCGCTTGAATTGCTCCTCGAGCTTGGCGAACTGGGCCTTGGTGTCGAGCGTGAAACTGCCCTGCTGGATCCAGGCGAAATAGGACGGATCCGAATTGTATACCTGGCGGGCGGTCTTGCCCTTGTGCTTGCCGAAATTGATCAGGACCTCGCCCTTGTCGTCCAGGATGAGATGGCCGGAGAAATCGACGTATTTCTTGCCGACGAAGGAGGCAAGGGCCTTGACGTCGTTCTTGAGCGTCTGCTCGCGGTATTTGTCGGGCTCCTGGTAGCGGTCGAGCTGGGCCTTGAGCACCTCGTAGGTGGCGAGGGTGTCGGCCTCGGCGCTGTGGGCGTTCTCGAAGTCCTCGCCGCCGCAGTAGAAGCGATAGGCGGCGCGGAGGTTGCGCGGCTCCATGGCGTGGAAGATGTTCTGCACGTCCACCATCAGGGGCGCGTGCAGGTCCACGTGGAGGTCCTTGCCGGCGAGCTTGACGCGCTCGAACTCCTCGGCCAGCATCGGCAGGTCGAACTTGGAGGAGTTGAATCCGGCCAGGTCGCTGTCCTGCAGCCATTCGGCGACCTCGTCGGCCACCGCGAAGAACACGGGGCAGTCCGTCAGGTCCTCGTCCTTGATGCCGTTGACCTTGGAGGCGTCCGGGTTCATCGGGCGCTGGCAGTTGCGGACATAGTCCCAGGGCTTGATGCGCCAGGTCTTGACGCGCTCCTCTCCGCCGGGGAAGACCTTGACGAAGCTCAGCTCCACGATCGAATCTTCAGGGATGTTGAGGCCGGTGCTCTCGATGTCGAAGAAGAGCAGCGGCCGGGTAAGCTCCAATTGCATGCCTGCGCCTCCTTAGGAAACCATGATCGGCATCAGGATGCCGCAGATCTTCTCGCTCTCTTCCTCCTCTTCGGCCGGCACGATCAGGGCGGCGCGGCGCGGGTCCGCGAACTTCATCACGACCGTCCCGCAGGTCATGTTGGACAGGATCTCGATGAGGAACGAAGACTTGAAACCGATGCCGAGGTTCTCGCCGTTGTAGTCGCAGGCAAGCTTCTCGTAGGCGGCCAGGGCGAAGCCCAGGTCCTGCGCGGTGATCTCCAGCTGACCGGCGGCCAGCTCGAACTTGATGTGGTTGGAGGCCTTGTTGGCGCACACCGCCACACGGCGGACCGTGTTGAGCAGCTGGGCGCGGTCGATCTTGAGGATGTTGGCATTGTTGGACGGGATGACCTTGCGGTATTCCGGGAACTTGCCGATGATCAGGCGGCACACCATCATCGTGCTGCCGAAGGTGAACACGACGGTGGAGGAGTCGAAAGCGATCTTGACGTCGTCGACGTCCTTGTCCAGGATGGACTTGAGCACGCCCGCGGGCTTCTTGTGCAGGATGAAGGAGGCCTTCTCCGCGCACTGGAAGGCGCGCGTGGTGTAGCAGATGAGCTTATGGGAGTCGGAGGCCACGAGGGTGGTGCTCTCCGGGTCCATGTCGAAGAAGATACCGTTCATCGCCGGGCGCATCTCGTCGTCCGCGGTCGCGTAGATCGTGCTGCCGATGCCTTCGGCGAGCACGGCGGCGGGGACCGAAGCGGTCAGCGCGTCGCTGCCGGCGCCGTTGATCTCGGGATAGTCCGCTGCCGGGAAATAGGGGAGCGAGGAATTACCGTTGCTCCAGATGCACTCGAAAGCACCCTCGCCGGCGGTCTTGATCGTGATCGGCTGGTCGGGCAGGGCCTTCAGCAGGTCCATCATCTGACGGGCGGGCACGGCGATGCTGCCCTCGTCGGCGACGCTGTCCACCTCGACCAGCGTGCGGAGCGTGAGCTCCTGGTCGGAAGCCGTGATCTCCAGCTTGCCGTCCTTGAGGGCGAAGAGGAAGTTCTCCAGGATCGGGAGGGCGGTCTTGGCGGGGATCGCCTTGGAAACATCGAGGATGCCCTTGAGCAGGCCGGCGCTTGAAACGTTGAATTCCATATCTGTCTTATTTTTTAATTATTTCCAAAATTCAGAATATCATTCATGCAAATTTACGAATTAATTCTTGTATTTTGGCATGTAATTTGACTTTTTAATCCCGGACAATTTCAAAATACGCTATATATGAAAAAAGGTTTTCTTATCGTAGTGCTTTCGGTGCTCCTGAGCGGCCTGACCGCGTATATCATCGTGAAAAACGCGGCTCCCGCCCAGGATCCGCTCCAGAAAAGCGCCTTTGCTCCGGACAGTCAGATGGTCCGGACTGTCAATTTGTCATTGAGTGATTATCCCGACTTCACCTATGCCGCGGAGAACGCCGTCGAGGCGGTCGTCTACGTCAAGGTGACGATCAAGCCCCAGCAGCAGGAGGAACTGGAGATCGATCCGTTCTTCCGCTACTTCTTCGGCGACGACGGGTTCGGCCGCGGATTCGGCGGCGGACGCGAGCGCCAGGGCAGCGGCTCCGGCGTCATCATCCGTCCGGACGGCTATATCGTGACCAACAACCACGTCGTCAACGGTGCCACCACCATCGAGGTGACCCTCAACAACAACAAGACCTACGAAGCCACCGTGATCGGCACCGATCCCGCCACCGACGTGGCCCTGATCAAGATTGACGCCACCGGCCTGCCTGCCATGCAGTTCGCCGACTCCGACAAGCTCCGTCTGGGCGAGTGGGTGCTCGCCATCGGCAGCCCGCTGGGCGAGCAGCTCCGCTCCACCATCACGGCCGGCATCGTGAGCGCCAAGGGCCGCTCGATGCCCAGCAACGACGGCCAGTTCAAGATCGAATCCTTCATCCAGACGGATGCTGCCGTCAATCCGGGCAACTCCGGCGGCGCCCTGGTCAACAAGCAGGGCGAACTGGTGGGCATCAACACTTGCATCGTCTCCACGACCGGCTCCTACAGCGGCTATTCCTTCGCGATTCCTTCCAATATCGTCAAGAAGATCATCGGCGACCTGCTTGATTTCGGCTCCGTCAAGCGCGCGATGCTCGGCATCACCGGCAGCACCGTCAATGACCACGTGGCCAAGGAGCAGAAGCTCGATGTGACCGAGGGCGTGTTCGTGACCGACGTCGTGAAGGGCGGCTCCGCCGACAAGGCGGGTATCAAGTCCGGCGACGTGATCGTCGCCGTGGGCGACAGCAAGATCAGCGCGATGTCCGACCTCCAGGCCAAGGTGAACGGCTATCATCCGGGCGACAAGGCGACCGTCAAGGTGCTCCGCGACGGCAAGACCCTCGACCTGAAGGTGGAATTCACCGACGGCACCGTCAAGAACGGCACGGTCAGCAGCGACGGCACGGTGGCCTTCTACGGCGCCCAGCTCAAGGCCGACGAGAACGGCGTGCGGATCGTCTCCGCCGGCAACGGCAAGGTGGCGCGCGCGGGCGGCGAGGACGGCTTCCTGATCCGCTTCGTCAACGACCAGAAGGTGACCAAGCCGCAGGACGTGATCGACATCGCCAAGAAGAGCAAGCGCAGCATCTTCATCGAGGGCTACGACGCCAGCGGCCGCCCTGCCTACTTCGGCTTCGGCAAGGACGAGTAGGAGCTGTTGATAACTATTGGAAAAAAATCCCGCGGGAGTGTGAAACTTACGCGGGATTTCTTCGTATAAGTGGATGTAAACGTACCAGATAACAAGTACTATTTCTTTATATGAGACAACTCAAGATCACGAAATCCATCACCAACCGCGAGAGTGCGTCGCTGGACAAATACCTCCAGGAGATCGGCCGCGAGGAGCTGGTGTCCCCGGAAGAAGAAGTCGAACTCGCCCAGCGCATCCGCAAGGGCGACCAGGTGGCGCTCGAGAAGCTGACCCGCGCAAACCTCCGCTTCGTCGTGTCCGTGGCCAAGCAGTACCAGAACCAGGGCCTGAGCCTCCCGGACCTCATCAACGAAGGCAACCTCGGCCTGATCAAGGCCGCCGAGAAGTTCGATGAGACCCGCGGCTTCAAGTTCATCTCCTACGCCGTGTGGTGGATCCGCCAGAGCATCCTCCAGGCCCTTGCCGAGCAGAGCCGCATCGTGCGCCTGCCGCTCAACCAGGTGGGTTCGCTCAACAAGATCAACAAAGCCCTCGGCAAGTTCGAGCAGGAGAACGAGCGCCAGCCGTCCACCGACGAACTCGCCGACATGATCGATATCCCCAAGGACAAGATCGCCGACACCCTGCGCGTGTCCGGCCGCCACGTCAGCGTGGACGCCCCGTTCGTCGAGGGCGAGGACAACAGCCTGCTGGACGTGCTGCCCAACGACGATTCCCCGAGCGCCGACCGCGGCCTGACCAACGAATCGCTCAGCACCGAGATCGAGCGCGCGCTGCAGATCCTGACTCCGCGCGAGCGCGAGATCATCAAGAGCTTCTTCGGCATCGGCTGCCAGGAGATGACCCTCGAGGAGATCGGCGAGCGCCTGGACCTCACGCGCGAGCGCGTCCGCCAGATCAAGGAGAAGGCCATCCGCAAGCTCAAGAAACCTTCCGCAAGCAAACTGCTCAAGACCTACCTCGGCTGATGACACCGGAGCAATTTCTCGCTTTGAAGGCCTCAGAGGCCGTCAAAGCCCTCTATGGCGCCGACGTCGAGGCGTCGGCGATGCAGGTTGCCGTGACCCGCAAGGAGTTCGAAGGCGACTTCACCCTGGTCGTGTTCCCGCTGCTGCGCACCTCGCGCAAGAGCCCGGACGCCACGGGCGTCGAGATCGGCGACTGGCTGGTGGCCAACTGCCCCGAGGTGAGCGCCTACAATTCCGTCAAGGGTTTCCTCAACCTGAGCCTGTCCAACATCTACTGGCGCGAGGCCCTCGCGGCCATCGTGGAGGACGCTGACTACGGTCAGCTGCCCGCCACCGGCCGCCGCGTGATGGTCGAGTTTTCCTCGCCCAACACCAACAAGCCCCTGCACCTGGGCCACATCCGCAACAACCTCCTCGGCGCTTCCGTCTCCGACCTGCTCAAGGCCGCGGGCGACGAGGTGATCAAGGCCACGCTGGTCAACGACCGCGGCGTGCATATCTGCAAGTCGATGTATGCCTGGCAGGAGCGCTTCAATGGCGCCACGCCGGAGAGCACCGGCAAGAAGGGCGACCACCTGGTGGGCGACTGCTACGTCGAGTTCGCCAAGATGGAGAAGGAAGACCCTTCCGTGATGGACAAGGTCCACGAGATGCTCGTCCAGTGGGAGGAGGGCGATCCTGCCGTCCGCAAGCTCTGGGAGATGATGAACAGCTGGGTGTTCGCCGGCTTCGAGCAGACCTACAAGGCCCTCGGCATCACCTTCGACCGCACCTACTATGAGCACGAGACCTACCTCCTCGGCAAGGAGCTCGTCCAGCGGGGTCTGGACATGGGCGTCTTTGTCAAGGACCCGGACGGCTCGGTGTGGTGCGACCTCACGGCCGACGGCCTGGACCGCAAGCTCCTGCTGCGTTCCGACGGCACTTCCGTGTATATCACGCAGGACCTCGGCACCGCCGAGCGCCGCTTCAGCGAATACAAGCTCGACTCGCACATCTATGTGGTGGGCGACGAGCAGAACTACCACTTCCAGGTCCTCAAGCTGATCCTCAAGAAGCTCGGCTTCGACTGGGCGGACCAGATCTTCCACCTGTCCTACGGCATGGTGGAGCTGCCTGAGGGCAAGATGAAGTCCCGCGAGGGCACGGTCGTGGACGCCGACGACCTCATCGAGAAGATGTACGAGGAGGCGAAGGCCACCTCCGAGGAGAGCGGCAAGCTCGACGGCATCGCCGACGAGGAGAAGGAGAAGCTCTACCGGATGATCGGCCTGGGCGCCCTCAAGTACTTCATCCTCAAGGTCGACCCCAAGAAGAAGATGCTCTTCAACCCGAAGGAATCCATCGACTTCAACGGCAACACCGGCCCCTTCATCCAGTACACCCACGCCCGCATCTGCTCGATCCTCCGCAAGGCCGCGGAGCAGGGCCTGCAGGCCGGTCTCAACCCCGCCGTGGAGCTGAGCCCGAAGGAGGTGCGCCTGGTCAAGATCCTGGGCGCGTATCCGCAGAAGGTGGCCGAGGCGGCCGCGGCGTTCTCGCCGGCCGTCATCGCCAACTACTGCTACGATCTCGCCAAGGAGTTCAACCAGTATTACCATGACACCCCGGTGCTCAAGGAGCCGGATGCGGAGGTCCTCAAGATGCGTCTCGAGCTGATCTCCACGCTCGCCGGCGTCTTGCGCAAGGGCATGAAGATCCTGGGCATTGACTTACCGGACAGAATGTAGCATCCCCACTTCCGCCAAGGAAGTGGAGCGCCTGGGCTGGGATTACATCGACATCATCTTCTTCACCGGAGACGCCTTCGTCGATCACCCCAGTTTCGGCACGGCCTGTATCGCGCGGTACCTGGAGAAAGCCGGGTACCGCGTGGCGGTCGTGCCCCAGCCCAACTGGCGCGACGACCTGCGGGATTTCCGCAAGCTGGGCCGGCCGCGGCTCTATTTCGCGCTCAATTCGGGCGCGATGGATTCGATGGTCAACCACTACACGGCCGCCAAGCGCCTGCGCCACGACGACGCCTACACGCCCGAGGGCAAGTTCGGCCAGCGGCCGGACCGCGCCGTGACCGTCTATACGAAGATCCTCAAGCAGCTCTGGCCGGACGTGCCCGTCGTCATCGGCGGCGTGGAGGCGTCCCTGCGGCGTTTCACGCACTATGACTACTGGGACAACCGCCTGATGCCGTCCATCCTCGTCGACAGCGGCGCCGACTGGCTCTGCTACGGGATGGGGGAGCGGACGATGCTGGAGCTCACCCGCGCGATCGAGGCCGGGAGAAACCGCCGCCAGATCGAGCAGATTCCGCAGCTTGCCTTTTACCGTACCGGGAAGATTGGCGGAACGGAGCCTATCGTATTACATTCCTATGAGGAGTGCTGCCGGGACAAGGTGGCCTTCGCGGAGAATTTCCATCATATTGAGATCCAGGCGAACATGATGCATGCGCGGACGCTCGTCGAGCCAGTCGGCAAGGGCTACGTGCAGGTCAACCCGCCCTATCCGCCGGCCACGACCGAGGAGATGGACGCCTGCTGGGACCTGCCGTTCACCAAGCTCCCGCACCCCCGCTACAAAGGCAAGCGCATCCCGGCCTACGACATGATCAAGGACTCGATCATCACGCACCGCGGCTGCTTCGGCGGCTGCAACTTCTGCACGATCGCCGCCCACCAGGGCAAGTTCATCCAGTCGCGCAGCGAGCGCTCGATCCTCGAAGAGGTCCGCAAGCTCGCGGCGATGCCCGAATTCCACGGCAATATCTCCGACCTGGGCGCGCCGACGGCCAACATGTACGGCCTGCACGGCAAGAACCAGGACCTGTGCGCCAAATGCCGCCGGCAGTCCTGCCTCTTCCCGGCTCCCTGCCCGAACATGGACCGCTCCCACGAACGCGTCCTGAAGCTCTACCGCGCGGTGGACTCCGTCAAGGGCATCCGCCACTCCTACATCGGCAGCGGCGTGCGCTACGACCTCTTCCTGGACGAGAAGGGATTCGTCGACGAGACGGGCAAGCCCTACCTGCGCGAGCTGATGCTCAAACACACCTCCGGCCGCCTCAAGGTGGCGCCGGAGCACACCGAGGACAAGGTGCTCAACTATATGGGCAAGCCCTCGTTCAAGCTCTTCGAGCGCCTGCGCAGGGAGTTCGACAAGATCAACCGCGAGAACGGCACGCACACCGAGCTGGTGCCCTATTTCATCTCCTCCCATCCGGGCTGCACGCTGGACGACATGAAGCGCCTGGCGGCAAATCCCTGTCTGAAAGGGATATGGATGGAGCAGGTGCAGGACTTCATGCCGACGCCGATGACGACCTCTTCCGTGATGTTCTACAGCGGGATCGATCCGCGCACCATGAAGCCTGTATTTGTGGAACGCGATCCGATGAAAAAAAAGGCGCAGAAGGCTTTGTTTTTTAAGAAATAGGCCTTATACTTGCAGCAAATTTAGTACTAACCTATATGGCTTCAGATAATAAAAAACGTCACATCGTCAGTTACGAAAATATGTCTCCTGAGCTCGCGGCGGCATTTGCCGAGAAGTATCCCAAGGGCTTCAGCGATTATCTCCCCGATCTCACCAAATACACCAAGCCGGACGGCACGCCGTTCTATGCCGTGATGGTGGAGATCCCGGATGCGATTTATCTCGTCAAGATCAAGGTGCAGATCGACAACCCCGACGACATCGAGCGCTGGCTCGAAGGCGAGGAGGAGGCCGAGACCGAGTCCGTGGCCGGCACCAGCGGCGCCACCGGGTCCGAGGACGATCCGCTTCCCGACGACAACATCTCCCAGTACGGGGGAGACGATGATGGTGCAGATGCCTAGTGAAACTGTCTCTGGATCATATTCCTGAGCGTAGCAAGCTTCTGCTGCTCAGCCTGATGGTCGGCGTGCTCTCCGGGTGCGCCGCCGTCGTTTTGGACTGGGCCATCCACACCGTCAAGCTGCTGCTCAACCAGGATTTCCATTTCAGCTACGACTGGCAATACCTCGTCCTGCCGGGCATCGGTATGCTGCTCTCGCTGATCCTGGTCCGCTATGTGATCCGCGACAATATCGGGCATGGCGTCACCAAAGCCCTGCTCGCCGTTTCCCGCAACGATTCCAAGATCAAACCCCACAACACCTGGTCCTCGATGCTGACCTCCAGCATCACGATCGGATTCGGTGGATCCGTGGGAGCCGAGGCCCCGATCGTCTACACGGGCGCGGCCATCGGCTCCAACCTGGGCCGCCTCTGCGGCCTGTCCTACCGCAACATCACGCTGCTGCTGGGCTGCGGCGCCGCCGGCGCCGTGGCGGGCATCTTCAAGGCCCCGCTGGCCGGCGTGCTCTTCACCCTGGAGATCCTGCTCTTCAACGTGTCGATGCGGTCCCTGCTGCCCCTGCTGCTCTCGACCATCTCGGCCACGGTGATCTCCTATATCTTCCGGGGGCAGACCCCGGTCTTCGCCTGCACGCTCACGCCCTTCTCGATGGGCAACCTGCCGTTCTACATCGTCCTGGGCATCGTCGGCGGCTTCGGCGCGCTCTATTTCATGCGGATGACCCTCCGCCTGGAAGACCGCGTCGGCAAGATCAGGAACCCTTATGTGCGCTGGGCGCTCTGCGCGGGCGCGCTGGGTCTGCTGATCTTCCTGTTCCCGCCGCTCTACGGCGAGGGCTACGACTCGCTCGGCGCCCTGCTCAACGGCGAGGACCTGGCCCTGGAGGGCCGCAGCGTCCTGTCTTTCCTGCTCGGCTGGAAATGGGGCGTGCCGCTGCTCTTTGCGCTGATCTTCTTCCTGAAGGTCCTCGCGATGACGGCCACCAACGCCGGCGGAGGCGTCGGCGGTACCTTCGGTCCGACCCTGTTCGCCGGCGCCATCCTCGGCTTCGTGATCGCCCGCTGCCTCAACCTTCTGGGCTTCAGCGTGCCGGAGCAGAATTTCGTGCTTGTGGGCATGGCGGCGCTGATGGCCGGCGTGATGCAGGCCCCGATGACCGCGATCTTCCTCATCGCCGAGATCTCCGGCGGCTATGAGCTGCTCATCCCGCTCATCCTGACGGCGACCGTCGCCTTCGGCACGGTGCGCGTCTTCGAGAAATATTCCATCTACACCAAGCGTATCGCGCAGAGCGGCGACCTCCTTACGCACGACAGCGACCAGGCCGTCCTGACGCTGCTGCAGACGGACACGCTCATCCGCGACAAGTACCCGCGCGTGCAGATCGACGCCACCCTGCGGGAAGTCGTGGACGTGGTCACGGGCTCCGACGCCGCCGTCCTGGCCGTCATCGACCGCCAGGGCCGCTTCCAGGGCATGGTGGACGTCGCCTCGACCCGGCGCGTGCTCTTCGACAGCACCAAATACGATAAGCTGCACGTCTACAACATCATGGAATCCGCGCCGGACTACATCTTCTCCGGCGAGAAGATGGAATCGGTGATGAACAAGTTCGAACGGACCGGCGCCTGGCGGCTTCCCGTTGTCGACGCCGACCGCAAATACCTCGGCTTCATCTCCAAGTCCCGCCTCCTGATGGCCTACCGCGCCGAGCTCAAGGAAATCGCCTCGGAGGACTAGCTATGCGGGTGGTGCTGCAACGGGTGCGGGAAGCAAGCGTGACGATAGACGGCAAGGTCCGGTCGGCAATCGGACCGGGGCTCCTGGTACTGCTGGGAGTGGGCCCGGACGACGGGCAGGAGGATCTCGACTGGCTGGTCCGGAAGGTGGCCGGGCTGCGGATTTTCGACGACGAGGCCGGGGTGATGAACCGGAGCGTCGTGGAGGTGGGCGGCGAGGCGCTGGTCGTGAGCCAGTTCACGCTGATGGCCTCTACGCGCAAAGGAAACCGGCCGTCCTATACAGGAGCGGCCGGCCATGCGGTTGCGATACCTCTGTATGAAGCTTTCTGTCAGGCCCTTTCGCGCGAAATCGGGCGTCCGGTAGGGACCGGGGAATTCGGGGCCGACATGCAGGTGTCGCTGGTCAACGACGGCCCTGTCACGATCTGCATCGATTCCCGGAACCGGATCTGATCAGTTTCCGATCATGAAGAGTTCCGCCTGGACGCGGGCGGCGCCGGAATCGGCGATCTCCCGCCCTTTCGAGCCGGCGGCAAAGACTTTCTGCGCCTTCTTGTACCAGGCCAGGGCGTCCTTGTAGTCGTATTTGTACTCATAGCACTGCGCGATCATATAGTAGGCCGCGTAGTATTTGGGCTTGTACTCCAGCATTTTCTTGTACAGCTCGATACAGCTGTCGAAGCGCTCGTTGGTGAAGGAAGAGTAGGCGTAACTCTGGTATGCCGCGCCTGTGGTTTCAATAAGTTTAGGGGAAGGAAGCAGCATGTTGAGCGCCCGCTCGTACCAGGATTCCCAGTCCGGTTTTTTCCGGTCGGCCTTGACCCTGGCGACCGTCAGCGCCACGGAGACATCCGAGGAGTCCCGCTCCCAGGCCAGGGTGAATTCGCGCTCCTCGGCATCCTTGATACCGAATTTCTGCGCGCATTTGCCCAGATAATAGTGGATCGCGTAGGAATCGTCGCCCAGCGCATTCGCCTTCTCGAAGGTGTCATAGGCCTTGTTGTAGTCCTCCAGGGCGTAATAGCTGAGCCCGGCGATCGGCAGGATCGTGAGATTGTCCGGCTCCTCGGCCAGGAATTCTTCCGCCAGGACGCGCACCTCGCCGAAGCGCTCCTGGCCGATCAGGATGCCGGACAGTTTGTTGAGTACAGATTCATTGTGCGGGCGCCGCGCCAGTACCCGCCGGTAGTACCATTCCGCGGAGTCCCTCCGCTCAAGTTTGTTGAAAGCGTCTCCTACCATCACCGCCACCTGCGGGATGGAATCCCGCTGCAGGACGCTGCGCCCGATAGTGATCACGGCGGCGTACTGCTGCCCGCGGTTGAGCAGGCTCATCAGGCGAAGCTTGTAGAGCAGCTTGTCCGGCTGCGTCTCGTCGAGCTGCGTGTACAGGTCGAGCGCGCCGGCAACGTTGCCGTTCTGGTAGTAGCAGTCCGCCAGCTCCTCCAGGAGCACCGGCTGCGGCCCCTCTTTCTCCATCATCTGCGTGAGGCAGGCGATGGCTTCGTCATATTTCCAAAGTTGTTTGAGTTCGCGGACGGAAGTGAGGTCCTGCGCGCCGAGCCGGCAGCAGGTAAGGAGTAACGCTAACAGCAGGAGACGTCTAGGCACGGTTTATTTCAGTTTAAAGATGACGGGGAAGATGTAGGTGACGCTGACAGGTTTGTCCGAATTCCTGCCGGGCGTCCACTTCGGAGAGGAGGCGATGACGCGGACAGCCTCGGCGTCGAGGGACGGATAGACGCCGCGGATGACCTTCGCATCGCGGAGCTGGCCGTTTTCATCGACCCGGAACTGGACCGTCACGCGACCGGAGATCCCTGCATCCCGGGCGTCGTCCGGGTAAGAGAGGTGCTCGGACACCCATTTGGCGAACGTGTTGGCGTCGCCGCCCTGGAATTTGGGCTTGATCTGGACCAGACCGAAGGGGATGCTTTCTTCCTCGGAAGCCGCTGCAGGGGTGGGTTCGGATTCGGGTTCGGAAGCGGTGAAGGTGCCGACGGCTTCCCCGGCGGATTCGGGGGTGTCGGTCGTGATGGGGATGACATCAGGGGCTTCCTCACTGATCTTTTCGTTCGCCGGGTTGCAGGCGAACATCACGATGGCGAGGATGGGGAGAACTCCGACATACGCCAGGCGGATGAAGGACGGGTTTTGTTTCTTGTGCATCATAGCGATTCGTTGTTTAAGCTTGGCATGGTTGAAGCCGTTGGCCATGGAGAAGCGTTGCTCTCCGACAGCTTTCCGTACCAGAAGCAATTGATATTGGGTTGCATCGATGCCTTGTCGGATGAGGCCTTCGTCGGCCTCGTATTCGTGCAGGAGCGCCAGCTCCGTGCGGGCGATCCACACGAGGGGGTTGAACCAGTGGACCGCGGCGAAACCCGTCATCAGCAGGATGTCCAGCGAATGCGCGTGGCGGATGTGCTGGAGTTCGTGCCGGAGGATGGCGGGATATTTCTCATAGTCTGCGCGGGCCATCACGATGTGGCGGCACCAGCTGAAGGACGGGACGTCGCGGTCCACGAGCGTCAGGCGGTAGCCGTCGCATTCACGCGTCTCTCCGCTCCGGATGAGGCGCAGCGTCCGCAGGACGGAAATCAGTACCAGCGCGGCGACGGCCGCGACGCCGGCCAGGTAAAGGCCGGTCGGCCAGCCGATGGCCGCGCCCTGCGCGCCGACGCCGACCATGACAGGCTCGCCGGCCTGCGCCGTGGCTTCTCCCGCTCCGCTCACGATGACGGTGCGCAGGCGCAGCAGCGGCAGCAGGTGGCAGGCCACCGCGCCGAGCAGCAGCACGGCCCGGTTGAAGCGGAAGAAGGAGGTTTTCCGCATCACCAGGAGGAAAAAGGCGTAGAAGATGGCCAGGTAGAGGCTGGCGCGCCCGATATAGAGGAGGAACGGGGTGATCATTTTCTCTTGCTTTCGATGGTGGCGATCAGTTGCTTGAGCTCCTCCAGGTCCATCTTGTCGTCTTCGACGAACTGGGACACGAGCATGGAGTAGGAATTGTCGTAGTAGCGCTCGACGAAGTCTCCGAGCGTGGACCCGTGGTACTCCTTTTCGCTGATGGCGGGGGAGTAGCTGAAGCTGTTGGCCATCGGCTTGCGCTTCAGGAAGCCCTTGTCTTCCAGGAACTTGACCTGCGTTGCGACGGTGTTGTAGGAGGGCTTGGGGTCGGGGAGTTTCGCGACGATGTCGCGGATGAACATCTCGCCTGTGCGCCAGACGATCTGCATGATTTCTTCTTCTTTGGCGGTGAGCTTGCTTTTCATATCCGGATGTTTTTCAATGCAAATATAATCATTAAAATCAAACCTCCTAATTTTTTTAGTAGAAATCCTACAAAAAATCTGATACCGACTGATTATGATACATAAGCCAGAATATTTGCCTATCTTTGCAGACTTGATTAGAAGTATGAGAGTTTTATTTGTTTGCAACAACGCATTCGCACGCGGCAATGGCCTGAGCGCATCGGTCCGCGTCACGATGCAGGGCCTCAAGGCGCAGGGCGTAGACGCCCGCCTGATGGCGGTCCGCAATCCGGACCCCGATGGCCCCCAGCCGGATTTTCCGCTGAAACATTTCAAGTTCCCGATATTCGAGCCCCTGATCTATACCAATGGTTTCGCGTTCGCACGTGCGGACAAGAGAGTCATCCGCGAAGCAGTCGCCTGGGCCGACGTCATCCATTTCGAGGAGGCGATGCCCCTGCAGATCATCGTCCGCAAGATCGCCGTCGAGCTGGGCAAGGCCTGCACGGGCACGTTCCATCTCTTCCCGCACAACGTCGCCGCCAACCTGGCCCTGCCCAAGCGCAACCCGCTCAACGGCCCGCTGGTCCGCTGGTGGAAGCGTGACGTGTTCGACTACTGCACGCATGTCCAGTGCCCTACGGAAGAAGTGGAGCGCTACCTGCGCGCCCACGGCTTCAAGGCCGACCTGCGCGTCATTTCCAACGGCATCTCCCTGCCGGAGGAGCCCGTGGTGGCGGAGCCGAAGCAGCCCGGCGATCCCGTCGAGATCCTCTGCATCGGCCGCCTGGCGTCCGAGAAATCGCAGGACACGCTGCTGCAGGCGATGCGCTACAGCCGCTACGCGGACCGCATCCATCTGCAGTTCGCCGGCAACGGCCCCAAGGCGCGGTATTATCAGAAGATGGCCGCGCGCCTGCTGGACGAGGGCGTGCTGAAGGTCCCCGCCAGCTTCGGCTTCTTCAGCGCCGAGGAGCTTCGCGCGCTCGCGCGCAAATCCTATCTCTACATCCACTGCGCGTGGGTGGAGGTCGAGGGCCTTTCCTGCCTGGAGGCCACCCGCGAGGGCATCGTGCCCGTGATCGGGGAGGGCGACCTGATCGGCACTTCCGTCTTCGCCCTGTGTCCCGAGAGCCTCTATCCGGCCTGCGACAGCCGCGCCCTGGCGGAGCGGATCGACTGGTGGATCGAGCATCCCGAGGAGCGCAACCGGATGGCGCAGCGCTATGCCGACGCCGCCCGCGCCTATGACATCAAGGATTCCATCGACGCCCTGGTCCGTATGTTCCAGGACGCCATCGACGCCGCGAAATGATGAAGAAGGTCCTTCCGCTCTTCGTGCTGGTCCTGCTGGCCTGCTCCTGCTCGATGGCCCGCTACGCGCGAGGCCCGGAGAGCCGGGACATCGAAGCCCTGGCCGGCTATGACGGCATCATCCAGGCCGTGACCTATCCGAGCAGCGAGCCCGACCTGTCGGAACGCCGGATGGTCGTGTACCTGCCGAAGGACTATTACCGGGATTCGCTCCGGCGCTATCCGGTGATGTATCTGCTCCATGGCGCCCGGGGCAACGAGAAGACCTGGGTCGACAGCGCGGATGTCTTCCACTGCATCGACACGCTGCGGCGTGCCGGGCGCGCGTCCGAATTCATCCTCGTGCTGCCCAACATGAACAACTACCGCAGCGACCGCGACTACCGCAACGGCCGCGCCATTCCCGCCGTGCGGGCGTTCTTCCTGGTCGACGGGGAGACGGAGCGCTACTTCGTGCGCGACGTCGTGGAGCGGGTGGACAGCCTCTACCGCACGGTGGCGGACAAGTCCGGGCGCGCCATCGCAGGAATGTCCTGCGGCGCGCTGCAGACGGTCTATCTGTCTGCGGACCACCCGGATACCTTCGACTACGTGGGGCTTTTCTCGCCCTATTTCTATCCGACTTTCGCCGCGCGCTATCACCGCGACGTCTATGGCGGCCTGCGCTGGAAGCAGGCGCGGCAGTTCGCCGACCCGCCGAAGCTGTACGGCATCTACATCGGCACGGCGGACTTCTTCTACCCGCACGTCCGGCTCTTCAGCAAGTCGATGGCCGCCAAAGGCTACGGCCACAAGCTCGTGGTGAACTCGGGCGGGCACGAATGGTACAACTGGGCTGACTTCCTGGAATCCTTCTGCCAGGAAGCTTTCAGATAATTATTTCAGCAGGCGGAGGCTGATGCGGCCGCGGTCGAGGTCGACGGCGGTCACGGCCACGCGCACCTGCTGGTGCAGCTTGACGACCTTGGTCGGGTCGGTGCCGCGCGGTCCCATCTGGGACACGTGCACCAGGCCGTTGTCGTGGATGCCGATGTCGACGAACGCGCCGAAGTTGGTGATGTTCGTGACGATGCCGGGCAGCTCCATGCCGACCTTGAGGTCGTCGATGCCGTGGATGTCGTCGGCGAAGGCGAATTCCGACGCCTGCTCGCGCGGGTCCAGCCCCGGCTTGGCGAGCTCCTTGAGGATGTCATTGACCGTGGGCAGGCCGGCCTTGTCGGTGACGAAGTCCTTTGCCTGGATGCGGGCGCACAGTTCGGCGTTGCCGACAAGCTGTTTGGTGCTGACACCCAGCGACCTGGCCATCTTGTCCACGATGCCGTAGGATTCGGGATGCACGGCGGAGTCGTCCAGCGGGTTCTCCGCGCCGCGCACACGCAGGAAGCCTGCGCACTGCTCGAAGGCCTTGGGCCCGAGGCGGGGGACCTTGCGCAACTCGTCGCGGCTGAGGAAGCCGCCGTTGGCCGTGCGGTAGCTGACGATGTTGTCGGCGAGCGCGGGACCGATGCCGGCCACGTAGGCGAGCAGCCAGGGGGAGGCGGTGTTGAGGTTGACGCCCACGGCGTTGACGCAGCTCTCCACGGTGTTGTCCAGCTTCTCCTTCAGGAGCGCCTGGTCCACGTCGTGCTGGTACTGGCCGATGCCCAGGTTCTTCGGATCGATCTTGACGAGCTCCGCGAGCGGGTCCATCAGGCGGCGGCCGATCGACACCGCGCCGCGCACGGTCACGTCCTCGTCCGGGAACTCCCGGCGGGCGATCTCGGAGGCGCTGTAGATGGACGCGCCGTCCTCGCTGACCGTCCAGACCTTGCAGCCGTCCGGCAGGCGGATGCGCCGCATGAATTCTTCTGTCTCGCGCGATGCGGTGCCGTCGCCGATGGCCACGGCCTGGATGCCGTAGCGCTCCAGCATCTGCTGGACGGCCATGATGGACTTGACCTTCTCGTTCTGCGGCGGATGCGGATAGATGATGGTGTGGTACAGGAGGTTACCCTGTTCGTCCAGGCAGGCGATCTTGCAGCCGTTGCGGTAACCCGGGTCGATGGCCATGGTTCGCTTCTGCCCCACGGGGGCGCCCAGCAGCAGCTGGCGGAGGTTCTCGCCGAACACGCGGATGCTCTCGCGGTCCGCCTTCTCCTTCGCTTCGCGCAGCACCTCGCCGCTGATGGACGGTTCCAGCAGGCGCTTGAAAGCGTCGGCGACGGCCTCCTTCATCTGTTCCGCCAGCGGAGCGGCGGGATAGCCGTGCTCCTGGCAGAAATCGTAGTAGATCTTGGCGCCGCACTTCTCGGGGTCGGCGTCGATGCCCACGCTCAGGAAACCCTCGTTCTGCGCCCGCAGGATGGCGAGCAGGTTGTGCGAGGGAATGCGGTCCAGCGGCATCTTGAAGTCGAAGTAACTGCGGTATTTGGCGGCGTCCGGGTTGTCCCGGCCGGCTTTGGTAACGGAGGCCGTGATGCGCCGGCGCCGGAAGATGCCGCGCAGGTTTTCGCGGATGGGCGCCGTTTCGCTGAGCCGCTCCGCGACGATGTCGCGCGCTCCCGCGAGCGCCGCGGCGGCGTCGGGAACCTTGTCGCCCACGTATTTGCGCGCGTCGGCTTCGGGGTCGCGCGTCCTGACGTTCCACATCAAGTCCGCCAGCGGTTCCAGACCCAGTTCGCGGGCCACGGTGGCGCGGGTGCGCCGCTTGGGCCGCCAGGGGAGGTACAGGTCCTCCAGTTCGGTGGCGGACACGCAGCCCTCGATCTTCGCGCGGAGTTCGTCCGTCAGGGCGCCGGCTTCGCCGATGACCTTCAGGATGGTCTCCTTGCGTTTTTCCATTTCGGCGAAAACGTCCACCCAGTGGCGCACTTCGGCCACGGTGGCGTCGTCCATGCCGCCCGTCTTCTCCTTGCGGTAGCGGCTGATGAAGGGGATGGTGTCGCCGTCCGCGAAGAGGTCGGCGCAGTTCTCCACCTGCCAGTCCTTCAGGTCCAGCAGGCCGGCGATGTGCCGGATATAGATGTCTTTC
>JAEEGJ010005075.1_pt1 | contig 42454 bp, 34 predicted proteins | sample 8958761 | NCBI WGS metagenome assembly JAEEGJ01 (sample SAMN16246546, study PRJNA631951) | gut metagenome | biome: gut microbiome; feature: rumen; material: RS-attached | host: Bos | place: Iran: Karaj | collected 2018-10
GAGGGGGCCGAAGGAACCGAGGTCGAAGGTGTTGCCGCCGGACTGTTTAGGGCCGCCGTTCAGGTCGATGACGCCGAACTGGGCCTCGTACTTGGACATGTTGTCGAAGAGAGCGTTCATCAGGCGCTTGGCGTGCTCCGGAGTCATGATGATGCGGTCGCCGACCTGCGCCTTGGGAAGGCCGGGCAGGGTGGCGGCGAAGTCCAGCACGAATTCGCTGCGGGAATGGGAGATGATGGCGAGGTTCGAGTAGGAGACCTTCGTGGTCTGGGGGTTTAGCTCGATGCTGAGCTGGTTCTGCTGGGGTTTTGCGTTGTTGTTATCCATAATGAGGACCGTTTCAAGTTACAGTTTCGCAAATTTAATAAAAATTCCTTATTTTTGTAAGATAAAAGAGATTCCGGGTCAAGCCCTGAACGACGGAAAGTCAAGCCCGGATTGAATAAGTGATTAAAGAATAACATGGAATTAGCTGCGAAGTACAATGCCGCGGAAGTGGAGGACAAGTGGTACCGCTATTGGCTGGACCACAAGTTCTTCCATTCCGAACCCAACGAGAAGGAACCTTATACCATCGTGATTCCGCCGCCCAATGTGACGGGCATCCTGCACATGGGTCACGTGCTTAACAACACCTTGAACGACGTTCTCATCCGCAACGCCCGCATGCACGGCAAGAATGCCTGCTGGGTGCCGGGAACGGACCACGCCTCCATCGCCACCGAATCCAAGGTGGTCGCCAAGCTGAAGGCGATGGGCATCTCCAAGGAGGAGATCGGCCGCGAGGAGTTCCTCAAGCACGCATGGGCCTGGAAGGAGGAGCACGGCGGCATCATCCTGCAGCAGCTCCGCAAACTCGGCTGCTCCTGCGACTGGGACCGCACCCGTTTCACGATGGAGCCGGCCCTGTCCGAGGCGGTCATCAACACCTTCGTGTATTTCTACCGGAAAGGATGGATTTACAAGGGCGTCCGGATGGTCAACTGGGACCCCGAGGCCCTTACGGCCGTGAGTGACGACGAAGTCATCCACAAGGACACCCAGAGCCATTTCTACCACCTCCGTTACTACATCTCCGACGGCAACGGCAACCCCACGGACAAGTTCCTCGTGATCGCCACCACCCGTCCGGAAACCATTATGGCCGACGCCGCCATCTGCGTGAACCCCAACGACGAGCGCCATCACTGGCTGCGCGGCAAGAAGGTCCTGATCCCGCTCATCAACCGGGAGATTCCGGTGATCGAGGACGATTACGTGGAGATGGACTTCGGTACCGGCTGCCTGAAGGTGACCCCGGCGCACGACGTGCACGACTACGAGATCGGCCTGCGCCACAACCTGCCGGTCCTCGAGATCATCGACGACCATGGCAAGCTGAACGAGAACGCGCAGATTCTCATCGGCGAGGACCGCTTCGTCGCCCGCAAGAAGATCGTGAAGATGCTGGAGGAAGCCGGCAATCTGGTGAAGGTGGAGGACTACACCTCTCCGGTGGGCTACTCCGAGCGCACCAACGCCGTCATCGAGCCCAAGCTCTCCGCCCAGTGGTTCCTGAAGATGGAATCCCTCGCGAAGACGGCCCTCGAGACCGTGGAGAGCGGCCGCACGAAGTTCATTCCCGAACGCTATGTGAACACCTACCGCCACTGGATGGAGAACGCCCATGACTGGTGCATCTCCCGCCAGCTCTGGTGGGGGCAGCGGATACCGGCCTACTACCTTCCGAACGGCCAGTTCGTGGTGGAGGCGACACCTGAAGCCACACTTAAGGCTGCGCAGGCTATCTGCCCGGATATCAAGATGGAAGATCTCCATCAGGACGAGGATGTGCTGGACACCTGGTTCAGCTCCTGGCTCTGGCCCATCTCCGTTTTTGACCCGGATATGCCCGGCCATCCGGACCACAAGCCCAACAAGGACCTTTCCTATTATTATCCCACCAGCGACCTCGTGACCGGCCCGGACATCATCTTCTTCTGGGTGGCCCGCATGATTATGGCCGGCGAGGAGTTCATGGGCCGGGAACCGTTCTCCAACGTGTACTTCACCGGCATCGTCCGTGACAAGATCGGCCGGAAGATGTCCAAGACCTTAGGCAATTCTCCCAATCCGCTGGACCTGATCGAAACTTACGGCGCCGACGCCGTCCGCATCGGCATGCTCCTGTGCTCGTCCGCCGGCAACGACATCTTCTACGATGAGGCGCAGATCAAGCAGGGCGCCGCTTTCTGCAACAAGATCTGGAACTCCTACCGTCTCGTGAAGGGATTCTCGGTCGATGATTCCATCGCCCAGGCGCCCGCCGCGGCCGCCGCGATCCGCTGGTTCGACGCGAAACTCTCCGAGACCGTCGCCGCCGTGGAGGACCATTACCGCAAATTCCGCATCTCCGACGCTCTGATGGCCATTTACAAGCTGTTCTGGGACGATTACTGCGCCTGGTATCTGGAAGCCATCAAGCCAGCTTTCGGCCAGCCGGTGGACCGTGCTACCTATGACGCCACCCTCGGCTACTTCGAAGCCCTGCTGAAACTCATCCACCCGGTGATGCCGTTCATCACGGAGGAGCTCTGGCAGAACATGGAGGACCGCAAGGAAGGGGATACCATCATGTATGCGGCCGCCCCGGCCGTGAAACCGTACGATCCGGAAACGCTCGTGAACTTCGAACTGGCTGAAGAGGCCGTGAACGGAGTCCGCGGCATCCGCAACCAGAAGAACATCGCTCCGAAGGAGACCCTCGACCTCAAGATCAAAGGTGACTTCCCGGCCGGTGTCCTTCCGGTGATCGAAAAGATGGGCAATGTGAAGGTGGAGACCGTGGCAGATTTCGGTGGCGGACAGGGGGTCGGATTCATGGTCCGCACGTATGAAATGTTCGTCGCGCTGAGCGGCCTCGTGAACGTGGCGGAGGAGATCGCGAAGCTCGAAAAGGACCTCGCTTACCAGCAGAAATTCCTGGCCGGCGTCCGCGGAAAGCTCGCCAACGAGCGGTTCGTGGCCAACGCACCCGCCGCCGTCATTGAAAACGAGCGCAAGAAGGAGGCAGATTCCCTTTCCAAGATTGAAAGTCTCGAGTCTCAGCTGAAAGCATTGAAAAACAGTTAGTGAAACATAACTGTTTAACATGTTAACATTTTTGTTATGACGCATTTTGAGGTGACTTTCCCCGTCCGGTACTACGAAACCGACCAGATGGCGGTGGTCCATCACTCCAATTACATCCGCTATTTCGAGATCGCCCGGAACCAGATGATGGTGGACTGGGGTTTCCCGATCGAACGGTGCGAAAACGAGTATGGCGTGATGATTCCCATCGTCTCGGTCGAGTGCCGTTTCAAGCTTCCGGCGAGGATGGGGGATGTCCTCACGGCCGTCGCCGAGATCGACAAGACGCCCTTGGCGAAACTCGTCGTCCGGCAGGCGGTCTATAACCAGCGCGGGGAGCTCTGCGCCGACGGATCCGTCATCCTCGGTTTCATCGACTCGAAGACTTTCCATCCGGTCCGCTGCCCGGACCTGCTGGCCGGGATCATTGAGAATCATCTAAACGACAAGTAATATGCTCATGGTTTATCCCCTAATGATTGGTGGCTGGGAGATTTTCGCCATCGTCGCGGTCATCGTTCTCCTTTTCGGCGGCAAGAAGATTCCCGAGTTGATGCGTGGCATCGGCAAGGGCGTCAAGAGCTTCAAGCAGGGTATGAATGAGGTGGAGAAGGAGATCAAGGAAATCGACGAGGACTACAAAAAGGACGAGAAGAAGTAGTGGCTGCCCAGGACGGTGAAATGTCCTTCTGGGACCATCTGGACGTGCTGAGAGGGACGCTGTTCCGCTCAATCCTCGCTGTTGTCCTGGTTTCCGTCGTCTTTCTGGTGATCCCGGAGCGGCTTTTCAAGGCGGTTCTCTGGCCGACGACCCCGGATTTCATCCTGTACAAGTGGCTGGGACTGGATTTCTCGATGTCCCTGATCAACATCGAGGTGTCGGCCCAGTTCTTCGTCCATCTGAAGATTTCGATCCTGATGGCGGTCATCGTCGCCTTCCCGTATATCGTCTGGGAGATCTGGCGTTTTATCGCCCCCGCCTTGTATGAAAGGGAGAAGACTGCGGTGCGGAAGGCTTTCGGGATGTCCTCGTTCCTGTTTTATCTGGGCGTCGCCGTGGGCTATTTCATCGTCCTGCCGGTGTGCCTGATGTTCTTCATGAACTATACGGTAAGCGACACGGTGCTGAATACGATTTCCCTGAGCTCGTACATCTCCCTGTTCACCTCGATGGTGTTCCTGATCGGCCTGCTGTTCGAGTTCCCGACCGTCGTGCTGGTCCTGTCGAACCTGGGCGTGCTGACCCGGAAGCAGCTGAAGGGATTCCGCAAGGCCGCCTTCGTCGTGATCCTGATCCTGGCGGCGCTCATCACCCCGAGCGACCCATTCTCCATGTTCGTGCTGTCCATCCCGCTGTACGGCCTGTATGAGTTCTCCATCCTAGTGTGCAAGCCCGATGATATCGATCAATAACGTCACGGTGTCCTACGGCAGCTTCACCCTGCTCGACGACATCAGCGTCCATATCAGCGAAAGCGACAAGATCGGCCTCGTCGGCAAGAACGGGGCCGGGAAGTCCACGCTGATGAAACTGATCACGGGGGAGCAGAGCCCGACCGCGGGCCATGTGGACATGCCGTCCGACCTTAGGATCGGATACCTGCCCCAGATCATGGAGCATCACCGGGGCCGGAGTGTCATCGACGAAGTGATGACGGTCTTCGACCATCTGCATGGAATGGAACGGGAACTGGACCGGATCAATGAGGAACTGGGGGAGCGGACGGACTATGAATCAGCTGATTACGCCCGCTTGATCGACCGTCTGAACGAGATAAATGACCGTCTGGCGCTGGAAACGGGGGAGTCGCCCCGGGTGCAGGCGGAACGGACGCTCTACGGTCTCGGCTTCAAGGAAGACGAACTGGAACGTCATACGGAAACCTTCAGCCAGGGCTGGAACATGCGTATCGAGCTGGCGAAGGTCCTGCTCGCCCATCCGGATGTCCTGCTCCTGGACGAGCCTACGAACCATCTGGATATCGAATCCATCGAGTGGTTCGAAGACTACCTCAAATCCTTCCGCGGTTCCTTACTCCTGGTTTCCCATGACCGCAAGTTCCTGGATAATGTCACCACCCGGACCGTCGAAATCCTCCTGGGCCATATCCATGATTACAAGGTGCCTTACAGCCAATACGTTACGCTCCGAGCGGAACGGTTGGCCCAGCAGACGGCCGCGTATGAGAACCAGCAGCGGATGATCGAGAAGACGGAGGATTTCATCAACCGGTTCCGCTACAAGCCCACCAAGTCCAACCAAGTCCAGTCCCGCATCAAGGCGCTGGAGAAACTGGACCGCATCGAAATTGACGAGACGGACGACGCGAAACTGAATCTTCGCTTTCCGCCGGCCGCCCGTTCGGGCGATGTCGTCTTCAAGGGGACGGACCTGACCGTCGGATACCCGCAGAAGATTGTTTTCCGGAATGCCGAGGTGGAGATCAAGCGCGGGGAAAAGGTCGCCCTCATCGGCCGGAACGGTGAAGGAAAGACCACCTTGATGCGCGTCATCATGGGGGAACTGGAGCCGGTTTCAGGCGAGGCGAAGGTGGGACACAATGTCCATATCGGCTATTACGCGCAGAATCAGGAGGATATCCTGGACCGGAACGAGACGGTGTTCAGCACCCTGGACCGCATCGCCGTGGGCGAAATCCGGACGAAGCTGCGCGACCTGCTCGGCGCTTTCCTGTTCAAAGGGGAGGATATCGACAAGAAGGTTTCCGTCCTCAGCGGCGGCGAGCGTGCCCGCCTGGGCATGGCCAAACTGATGCTCTCCCCGTACAACGTCCTGGCGCTGGACGAGCCCACGAACCACATGGACATCCGCTCCAAGGACCGGCTCAAGCAGGCCCTGCAGGCTTTTGACGGCACACTCATTGTAGTATCCCATGACCGGGATTTCCTGGACGGGCTGGTGGACAAACTGTACGAGTTCCGGGACGGGAAGGTGAAGGAGCATCTCGGTGGCGTATCCGACTTTCTGGCAAAGCGGAAACTCGAGAGCCTCCGGGAACTTGAGCGACTCGCTCCGGTGGAGAAGGCGGCGGATGACCGCAAGGTCCAGGCACAGGAATCCTTCCAGGCCCGGAAGTCCGTCTCCAAGGAGGTCCGCAAGATTCAGAACCGGATCGACTATCTGGAGAAGGAAATCGGCAAACTGGAAAAGCGGCAGGCCGCCATCGAAAAGGTGCTGGCCGCGCCCGGCCCCGGCGACGACGTGATGGAACTGACCCGGGAATACCTGGAGAACAAACGCAGTCTGGACGTCTTCACGGAAGACTGGAGCACCCAGATGGAGAAGTTGGACAACTAAAACTATACTGATATGAGAATCTTGAAAGACAAATCCTTGACAGCGGTCATCGGAATGATTGCTTTCGCTGCCGTGCTCCTGTTGGCACCGCAGCGTGCCGCCGGCCAGAACCTGTCCGCCCAGCTCACGGACAAGGATATCGTGGTCTCCGAGTTCAATGCGCTCAACGTGTCTGACGACTTCGAGGTGACGGTCTCCAAGGGTACCTATGGCGTGCGCCTCACCGTGGACAAGGAACTGGCTCCCTATGTGGAAGTGTATGTCCGTTCCAAGACCCTTTACATTTCTTATGACGATAAAGCGGTTCCGAAAGAGATCAAGAAAATGTACAGGGGCCGGGGCGGTCTGACTCCTGTGTTCCGCGTCGTAGCCTATACGCCTGAGCTCCGGTCCGTTTCGCTGGCTGACAACGCCAGCCTTACCGGTGTCGAAGAGTTTACGGCTCCCGAATTCGAACTGACGATGGCCGGCAAGACCCAGGTGAGGAATCTCGCCGTCAGCGCCAATTCCGCGCGGATTCTGATGAAAAAGAATGCGATAGCCACCCTGTCGGTCAAGACGGAACGCGGCATCGAGGTCAACACCGACAACAACGCCAACCTCAGGCTCACCTTCACCGGCAAGGAACTCGCCCTGACTTCCGACGGCTCTTCCGTCGTCGTAGCGGAAGGCGGCACTACCACTGCCCTGAACCTGATGACGAGCGGTTCTTCCCAGGTCAGCGTCACTTCCGAGACCGGAAAACTTGATCTCACGACCGAAGGCAGTTCCAAGCTGACCCTTACCGGAAAGGCGACCGAGATGCTCGTCAAGGGCTCCCGCAGTTCCGTTGTCGATGCTTTCTCCATGCCGGTGGAGAAGGTCGATGCCACGCTGTCCAATTCTTCCAGCGTCACCGTATCCGTTTCCAAGCAGGTGTTTGCGAACCTGGTCGGAGGCAGTTCCCTGTATTACAGCGGGTCGCCGGAGTTCCGGATCGAGAAAATCGTGAAGTCCACCCTGGCCCCTTACGGTACGAAATAATGCAAGTCTTTGACAGCCATGTCGATACCCCTTCACAACTGATCCGTCTCCGGAATCTGGGCATCGACAACCGATATGGGCACGTCGATTTCCCCAAGCTCAGGCGCGGGGGAGTCGGCGGCTCTTTTTTCGCCCTTTATACGCCTGCGGAAATGGCGCCGGACGCCGCCACACGATATGCACTGGAGATGGTTTCCGCCGTTTATGACGCCGTCGACGCCAACCCGGATTACGCGGCCCTCGCCTTTTCGCCGGAGGATGCCGAAACTAATGCGAAGGATGGGTTGATCTCCGTCTTCATTGGCATGGAAAATGGATCGCCGATCCAGCAGTCGCTCTCGATGCTTCGAACTTTCTATCGGCTGGGGGTAAGTTATGTTACGCTTACGCACAACGGAGACAACGCCATCGCCGACAGTGCGGCAGAAGGAAAGCGTTGGCACGGCCTGAGTCCTTTCGGGAAGGAGGTCGTTGCCGAAATGAATGCGCTGGGCATGATGGTCGACCTGTCCCATGCCTCCGACGAGACCTTCTGGGATTGCATCCGGCTGTCCCGGGCCCCGGTAATCGCCACGCATTCCTGCTGCCGGGCGCTCTGCAACCACCGGCGCAACCTGACTGACGAGATGCTGCAGGCATTGGGGGAGAAAGACGGCTATGTGGGCATCAATTTCTATCCCGCCTTTCTGTCGGATAATTTCCTTTCCAATCCGAAGGATGCCGCTTTGTTCGATGAGGGTGACCGGGTGGAAGCCGCTTTCATCGCGCACCCCGACGACCCGGTGCGTGTCAAGGCCTGGGAGGAAATGCAGGACCGGCTTGAAACGATCTGGCGTCCCGGCGTCCGGGAGATCGTGGACCATATCGACCATGCCGTGTCCATCATCGGTATCGACCACGTCGGCATCGGCAGTGACTTCGACGGTATCCTGGTACCGCCTGCCGGACTCGAGAATGTGTCCAAGATCGGACTTGTTTTCGATGAGATGCGCCGTCGCGGCTATGCCGAAAAGGACATCGACAAGGTGGCAGGGGAGAACTTGATGGCGGTGATGCGGAGAATCGGTGATTGCGCCGATTTGGAACGGTAAAAGGGCCTTTATGAGGCCCTTTTAAGGTGAAAACAAAAAAGTTATAACGTTTAACTTTTTTGTTTTCTTTCTTTTATATCAACCGATTAAATCTTCAAGCAGTGTGAGTCGCAGGAAATCGAGGGCAGAGGCTGCAAAACGCTCGATATTCCGCTTTCGATCGTTTTTGAAGAGCCGTTTGACAGTCTTCGTACCCCTTGGACCGGCCACGCCGATCCATACGGTGCCCACCGGATTGAAAGCGTCGCCGTCCGGTCCGGCAAGTCCGGTCGTGGAGACCGCATAGTCACTTCCGGTCACACGGCGGACGCCTTCGGCCATTGCTGCCGCGACCTCTCCGCTCACGACTCCGAAACGTTCGACGGTTTCCCCCGGGACACCGAGGACTCTTTCCTTCACGGATACGGCATAGGAAGTCACCGATCCCAGGTAATAGGCCGATGAACCCGGGACTGAAGTAATCAGATGGGAAATCTCACCGCCGGTGCAGGATTCAGCGACGCTGAGCGTCTTTCCGGAGGCCTTGAGCAGGCGGCCGATGGTTGCCTCCAGCGTGTCATCCTGGTCGGAATAGACTTTGTCGCCGAGGATTTCCTTGAGGCGGACCAACTGTTCTTCCACACGCGCGTTTTGTTCCTCCCGTTTACCACCATAGATGGACAGACGGAGTCGGATGCCCGTGAGCGGGTTGGGCAGATAGGCGAGGTGCATATCCTTCGGAAGATGATCTTCCCAGGGTGCAATCAATTCAGACAGAGCAGATTCTGCAATTCCGAACACCATGATGCTGCGGTGCAGGATGTCCTCCAGGGGATAGTGCGCCCGGATATCCTCCATGACGGAAGGGATGGCGCCGACGGCCTCGAACGGAACGCCGGGAAGGGCGAACAGCGTGGCGTTGTAGGAGTCTTCCGGGAAACGGAATACCATGACGGGCGCTGTTCCCTTGCGGTTGGGAATGACCTCGCACCGGTCCGGGACCAAGGCTTGCGCCCGGTTGATCGGCAGTATATCCAGCCCACGACCATGCAGGATCTCTTCGATGATGGCGAGCTGTTCCTGGTTTTCTATATAGCCGGTGCTGCCGGACAGTTCGGCCAGGACGCCTTTCGTGATGTCGTCCTTGGTCGGACCGAGACCGCCTGTAGTGATGACAATATCATTGACAGTCAGCTCGTTGCGGAGATTGTTCAGGATTTCGTCGCGGTCATCCCCGATGGACAGCATGCGGGTGACGCGGATCCCGGCCTCTTCGAGCGCGACGGCGAGCCGGGATGAATTGGTGTCCACTACCTGGCCGATGAGGATCTCATCGCCGATGGTGCAGATGGAAGCTTGGATCATAGTTGCAATTGAGGATTGTCGAGGGCCTTGAGGAGGCGTTTCACGGTCTTTCGCCCCTGGTTCGGAATGCCCTGCGCCACTTCGATCAAGGAGGCGCCGGCCTGAAGCAAGGCAATGGCTTCATCAGACGTCGATACGGCCCCGGAACCAATGATAGGAAGGCGTTTCCGAGTGTATTCCGAGCAGAAACGAACCTTGGCGACACCCGGTGCCACGACGCCGTCAAATCCTGACAGGAGGCAGAAATCCAGGATCCGTGCCATCTGTTCCTCCGTGTGTCCGGGAGCGATCCGCAGGACGATGGGTTTGTACCGTTCGTAGTAGAGCCGGAGGCTGAGCAGTTCATCCAGAAGTTCGGTCCAATCCGAGAAATCGTCCAGGGAAGACAACCCGCTTTCCCGGTTTATGTCGATGATGTAATAATCAGCAAAGTCGTACAGCAACGAAAACTGGCGGATCATGGACTCCTGGGCGTTTTTTTCGGATTCTCCCTCCGCCCGTAGTTCCACCGCGGCCACAATGGGTGACTTCCGGCTCTGCAGGCGCTCTGCAACGTCCTTTACGGGCATATCACCCGGAATGACGCCGGTGAAGCTGAAACCGATGCTGTCGATTTCGTCCAACAGGTCCACCTGCCGCTCCAGCACCGGTGCGAACCCGACGGGATGCCGGAACTGGATACCGAAGACCTCACGAGCCAAAGCCGGATGTTCCCGCCTGAATCTCAGGCGGTTCCAGAACCGGAACCCTGGAATGTGCCGCATCCAGAGCATCCGGCGGGCATAGGGTTGCAGATTGCTCATCGTGTCCTCCGGTTTGACTTACAAAGATAATAATCTTATTGGAACTCTTCAAACGTGTTGTCGTCGTAGAACACGAGAATCTTGGAAACGCGACGAGGAGGCTGCGCTGGCGCAAATACGGGATTCTCAGACGCTGATCCGGACGCGTCCTTATACATGCGGCCTTTACCGGTCAGCAGCCAGTCCATGCTGATCTGCGGGAAGTGTACGGCCATGGCTTCCAGGAAATCGAATCCCGGCTTGTTCCGACCGGACAGGATATGGGAAATGCCTGCGCGAGCGACGCCCAATGTATCGGCCAACTGCGCCTGCGAAATATTCTCTGCGTCCAGAAACTGTTGAAGACGTTTGTCCATACGTGTATTCTTAATAGTTACAAAAGTAACGAATCTAAAGTGGAAATACAAGTTAAAATAATGGTGAAATGCGGGTAGGGAAGTACTAAAATCGTGCTGTAAATATTTAAAGTACAAATTGTGATAGGTATTCTTAATATACTGATTTAGATATATTTAATAATAGCATTATAACATATATGTTCGCGTTTCGGCCGTGCTTAGCCCTCTGTTTATTTCTTTATTTTCTTCCAAGGTTTAATAAACCATTGTAAGTATTTGATTTATAAGTAAATATCATACATATAAAACAAATATAATAATTGCTTATGAAGGAAAATGTGACTTGTGTGGATAACGATTATCCAAGCCGCCGATGATTTACATTTGTAAACAATGGAATGAACAAAAATGCATATGAAACATGGCTTCAAAACAGGATAGACCGAGATTTCAATATTCGTGGAGAAATGTGTAACTTCGCGCAGATTTTAAAACCTAAGCATGATACCCGAAATCCATATCGAGGATTATAACTACCCGCTTCCTGACAGTCGGATCGCAAAGTATCCGCTACCGGAACGGGATTCTTCCAAACTGCTCCATTATGTCGACGGACATGTGGAAGAGTTTGTTTTCCGTCAATTGCCCGATCTTCTTCCAGACAACGCCTTGATGGTTTTCAATGACACGAAAGTCGTTCCCGCGCGGATGCATTTCCAACGTGCTACCGGTGCCCATATCGAGATTTTCTGCCTGGAGCCAATCCAACCTGTCGAGTATGCGACGGCATTTGCAGCGACGGACACCTGCACATGGAAATGTGTCATCGGCAATGCGAAGAAGTGGAAGGATGATGTCCTGACGCTTTTCAGGGCGGATGATACGCCCGATATGGGCCTGGAAGCCAGATTGTCAAGTCGTGACGGACAGACCGGCGTCGTAGAATTCCGATGGACCGACGGCTCACCCTTTTCCCGGGTCCTGGAAGTCTGTGGGACCGTTCCGATTCCACCGTACTTGAACCGGGAGTCCGAAAAAATCGACATTGAGCGCTACCAGACCCTGTATGCCCATATACGCGGATCCGTCGCCGCACCGACGGCAGGACTGCATTTCACAGAGGACGTCCTGGGGCGGATCAAGGCAAAGGGCATTGATATGGAAACGGTGTGCCTCCATGTGGGCGCCGGAACTTTCCTTCCTGTCAAGAGTTCCTTGGTCTCGGAGCATCCGATGCACCGGGAACCTTTTGTAGTAAAACTTCAGTTATTGAAGGATATCTGTCGGATGGACAGGAAGTTGATTGCGGTTGGAACCACGTCGGTACGGACGCTGGAATCCCTGTATTACGTGGGTGTGAGCTGCATCGAAAAGGGGGTTCCAGAGGATGTGCCGCAGTGGGCTCCCTATGAGCGTGAGTACCCGTACAGCACGCAGGAAGCACTTGAAGCCATCATCCGTTACCTGGAGGCGAATCAGCTGACGGAGCTCAAGATCGGCACGCGGATCATTATCGTTCCGGGCTTCCGGTTCCGCCTGGTGGACCTGATGGTCACGAATTTCCATCAGCCGGAGAGCACGCTTATCCTGCTGGTGTCCGCCTTTGTGGGTGGGGACTGGCGCACCATCTATGATTATGCGCTCGCGAACGGTTTCCGGTTCCTCAGTTACGGGGACAGCTCCCTGCTGGTCCGCGCTTGACAATTCGGCCCGTTTTTCGTACCTTTGCGCTGTACAAAACCGACGACTATGGATGAATTGAATCCTTTCGAGGACATTGCTCCTTATAATGACGAAGAAGCGGCTGCCGCCCTGTCCAAGTTGGCCGAGCATCCCAACGTACCGTGGATTTCCAAATACATTTTCAACAACCAGCCCGAAACGTACCTCCGCGACATTCTCCGGAGCATCCGCACGGTGGATGACTTCCAGAAGGTGGTGATGTCCAAGGCCACCGAATGGGTCATCGAGAAATCGGTCCGCAACTTCTCCTACGACGGCCTGAACAAGCTGCAGGCCATCGAGGGCAAGTATCTGGCGATGTCCAACCACCGGGACATCATCCTGGATCCGGCCTTCACGCAACTGATCCTGCACCGGAACCAGATGCCTCTGACCGAAATCTGCGTGGGTGACAACCTGCTCAAGAGCAAGACGATCGAGCGCCTGATCCGCTCCAACCGGATGATCAAGGTTATCCGCGGCATCTCGGCCCGTGAACTCTACCTGTCGTCCCAGGTCCTTTCCAAGTATATCCGCGAGAGTATCACCAGCGGCAAGAGTTCCGTCTGGATCGCCCAGCGGCAGGGACGGACAAAGGATGGTGTCGATGTCACCGAACAGGGACTTTTGAAGATGTTCGACATGAGCGGCACCCAGGATTTCGTGCAGAACTTCCTGGAACTGAACATCATCCCGCTCAGCATTTCTTACGAATACGAGCCCTGTGACATTCTGAAGGCCCGCGAAATCCTCATTTCACGCACCCAGAAATATGTCAAGACGGAAAACGAGGACCTGCAGAGCATCATGCTGGGTATCAAGCAATGGAAAGGCAACGTTCACCTGAATTTCGGCGATCCGCTCACGGAGGACGAGATCCGCGAGGCGTCCGTCTGTGACAAGAATGACCGCTACCAGTTGCTACGTCACGCCGTGGACGTCCGCGTCATCAACGGCTACAAACTCTGGAACACGAATTACATCGCCTACGACCTGGCCAACCATACCTTCAAGTATGCCGACAGATATTCGCCGGAGGAATTGCAAGCTTTCATCGAATTTACCGAGCACCAGCTGGACCAGGTGGAACCCACACTAAACCGGCAGGACCTGCGGGACATTTTCCTCCGCATCTACGGAAACCCCGTGATGATGAAGGAAAAGTTCGCAGCGGAAGAATAAGGAAAGCGGCCCGGGTTTTTCAACCGGGCCGCTTTTTCTTTAATTCTTCATGTGGACATCCAACTGCGGGAACGGGAATGAGATTCCGTGCTTGGGGATTTCCCTGTAAATATTCTCGTTGAGCCAGTGCTGGACTTTCTTGAAGTTCTTGCCCTCGATCCATACGCGGAGTTTGATCCTGACGGCGCTGTCGTTCAATTCATCCACATACACTTTCGGGTTCTTCGCTCCGGGAGTTTCCTTGGTCAGGATCAGCGGCTGCTGCTTGACCAGTTCCAGCAGGATGTCCTTGACCTGGTCGAAATCGGTGCCGTACGGAACATTGAATTTGCAGCTGAGACGCTGGGGAGTCGGGCGGGTGTAGTTGTCGATGATGTCGGTGGAAATGGAGCCGTTGGGGATGATGATCTCCCGGTTGTCCGTGGTGATCAGTTTCGTATGGGCGATCGTAATCTCGGAAACCCGGCCGAAGTAATCCTTCACCTTGATGTAGTCATCGACCTTGAAAGGCTTGAAGGCCAGCAGGATGATGCCGCCGGCGAAATTCTGGACGGTCCCGCTCATCGCCATGCCGATGGCCATGCCGCCGGCTGCCAGCAGGGCGGCGATGGACGTGGTGTTGATTCCGAGGGTTCCGACCATGGAGAGGATCAGGACGATCCACAGGACGGCACTCACCAGGCTCTGCATGAAGGATGAAAGCGTGGAATCCGATTTCTTCTTCTCGAAGGCTTTCGCGATGAGATTCTTGGTTTTCCGGATCAGCCAGGCTCCGATGATGTAGATCAGAAGGGCGAGCAGTACCTTGAGGCCGAACTTGGCGACGGAGGACAAGGTTCCTTGCAGCAGTTGGTCCGCAGGCGTGGTGCGGATCGTTTCAACGAACTGGCTTCCCTTGGCGACAAGGGTGTCCGCTGAGAATTTTTCCGCGTCGACGGCGGGGGCGGACTGGAGGAGATGAATCAACATATACCTATAGATTAATGATTAAATATGCCATATAAGCAGCCCAGATGAGCAGGAAAAGGGAACCGTCCAGCCGGTCGATCATCCGCTTTTTGCCGATGACACCTGCGGTCAGGAGCGCCAGGGCGCTCACGAGCAGGACGCCGAGGTCCACATAGGTGATGTGGTCGAAGGAAAGCGGGGAGATGAGCGCCGAACCGCCCAGGATCAGCAGGATATTGAAGACGTTGGAGCCGATGATGTTGCCGAGGGCGAGCTGCCCTTTCTTCTTCGCGGCGGCCACCACGCAGGTGGCCAGCTCCGGCATGGAAGTGCCGCCGGCCAGGATGGTAATGGCGATGAACTTGTCGCTGACTCCAAGCGCGCTGGCGAGCGCGGTTGCATTGTTCACGAACAGCTTGCCGCCGAAAGCGAGTCCGGCGATGCCGGCGACGATCAGCAGGAGACACAGCCAGACATTACGCTGTTTGGCGGGGGAGTCGTTCTCATCGGGCTTGTTCCCTTTGAAACTCATAATCATGTAGGCGATGAAGAACGCGAGCAGGATACCGCCGTCCCAGCGGCTCAACCCATTGGAACCGAAGCGGAAAATGGTGAATTCAAGACCGAGGACGATCAGGAGCACCGTGGTCAGCAGATTCACCGGAATGTCCCGTTTCCAGTTGGAAGGGGTGATGGCCATCGGGAGGATGAGCGCCGTGACGCCCAGGATCAGCAGGGTGTTCATGATGTTGGATCCCACCACATTGCCGATGGCGATGTCGGCGTTGCCCTGGAAGGCGCCGATGAAACTGACCACCATTTCCGGCGCCGACGTGCCCATTCCGACGATGGTCAGGCCGATGACGAACTCGCTCAGGCCGAAGCGCCGGGCGATCCCGGAGGCACCGTCCACAAGCCAGTCAGCACCGAAAACGATGAGGGCGAGACCGGTGCACAGAAGCAATATTTGCAACCAGATCATTTCTGTTTTCTTTTTAGCGCGCACACGTTTTCCACGTGCATCGTGTGCGGGAACATATCGACGGGCTGCACCGCCGTGATTTCATAGTCTTGGCAGAGGATTGCCAGGTCGCGGGCCTGGGAGGCGGGATTGCAGCTGACATAGACCATCCGGTCCGGAGCTGCGTTCAGGATGACCTTCGCCACGTCGGGATGGATGCCGGCACGGGGCGGATCCAGGATGACGACGTCGGGCCGGCCGTGTGCGGCGACGAACCGGTCGTTCAGGACATCCTTCATGTCTCCGGCGAAGAACGTGCAGTTCGTGATCCCGTTGGCCGCCGCATTGGCCTCCGCATCCCGGATGGCTTCCGGAACGTATTCAATGCCAATGACTTTCGATGCCTGCCTGGAAACGAACTGGGCGATGGTCCCCGTACCGGTGTACAGGTCGTAAACGACTTCGTTACCGGTCAGGGCCGCAAATTCCCTTGCTACGCTGTACAGGCGGTATGCCTGCAGGGAATTCGTCTGATAGAAGGATTTCGGGCCGATTTTGAACCGCAGCCCTTCCATTTCCTCGTAAATGGCTTCGTCGCCCTTATAGAGGATAGGGGACTGGTCGCCTATGGAATCGTTCAGTTTCTCGTTAATGACGTACCAAAGGGATGTAATCTGCGGGAATTCGGCTGCTACGGCATCCAGGAGGGCGGTTCGCTTTTCCACATCCTCGTACGCAAAGCAGAGGATGAGCATTACCGCACCCGATTCGGTCGTCCGGACGAACATGTTGCGGAAATACCCCCGATTCTCCCGGATATTGTAGAATTCGTAACCGTTATCGATGCAGAACTTCTTGATAAACAAACGGATAGAGTTGGAAGGTTCCGGCTGGAGATGGCATTTCCTGATATCCAAGACCTTGTCGAAGAATTTGCCGACATGGAACCCCAGGCCCATCCGGTCGTTTTCCGGAATGGCGTCCGGATCCTCGTCCCGAAGCACCCAGCGCTTGCTGGAAGCGCTGAATTCCAATTTGTTACGATAAAAAGTCGTACGTTGGGAGGGGAGTGTCGGACGGATTTCAGGAACCTCCAGATGTCCGATTCTCACCAATTGGTCATACACCTGCTGCCGTTTGGCCTCCAACTGCATTTCATAAGGCAACGGCTGCCACCGGCATCCGCCGCAGACGCCGAAATGCTCGCAGAACGCGTCCAGTCTGTGCGGGGAAGGCTGGATCATCCGCGAGATGAAGCCTTCCATATAGTTTTTCTTCTTCCTGAAAACCTGGATGTCAACGATATCGCCGGGAACAGCGAAATCGACGAAGACGACCATTCCGTCCACGCGTGCCAACGCTTTGCCTTCGGCCGCGACAGCTTCGATGGTGACGTTCTCCAGTTTCAGGTCGACTTTTTTCTTGCTCATGCCGTTTTACGGTTACATTCAACAAAGATACTCATTTTCGTTCAGAAATGAAACGGCCCGTAGAATTACTGCCTGCAGGGGAGATTTCCGTTTCCATTACTTAACATAATATAAATTGTGTAACAAAACTGGAAAAAGCAGGCGAGCGTACCGAAAATGACAAAGAATCAGAAAAAAAACGTATTTTTGTAAAAATAAACAGATCAGACCGGAGAATGAATAATACAGTGAAATCAATCGTCCTGGCAACCCTCGTCGCATGGACGGTCTGCGGCTGCAAAGTGGACGAACGATATGATTTGAACAATTTGGATACGGAGGCGACTTTGTTCAAGGGCGCGACGTTTCCGATCGGTAATCTGAAACCGTTTGTACTGAACGATTTTTTCAACCTGGACGGCAACGCGTTCATCACGGTCGATGCGGCCGGCGACTATCATCTCCATTTCCGGACCGACCCGTTCGAGTTTTCCGTAACCGCCCCGCCTGTTTCCGGATCGGACTTATCCTTTACCTTCGAACCGGTCCAGTATAAATTGGGTACCCTTCCGCCCATGCTGAACGATCCTGCACAGCATGTCACGGCCCAGCTTTCGGAACTGGAAGTCGCCCTTTCGGTGGACAGCAGTGTTCCGGCCACCTTTTCGTTCGGTGCCGTCCTGTCAACGGTGCGTAACAAGGAAACCCTCCACCAGTTCAGCCTGGATGGGTTGAGCATTGCCTCCGGAAAGACGGAATTTGTCTTTAACGGATCGGGGTCCGGAGAGCGTAACGATGTGATTTATAAGCAGATATCAGATATATCAACCCTGCTTTCCCCCATCCCGGACATGCTGGAAATCAAGGATATGACGGTCCATATGGACCCGGATCAGTCCGCCCTTCTGGTCGCCGGAAGCGAATATGGACTCTCCGGACAGGCGGTCGTCGATTCTCCCCTTTCCTTTACGGCTGATTCCCGGATGGATCTGGAAATCCCCATCGACGACGCCAAGATGGAACTGGATGTCGTCGGCTTGAAGAAAGCGGTCCTCAACATGGAGGTGACGAATACCATTCCCCTGTCGTTTTCGGCAGAAGTCAGTGCCCTTTCCGCCGACGGCAGCACCATTAGCAGTGTTTCTGCGAAGACGGACCGGGCCATCGCTGCCGGGACGGCGGCTGCTCCCGTGACAACCCCGCTGGCCGTGACATTGACCACGGACGGCGACCTTCGATTCCAGGGGTTGCGCCTGAAACTGAGCGCCGCTTCCGATCCCCAGGTGGCCGGGACCCATCTCAACAAGGCGCAGGGACTTGAGTGCCGGAATCTGGTCCTGTCCCTTCCGGACGGAGTACAAGTGAAATTGGATATCAAATAAATAAAACAACTGACAGTATGAAAAAGCTATTTACCCTGTTCCTGTCCGGCGTGCTTGCCGTCGGTGCATCTGCGGAATTGTATTCCCAGGACTTTGAAACCGGCTATTTCCTCGGCGGCAATTCCTTTGCCTTCCGGATGAATCCGGCTTTCCAAGCCGAACGCGGTATCTTCTCCATCGGCCTCGGACAGCCGGGTATCGGGACTTGGAGCAATCTCGGACTCAGCACCTTCCTGTATCCGTCCGACAATTCGGTCTATACCTTCATGAATGACCGGGTCTCCACGTCGGAGTTCCTGGGCAAGATCCGTCCGACCAACAGCCTGAACCTGGATGTGAACATGCCCCTGCTGACCCTGGGTTTCTGGTCCAACGAGACGTTCGTCACCCTGGATTTCACGCTCCGCAGCATCAATACCGTGGCGGCCCCCTATGATTTCTTCCGTTTCCTGAAAGAAGGAACCGAGAAGGTGAATACCTTCAATTTCTCGGGAATGGGGCTCAGTTCCAACACCTTCGGCGAGGCCGCATTCGGCTGGAGCCGCAATTTCGGAGAATTCAACATCGGTTTCCGGCTCAAGGGAATGATCGGCCTGCTGGAACTGGAGGAGCGGATGAACGACCTCAAGATGACGATGAATCAGGAGAAATGGGAAGTGACCGGAAAGGGAGATCTGTATGCGTCCTCCCCTGCCCTTCGGTTCTCCCACAATGACAACGGAGAAATCTCCCTTGATTCGTTTGATTTGAATCGGGAAAAGATCGCCCCTGCCGGTTACGGTGGAGCGCTGGATCTGGGTTTCACCTGGAACGTCATCCGTGACCTGACCGTTTCCGCCGCCGTGCTAGACCTGGGTGCCATCTATTGGATCCGCAATTTTGTCGCCCATACCTCCGAATCGGGCTATTCCTGGACTCCTTCCGACAAACCGATCGATCCGATGGGCAGCGAAGTCCAGCGTGAACTGGACAGGATGGGGAATGCCCTTTCCGGTCTGTTCCGTTTCAAGGATGCCGGAGCCGGGAGCGCTGTCAAGATGCTTCCCTGGCGGATGAACGTAGGCGCGGAGTACCGGATGCCTTTCTATGACAGGCTTTCTGTCGGCGCACTCTATACGGGTCGCATGGGCGATATCTTCTCCCGTCATACGGGCCGTTTCTCCGTGAACTGGAATCCTGCCGATTTCTTCAGCCTTTCTACGAGTACGGCGCTCAGCAATATCGGTGAAAGCATCGGCTTTGCCATGAACCTGCATCCGGGCGGCATCAACTTGATGGTCGGCTGTGATTACATTCCTTTCCGGGTCGTGAACGTATCGCCGCTCTTCAAGAACATGCCCGAGAAGTATAAGAAGATTTCCGTGGTGCCGGCCAACCACATGAAGATGAACCTGTTTGTCGCCCTGCACATTGCCGTGGGCGAGCGTCGTCTGGATCACACGCGGCGTATCGATTGGTAACCGCCTGCAGTGTACGATGCCTATAACCATTAAAACCGTCGAAAGCCGGAAGGATTTGCGCGCTTTCGTCAAGTTTCCGCTGAAGCTGTATAAGGACTGCCCGTACTATGTTCCGGGCATCTATATGGATGAACTCTCCACGCTGGATGTGTCCAAGAATCCCATGGGCAAGTATTCCAAGTCGGAGAAGTACCTGGCTTACAACGGGAAAGGAGAAATTGTCGGGCGTGTCATCGCCATCATCAACGAGATTGCGAACCGCGACTGGAACCATGCCGAGGTCCGCTTCGGCTGGATGGACTTCATTGACGACAAGGAAGTTTCCAAGGCCCTCATCGAGGCGGTCATCGCCTTCGGGAAGAAGCATGGGATGACGCAGATTTCCGGTCCGCTCGGATTCACGGACTTCGACAGCGAGGGTTGTGTCGTGGAAGGTTTCGATGACATGAGCTCTTTCGCCCTCCGGTACAATTATCCCTACTACGCGGAGCATTTCGAGGCACTGGGGTTCGGAAAGGCCAACGACTGGCTGGAATACCGGATCTTCGTTCCCGAAGAGGTGCCTGAAAAAGTGACCCGCATGGCGGCCATCGTCTCCGAGCGCTATGGCCTGCATATCCGGAAGATCACCCGGAAGATCGTCCGGGAGGAAGACTACGGGACCAAGGTCTTTGAACTGGTGAACCGCACCTACTGTGACCTGTATGACTTTACGGTCATGCCCGAAGACGTGATGCAGTCCTATGTCAAAACCTATCTGGGGCTGCTGGATCTAAACTTCCTGACCGTTGTGGAAGATTCAGCCGGTAAACTGGTGGCTTTCAGCGTTTCGATGCCTTCCATCGCCAAAGCCGTCTTCAAGAGCAAGGGTTACCTGTTCCCTACGGGCTGGTTCCGTCTCCTGCGTTCCATGTATTGGAAGTATGAGGACGCGCTGGAACTGCTGCTGATTGCGGTGGATCCCGAGTATCGGAACAAGGGTGTCCATGTGCTGCTGTTCAACGAACTCATTCCGCAGCTCATCAAGAACGGCTTCAAGTACGGCGAATCCAATGCCGAGATGGAGTCCAACACCAGCGTCCAGAACCTCTGGAACCAGTATCGGAAAGAATTCAAGCGCCGCAGGCGCGTCTTCAGCAAGGAGATCTGAGTCATGTCCGCGTCGAGTGCCATGCTCCCTCCCCTGCCGGAACGGATGCGCCCCAAGTCGCTGGACCAGTATGTGGGTCAGCGGCACCTGGTGGGGGAAGGCTGCGTCCTACGGAAGATGATCGAGAGCGGAAACCTCTCCTCCTTCATCCTCTGGGGGCCTCCGGGCGTGGGAAAGACGACATTGGCCCATATCATCGCCGAAACGATGGACAGGGAGTTCTATACCCTGTCCGCCGTCACATCCGGTGTCAAGGACGTCCGCGAGGTCTTTGACAAAGCCCGCGCGAACAACTTGTTCAACCAGCGCGGCGCGCCCGTCTTGTTCATCGATGAAATCCACCGCTTCAACAAAGGGCAGCAGGATGCTCTCCTCGGAGCCGTGGAAACGGGCACCATCGTGCTGATCGGAGCGACCACGGAGAACCCTTCTTTCGAGGTGATCACTCCCCTGCTGTCCCGCTGCCAGGTCTTCGTCCTGAAATCCCTGGAACGCGATGATTTGCAGATACTTCTGGACCGCGCACTTAAAGAGGACGTCCTGTTGAAGGACCAGGATATCCGGGTGGTGGAGACGGAGGCGCTGATGCGCTACAGCGGCGGTGACGCCCGCAAGCTCCTGAATGTCCTGGAGATTGTCGTCGATGCTTACGCAGGGCGCTCCCCCATCGTCATCGACAACAAGACGGTCACCGAGAGCATCCAGGAGAACATGGCGATGTACGACAAGGACGGTGAGATGCACTACGACATCATATCGGCCTTCATCAAGAGTATCCGCGGATCCGACCCGAACGCCGCCCTCTATTACCTGGCCCGGATGATCGACGGCGGTGAAGATCCCCTCTTCATCGCCCGCCGGTTGTGCTTGTCCGCTTCCGAGGATGTCGGCCTGGCGAATCCGAACGCCCTCCTGCTGGCAAACGCCTGTTTCGAAGTGGTCTCCAAGATCGGCATGCCTGAAGGCCGGATTCCGCTGGCCGAGACGACGGTATATCTGGCATCTTCTCCCAAGAGCAATGGCTCGTATATGGCCCTGGAAAAGGCCCTGGCGCTCGTCAGGGAGACCGGTAACCTTCCGGTGCCCCTTCCCATCCGCAACGCGCCTACGCAGTTGATGAAGGACCTTAATTACAGCGACGGGTACAAATACGCCCACGACTATCCCGGGCACTTCGCCGACATGGAATTCCTGCCCGAAGAAATCAAGGGCACCGTCTTCTATGAGCCGCAGGACAACCGGCACGAGAACGTTCTCCGCGCCTATCTGGAAGCCTGCTGGCCGAAATATTATCAGAAAGGATAACCTACGCCGAAATGCAAGGCGAAATTGTCGCGCTTCAGCCAGTCGGCGGGGCCGATCAGCCGTTCGTCTGCGGGCCGGCAGGGCTCATAGACCTTGGTACCCAGGTCGATGCGGACGAGGATGAAGTCCAGGTTCACGCGGATGCCCAACCCCCAGTCGGCGGCGATGGTGTCGAAGGAGAAGCCGCTTCTGCTGAGGAATTCGGATGAGCGCAAGTCCCAGATGTTTCCCACATCCGCGAAAAGCGCACCTTCCAGTTTCCAGACAATCGGAAAGCGGTATTCGACATTGGCTTCCATCTTGAAGTCGCCCGTCTGGCTCGGAATCAGGAAGTACTCGGTCCAGGGTTCGACGCCGCCGGGTCCCAGGGCACGGGCCTGCCAGCCGCGCATGCTGTTGGCACCGCCGGCATAGAACTGTTTCTCGAACGGAACCGTCGTGGAATTGCCATATCCGTAACCGGCTCCGATCAGGAAACGCAGCGCAACCGCCTGGTTGTCCGCGTCGCCAAAGCGGAGGGTCTGGCCCAGCTGCAGTTCACCCCGTACATACTGGGCATAAGGGACGTTCCAGATGGTGTGCTGCCCCGAAATCGCATCCGTGGGCATCGCGGAATTGAAGAGGCTCATGACGTTGCCGGAAATGTCGAAATTCAGGCGACCGTACCGGAAAGAACGCTTGGGAATGGCGGAGGCATCCGTCGTGTAGTACAGCATACCGCCCATTCCCACGTCAAAGTGGTCCGAGTAGGCGTTTAACAGGAACAGGTCCTCCACCAGACGCTCCAAAAAGCTTTCCGACACGCTGAACAAGCGTACGATATTGGCCTGGAACGGATAGAACTGGTAGAAGAAGTTCCGGCCCAGACTGCCCGTGTAGCCAAAGCTTGTGTTGATCATCGTTCGCTTGTATTCCGGACGGTCCTGGTAGCTGAAACCCAGGGAAAGGTCCGTGTGGGGCAGGTTGGGACCGCGGAACAGGGAGTTCGGAAGGCCGATGAGCTTCGGGATGCGGAGGGTGCTTGAAATGCTGAATTCCGTGGAACGGATGTTCTCCTTGGGCTTGAACTGGAAGTTGCCTTTCAGGCCCAGGTTCAGGAGTTCGCCGCCGCGGAAGAAGTTCTTGTGGAAGTAGTTGAGCTGCGGGGAGATGCCGAAGAGGCCTGTGGAATTCACCGAGGCCTCGAGGTTCGCCTTGAAGCCCTGGACGCCGCCGTTCAGAAGGTTGATGTCACAGTCGACGACGTCGTCCGAAACCGGATTCAACGTGACGTTGACGCTGTTGAAGACGCTCAGGTTCGACAGGCGCGTATAAGTCGCGTTCACGGCCCGTTCGCTATAGGGCATGCCGGGACGCAGGATGTTCAGTTCTTCCAGGACGTAGGTGCGGAAGGGAATCTCCTTGGGATAGGCCAATGTCACATTGCCGATGGTGAACTTCCGGTGCGGCCGCGCTTCGTCCGGAGAACCGTTTCGGGGATACTCCCGGATGGCCATGACCAGGGCCGCCGTGCCGTCGTGCGAAAGGGTGTCGGCCTCGCAGAAATAAAAACTCTTGTCAAAGCCGAAGTAGCCGCGGTTGCGGAAAAACTCGGCGGAACGGACGGTCTCGGCTTCCAGGGAAGCTTCGGACAGGAACTGTCCCTCCTTGATGGTGGTGCGCCGCAGGTCCGTATCGAATTCGGCGCGGAACACTTCGTCTTCCGGCAGTTCGTAGTCGATGGACCTGATCACATATTGTCTGCCGGGCTCGACGAAGTAGGTCACATAGGCCCGCTTTTTCTTATATTCCACCTCGTAGCGGACATCGGATCCGTAATAGCCGATGTACTCGAGGTGATTCTTCATATTGTCGATGCTGGCGTTCACTTCGCGTTCGCTGTAAATGACGGGCGGAGCGCCCAGCGTACGGATGAAGTTGTTCCACCAGGTATCGGACGTATCGGCCCAGTTGTAAATGGCTACGGATGGACTGTATCCGAACAGGGACGTGTTGGGCTTTTGTGTCAGATAGGAGGTGAGCTCTGAACTGCGGACTTGTTTTCCCTCGACCTTGATCTTGTTCCCCGCCAGCCGGTACGTTCCCTCCGGGAGGACACGCGTCGTACTGCAGGCCAATACGACGATGCCGGCCAGGGCGGTGAGTATGAGGTTTTTGCCGTTCATTCCTACAAAATTAACACTTTTCCGCTATTATCCGAAAAGAATAATGTATAACTTTGCAGGGTATGAGCATTTCCAAGAATGAACTCCGGCAGGTGCGCGCCCTGTCGCAGAAGAAGTTCCGGGACGAGACCGGACTCTTCGTCGTCGAAGGCGAAAAGATGGTCTCCGAGGCCCTGGCTTCCGGTTTCGAGGTCGTTTCCGTTTATCGTCGGGACGACATCGGCGAGGAGGCGATGGCCCGGCTATCCTCCCTGTCCTCCCCTTCTCCGGTGCTGGCCGTCGTCCGGCAACCGGCGCCTGTGGTTTTCGAGCCTGTTCGCGGACTGTACCTGGCCTTGGACGGCATCCGGGATCCGGGCAACCTGGGCACCATTCTCCGGGTGGCGGACTGGTTCGGCATCGACGGAGTCGTCGCCTCGCCCGATACCGTGGATCTTTACAATCCGAAAGTGGTCCAGGCAACGATGGGGGCCATATTCCGCGTGCCCTTCCATCGGCAGGACATCCCGGCCTTCTGCCGGTCCGTTGTCGCTGCCGGCGGTCATGTGTACGGCACTTTCCTGAATGGGGAGAATATCTATCAACGGGATTTGGATGCTGGTTCCGAAGCCCCGTCCGTCATTGTGATCGGTAACGAATCCAACGGTATTTCACGCGAAACGGCCGCCTGTGTCAGCGACCGTCTCTTCATTCCTCCCTATCCTGCGGACGATCCGGGTTCCGAATCCCTGAACGCGGCCATCGCCACGGCGATCACCGTCGCAGAATTCCGCAGGCGCGTTCTCTAAATACGAATGGCGATATAGTCCCGCTCCGGTACGCGGATCGTGACCGTTTGCGTCGGGATGCCGGCTTCGGCCGGGATCCGGACCGCGATGTCGGAGTCTGGACCGAAGTTCGCCGCCACAAGCCACGTTTCGGTGCCGTCGGAGCGCAGGAAAGCGAAATGACGGTCGGGGTTGAAGCCGGTGCCCTGGCAGTAGCCGAGGTCGAAAGTCCGGCCTTCCGCAAAGGCGGGGCGCTTGGCAAGGGCCAGCGCTTCCCGATAGCGCTTCAAGATGGCTTTTTGCTTGTTATTCAGTCCTTTCCGAGGGTTTTCAATATGAACGCGGAGGGCCTGCAGGCTTTCCACGGTCCACCAGTCGAAGATGGATGTGCGGCCGTTGATGCCACTGAATGGTTCGTTGTCCATTCCGCGCTCCCCCACTTCCTGACCGAAATAGAGCATGAAAGGGGCCGTGTTCAAAAGAAGACTGACACCCAGGGCTGCATACCCGGCCTCAGCACTTCCGGCGAAGAAATCGGAGGCCACGCGCTGCTCGTCGTGATTCTCCAGGAAATCCAGCATCCGGGGTTGCAGGTCGCCAAGGAACTGCCAGTTCCAGGTCAATGCCCGGGCGGTCAGCCCGTCGCAAGTGACTGCCCGGACCGTGTCGTACAGGCCGGACTTGTCGTACAACAAATCAAAGCCCACCTCATCGACATACATCCGGTATTTGTCCTTTTCGTAAACCTCGGCGATGAAGATGATATGCGGGAATTCCGCCTTGATGCGGGCGATGAGCCACTGCATGAAGGCGGGCGGGACCAGTTCCACCATGTCGCAGCGGAAACCGTCCACGCCCTTCAGGGCCCAGAAACGGACGATGTCGTACATCTTGTCCCAGGTGCCCGTGTGGAAGTTGCAATAGTTCAGTTTGATGGTCTCGTACCAGTCATTCGCGCCCGGGGCGGAAGAAAAGCAGTTGCCCGAGGCTTTGGCGGGGTACTCGACATAGGTGTCTCCATTGGCGAGGGGCTCCGGAAGGCGGAGCGCTTCGCCCGGATAATAGAAGAAGTCATTCTCCGGAGACCAATGGTAGGAAGTGTCATCATCGGCCCCCAGGGAGCGCACGCCCGGAACATGGCTTTGATAGTCCCGGGCTACATGGTTCGGCACGAAGTCCATGACCACCTTCATTCCGTGCCGATGCGTCCGTTCCACCAGTTCAAGGAATTCTTCCATCCGCCGCTCTGGAACAGTTGCCAGATAAGGATTTACATCGTAGTAATCCGTAATGGCATAAGGCGATCCGGCCTCCCCTTTCACGATCTGCGGATGAGAAGGTACGCATCCTTCATCGGCTTTTCGCGTGGCGTGCCGGATGACGCCGGTAAACCAGACATAATCAATGCCGAGTCCCCGGAGATACTCCAGGGACCCGGTATCGACGCTTTCGAACTTTCCGCTTCCCCACAGGCGGGGAAGCATCTGGTACAAGAGTTTTTTCAATTTACCAGTTCAGGATCTTCTTGAAGTCGTAGGTCTCCGGGTCGGCGACATACTTCTTCGCGGCCTCGTAGTCGGCCGGCGTGATGAAGTGGCAAATGTGGTTGAAGTAGTTCTGGGAAGTGCCTCCCTCGATGTTCACGCGACGCGGCGGAATCTTGCCTTCGGCGTTCTGCAGGTCCTTGAGGTAAAGCGGATGGGCCTCGCCGTCGGCATCGACATAGACCATGCAGCCGGTCTCACCCTTGGCGAAGAGTTCATAGGCGCCCATGGCGAGTTCCGTGCAGTACGTGAGGTCATATCCGATCGGATCCTGGCAGCGGACGTCGTAGCCGATTTCCACCGGACGGGTCTTGACCTTCAGGCCGGTCTTCTTGAATTCCTTCTCGAGGATGTCGTTGAAGAGAACGGCCTTGGAGATCTTGCCGAGTTCCGGATGGCCGTGCTCGTCATAGGTCATGGAAACACCGGCATCCTTGATTTCCTGCGGATCCAGGTCGTGGAAGACGCCCTCTGCGACGACGACGGTTCCGTAGCCGATGCCCATGAGTTTGCGCTTCAGGATGGTGGAAAGGGCGAGCTTGACGATCTTGTCCAGGGAAATCTCCGTCTTGTTGAACATCTCGGGAATGATGGTCATCGGGCAGTGCGTAGCCTCGCCGATACCCAGGGCAAGGTGACCGGCGCTGCGGCCCATGGCGCTGATGATGAGCCAGTTGCCGCTGGTGCGGGCATCCTCGTAGACGGTGCGGGCCAGGTGCGCGCCTTCGTCCTTGGCGGAGTTGAAGCCGAAGGTCGGGGCGTTGTTCGGCAGCGGAAGGTCGTTGTCGATGGTCTTGGGGACGTGGATGTTCGCGATCGGATACTGCTTCGCGGCCAGGAACTTGGCGATGCGGTTCGCGGTGCTGGCGGTATCATCGCCACCCACGGTGACCAGGAGCTTGATGTTGTTGTCCTGGAACAGGCCCAGGTTGAAGTTCTCCTCGAAATCCTTGTCGGTGGGCTTGAACCGGCTCATCTGCAGGTAGCTGCCGCCCCGGTTGAAGTAAGCGTCCGCCTTGAAGAAATCGATGTCTTCGGTGCGCGGATTCTGGCTGAAAAGGCCGCTGTAACCGCCGTGCAGGCCGATGACACGGTAACCGTTGGAAAGGAACGTCTTCGCGACAGACATGACGACAGTGTTCATACCCGGAGCCGGGCCGCCTCCGCAGAGGATGATGATGGAATCTTTCATGATAGTATAGATGTTTGTTCGTTGTTTTCCCAAATCATGCAAATTTAAGGATTTTTAATTACAAATCCTTCTTTTTCTTGACGACCGCGACATAAGTGAGCAGGACGATGTTCATCATCAGGGAATAGAGGATGGCCGGGATGGCCATTTCGTCATTCGCGAAGATGAGCGGGCTGGAGGCGATGGAAATCGCCTGCGCCGCGTTCTGCATGCCGACTTCGATCACCACGGTGCGGCGCTGGCGCGCGTCGTTCCGGACCAGGCGGGACAGCAGCGAGGACAGGCCGATGGCCAGGAGGATCAGGGCGGTCACACAGAGGCCCAGGATGCCGATGTTGTCCAGGATCGTGTGCCGGTGCTGGATATAGAAGACGGTGATCAGCACGAGGAGCAGCGGGAACGCGAGTTTGGTGAGGACCTTGTCCACTTTCTCCGCCGCCTTGGGCCAGGCATAGTGCAGGCCGATGCCCAGAAGGACCGGCAGGAGCATCAGGACGAGGTTCTGCTTGATGAGGTTTCCCACGGGCAGGGTGATGCCCACACTCTCCCCCACCAGCCGGGTGGCCCAGCCCATGATGACCGGGATCGTAAATAAGGTGATGATACTGCTAAGCGCCGTAAGTGTCACGGACAGAGCGACATCGCCATTAGCTAATTTGGTGAATACATTGGACGAGCTGCCGCCCGGGCAGCAGGCGATAAGCACGAGTCCGATGAAGAAAACCGGCGGCAGTTTCAGCAGATAGGCCAGTCCCAGGGCGATGGCCGGGAGGAAGACCAACTGGCCGACAAGGGCCACCACGATGGGCCAGGGACGGCGGAAAACTTTCCCGAAATCCTCGAACCGGAGCGCCAGCCCCAGGTCGAACATCAGGAGGGTCAGGATGGGGAGTACGATCCAGATGGTATTCATGCGTCTTTGTCGTAAAAGAATTTCCAGAGCGGGGCGGCCATCAGGGCCTGCAGGATCTGGTTGTTTTGGAGGAGCTCCCGGACATAGTCCTGATCCAGGATGTAAACGTCGATATCCTCGGTGGCGTCGAGGTGCTGTCCGGAGACTTTTTCCACGCCGACGGCGAGGAAACTGTGCGCGAGGTTCGTACTGGTGGCGGGGTTCGGTGAAAGCGTCATCCACTCCTGCCATTCCCCGCCCGCGAATCCGGTTTCTTCCAAAAGCTCGCGCTTGGCGGCCTCCAGGGGCGTTTCCCCCTTCTCGATGACGCCGCAAGGCAGCTCATAGCAGGTATTCCCAAGCGCATGCCGGTACTGCCGTTCCAGAACCATCTTTCCATCCCGGGTGATGGCGATGATATTGACCCAGTCGGGGTATTCCAGCACGTAGTATTCGTTGTTGATGCGGCCGTCCGGCAGTTCGGCGACATCCCGCCGGGCCGTCAGCCACGGCCTTTGGACCAGATACTCGGTACGGAGTATCTTCCACTTCTTGTCTTCGTTGATGGTGTTCATTCGGAGCCCAAAGTTACGGCCTTTTTACCACCCATGCAAACCTTTCCTGGCGAAGCCGGGTATTTGGGGTTTCAAATATAAAATATTTGAGAAAGATTTGTTATCTTTGTAAATTACAACCTTTGTGCACGGAAAAATGGATTTCACGCAGGCGAAACAGCGGATCGAGTGGCTGAAGGCGGTTCTCTGGGAGAACAGCCGGAAGTACTATGTGGAGAATGCGCCCACGATGTCGGACTACGAGTACGACCAGTTGATGCACGAGCTGGAGGACCTGGAGGCGCAGTATCCGGAGTACCGGACGGCGGACTCCCCCACCCAGCGTGTGGGCAGCGACTTGGAAGCGCCTGGTGTCCAGAACATCGAGGCGGGTGCCGGAAAGGAGTTCGCGAAGTATCCGCACAAGTATCCGATGCTTTCGCTGGGCAATACCTACAGCATCGCCGAAGTGGAGGAATTCGCGGAAAGGGCCACCAAGACGCTGGAAACCCCTTTCACCTGGTGCTGCGAGCTCAAGTTCGACGGAACGGCCATCTGCCTGACTTACCGGAACGGCCAGTTGTTCCGGGCCCTCACCCGCGGTGACGGCGTGGTGGGTGACGATGTCACCGCCAATGCCCGGAAGATCGCCAATATCCCGGAAACCCTCCGGGGCGAAGGCTGGCCGGCGGAGTTCGAGATCCGGGGCGAGGTACTCATGCCCTACGAATCCTTCGACCGGCTGAACCGGGAACGGGAGGCCAACGAGGACCAGCCGTTCGCGAATCCCCGCAATGCGGCCAGCGGTTCGCTGAAGCTGCAGGATCCGGAGGAAGTGGCGAACCGCGGCCTCATGTGCACGTTGTACCACATCCCGGTCGGGCAGGTGGACTTCCCGACCCATGATGAGGCCCTGAAGGCCGCCGCGGCCTGGGGGCTCCCCGTCTCCGACGAGCGCCGCATCTGTCACAACATCGAGGAGATCGAGGCTTTCATCGCCCGCTGGGATACGGCCCGCAAGCAGCTTCCGTATGCCACCGATGGCATCGTCATCAAGATCAACGAATTGGACGCCCAACGCACGCTCGGCTACACGGCCAAGTCCCCGCGCTGGGCGGTCGCGTATAAATTCAAGGCCGAGCAGGCCCTGACGCCCATCCTGTCCATCGACTACCAGGTGGGCCGCACCGGCGCGGTGACGCCTGTCGCGAACATGGAACCCGTGTTCCTGTCCGGGACCATGGTGAAGCGCGCCACCCTCGTGAACGAGGACCAGATGGCGATGCTGGACATCCACGAAGGCGACTGGGTCTATGTGGAGAAAGGCGGAGAGATCATTCCCAAGATCACCGGCGTGGAGGAATCCAAGCGGCAGCCCGGCGCGAAGCGCCCGGCCTTCCCGAAGGTGTGTCCCGATTGCGGCACGCCGCTCGTGAAACCCGAGGGCGAAGCCAAGTGGTTCTGCCCCAACACCGATGGCTGCCCCACGCAGATCAAGGGCAAGCTCGTGCACTTCCTCGGCCGCAAGGCCATGAACGTGCTGGCGGGCGACGCTACGGTGGACCAGCTCTACAACCTGGACCTGGTGAAGACCCCGGCCGATTTCTACGACCTCCGCGAAAGCCAGCTCGTCATGCTGGAGGGCTGGAAGGAACGCGCGGCGCAACGGTTCCTGGACAGCCTCCGGGAATCCAGGAACGTGCCCTTCGAGCGAGTCCTCTTCGCGATTGGCATCCGCTACGTGGGAGAGACTACGGCCCGGGATATCGCGCGGCATTTCGGAGACATCGACACACTTGCGCAGGCTTCGAAGGAGGATCTGGCGGCCGTTCCCGAGGTGGGTGAAGTCATTGCCGAGAGCGTGTACAAGTATTTCCGCGACGAGCGCCACCTGCAGGAGATTGAGCGCCTGAAGGCCGCCGGCCTGCAGATGTCTGTGGTCCGGAGGGCGGAGAACGCCTCCGACGCCCTTGCCGGAAAGACCATCGTCATCAGCGGCAACTTCTCCGTCTCCCGGGACGAGATGAAGGCCCTGATTGAGGCCAACGGCGGCAAGAACAGCGGCTCCGTTTCCGGCAAGACCGCTTTCCTGCTGGCGGGTTCCAAACCCGGGCCCGAAAAGATCAAGAAAGCCGAATCCCTGGGCATTCCCATCCTGGACGAAGAAGCCTTCCGCAAGCTTCTCCCGGAAGGAACCCTGCCCGATATGCCGAAGGAGGAACCCACCGAATTGACCCTGTTCTGAACCCATGAAAGCGTTTGACCGAATCGTACATTGGACGCAAGTCCGGATCCGCTGGGCGAGAATCGTCGTCGGGCGGATCGTCCGGTTCGTCACGCACGACATGTGGTACCTGAACATGGAGGACCTGTCCCGTTGGAAGAAGCGGGGCGTGGAGGACCTCAAGACCATCTTCCTGATGCTCAAGGTTTTCTCCGACCAGAAGATCGGCTACCAGATTACGGCGCTGGCCTACCAGAGCATGATGTCGGTGGTTCCGTTCATCGCCATCGGCCTGTACCTGACGAACGGGATCGGCATCGCCGACCAGTTCAGCGCTTTCCTGCATGCGAACATCAGCAACCAGAAGCTGATCGAAGATCTTCTTTCCGCATCAGAAAAGATTATCGCGACGGCGGAATCCGGCCTGTTCGGCTTCATCAGCATGGCCACTTTCCTGTGGATCCTCATCTCGCTGATGCTCACGGTCCGGCGCGTGTTCAACAACGTCTGGAAGGCGAAGGAGAAACGCAGTTTCTTCCGGGTGCTGGGCATCGGGATGGGCATCCTCATCCTCTCCCCTTTCGTGATTGTCCTGTTCTTCTCCGGCTCGGTCGTGTACTCGACGGTGCTGGACTATATCGTTCCGAGCGGCCTGTTCTTCTCGGACCATTTGAAAAACTTCCTGTCCTGGGCCCTGTTCGCCGGTGCGTCCGTCCTGATCCTGACGGCGATGTACAAGTATCTGCCGGCGGCCGTGGTCAAGACGCGTCCGGCCTTCAAGGCGGCGCTCATTGCCGGCATCGGTTTCACGGCCGTGCAATATCTCTACCTGGAGACGCAGGTCATGGTGGCCAAGCAGAGTGCCATCTACGGCGTTCTGGCCGCCATTCCGCTCTTCATGATCTGGCTGAATCTGGGATGGACCATCATCCTGTACGGAGCGGAACTGTCCTATGCCTTCCAGCATGCGAACCATCTGAACCCGAGTGAGGTGCTATGAGTTATTCCGAGTTTACCGAGAAAGATTACGAGGTCATCGACCGGGACTGGCAGGTGCTGTATGCATCGGCCGCGAACCGGTGCGCGGACGCCCGTGAACTGGAAACCGTCTGTCAGGCCTACGCTTTTGCCAACGAGGCCCACAAGAATGTCCGACGCCGCAGCGGGGAGCCGTACATGCTCCATCCCATCGCCGTGGCCCAGATTGTCGTGGACGATATCGGCCTGGGCTACAAGTCCATCTCCGCCGCCCTCCTGCACGACGTGGTGGAGGATACGGACTATACGGTGGACGACCTTCGTGACCGTTTCGGCGACAAGATCGCCAGCCTCGTGGACGGCCTTACCAAGATCAAGAACATCCTGGACAATGACAACAAGGACCTCAGCGCCCGGAGTCTCCAGGCAGAGAATTTCAAGCGGATCCTCCTGACGCTGAACGACGACCCGCGCGTGGTGCTGATCAAGCTCGCCGACCGCCTGCACAACTGCCGCACCATCGAGTTCATGCCCGAGCACAAGCGAGACAAGATCCTGAGCGAGACGATGTTCGTATTCATCCCCCTCGCCCACCGGCTGGGCCTGTACAGCGTCAAGACCGAGCTCGAGAATATCTGGCTCCGCTACAAGGAACCCGATGCCTACCAGGAGATCAGTTCCAAGATCAACCGGAACATCCAGCAGCGGGCGAAGGAGATCAACGCCTTCATCGGGCCCATCGACGAGGCCCTCCAGAAGGCCGGATTCCGGTACGAAATCAAGAAGCGGGTGAAGACTCCGTACTCCGCCTGGCACAAGATGCAGGTGAAGCAGATTCCTTTCGAGCAGGTGTATGACCTGTACGCCATCCGCATCATCTTCGATCCCGACCGCAATAACGGAGAGTCTGAGCGCGACCAGTGCTACCACGTCTTCTCCATCATCACCGGCATCTACCGCTATATGCCCGAACGCCTCCGCGACTGGGTCAAGCATCCCAAGAGCAACGGTTATGAGGCCCTGCACTGCACCCTGCTCAGCCCCTCCGGCATCTGGGTGGAGGTCCAGATCCGCACCCGGCGCATGGACGACATTGCCGAGAAGGGTATCGCAGCGCACTGGACCTATAAGCAGAATGGCTACGTGAGCGAGAACGACAGCGAGATGGACCTCTGGCTGGAGCGGATCAAGGAAGTGCTGGTGAATCCGGACGTGAATGCCCTGGAACTGTTGGACATCATCCACAATGACCTGACCAGCGCGGAAATCTACGTGTTCACGCCGAAGGGTGAACAGCGTGCCATCGAGAAGGGCGCGACCGTGCTGGACTTCGCCTACCTGATCCATACCGAGGTCGGCAACAAGGCCATTGCCGCCAAGGTCAACCAGCGGCTGGTGGCCCTGAACTATGTCGTCAAGACCGGCGACCAGGTGGAGATCATCACAGCCAGCGAGGAGCATCCCAAGCGGGAATGGCTCCAGTTCCTCAAGACTCGGAAAGCCCGGAACCTCGTGTTGGACTATTTCCGGAACGAGCGGAAGCAGACGGTCGATTACGGCCGGCAGCTCCTCGAAGAGCAGGTGAAACTGCATGGAGCCAAGCTGGACGAGGCCATGATCCAGCGCATCGAGGCGGCCTATGGGGCAACGGACCGCGAGGAGTTCTTCTACAAGATCGGCATCGGCTCCGTCAAACTGGACAACCTGGCCGACGTCCTGAAATCCCGGCAGCGCTATTCCCTGCTCCGGAAGATTTTCTCCTCCCCGAAAGAAAAGCCGAAGAAGGTGGAAGAGGAGTACATCATCGGCGGAAAGGACGACGACGGGCGCCAGTTCGTCATCGCGACCTGCTGCAATCCGATTCCCGGCGACGCCGTGGTGGGCATCAAGTCCCCCGACGGCCGGATCACGGTCCATAAGAAATCCTGTCCGGTCGCCGAGGAGATTGCCGCCACGCACGGCGACTGGGTGGTCGTCCCCAAGTGGCAGGAGGCGGCCGAGGCGAAGACGTTCCTGGTACGGATTTCGCTGAAGGGACTGGACCGGATGGGCCTGCTGAACGAGATCTCCCGCTTCCTGTCCCTGGTGATGGGCGCCAACATGCGACGGCTGAACCTCAGTGCGGACAACGGCATCTTCGAAGGATACATCGACCTGTATGTGAACAGCAAGGACGTGCTGGAGAAGATCCTGAAGAAGCTCACCACCATCGAGGGCATCGAATCGGTGTCCCGCATCGACCTGTAAAGAAACGAATATGAAGCGATTGTCTAAATATCTCCCGCTCATCCCGGCCGCCCTGGTCCTCGGGGCGATGATGTTCCCGTCGGGATGCGCGAATACCACCACCCCGCCGACGGGCGGTCCCAAGGACACCATCCCGCCGGTGCTTCAGAAGACCTATCCGCTCCCCGGCGCGGTGAACGTACCGACGCACAAGACGCAGATCAAGTTCACCTTCGATGAGTATGTGGTGGTCAAGGAGCCCAACAACCTGTTCCTGTCTCCCCCGCTGGAAAAGAAGCCGAAGTACCGGATGTCCGGGAAGACGCTCATCGTCTATTTCGAATCCGACCTGGATTCCAACCGGACCTACACGCTCGATATCACCGGCGCCGTTGCGGACAACAACGAAGGCAACTGGTACGAGGGATTCACCCTCGTGTTTTCCACGGGCTCGCAGATCGACTCGATGTGCATGACCGGTCTCGTCCAGGACTGCAACACCTTGAAACCCCTCAAGGGAGCGACGGTCCTCCTGTACAAGGACCACGCCGATTCCGCCATTTTCCTGCACCGCCCGGACGCGGCGGCGAAGACCGACGACTGGGGTTTCTTCAGCATCCGCAACATCCAGGACACCGTGTACCGGGTGTATGCCCTGAAGGATGCGAACAACAACAACATGTACGAGCCCGACCAGGAGAGCGTCGCCTTCCTGGACAAGCCGTTCCATCCGACGACGGTCATCAACGACTCCCTGTATGAGTTCAAGAAGTTCAACATGAAGGATACGGCGCTGTGTCTGGCCCGAAAGACGGATGTGGAACTGAACGTATTCCGGGAGAAGCCTTCCAAGCAGTTCATCGTCAAGAAAGAGCGGGTAGGCCTGCGGACGGCCTTCCTGACCTTCATGGCGCCAGGTGCCAAGGTGAACTCGCTGAAGTTCAAGGGGCTGCCCGCCAACAAGCTCATCTCCCAGTTCAATCCGCTGCAGGACAGCCTGGAACTGTGGGTGAACGATCAGCGGAAGATGCCGGACACCCTGTTCCTGCAGATCAACTACGACAAGACGGACTCGCTCGGGAACCTCGTTCCTACGGACGAAGAGGTGAAACTCACCCTGGACAAGAAACTCCGCGCGGAACTGCAGAAGAGTTCCCAGCGGGACATCAAGCACCAGGATACCATTGCGGTCTTCAAGGGTGAAGTGGACCCGACGACCGTGGAACAGTACGGCTTCACGGTGGAGTTCCAGTATCCGCTCATCCAGGACGCGTGGGATTCGCTGACTTTCCGCTCTGTGAACCCGCGTCAGCAGGAAAAGAAGGAGAGATACAAGGTGACGCGGGATCCGGACAACCTGCGCAAGTACACCATCATGCCCCAGGAGAAACTGATGACCGGTTTCGATTATTTCCTCAAGATCCCCCATCGGAAGTTCCGGGATGTGAACGGCTACTACAATGACAGTACGGAGTTGAAGGTGACCCTGCCCAACGACGAAAAGCTGAGTTCCATCTCCCTGGAACTGTCGAAGGTCAAGAACCGCTATATCGTGGACCTGCTCACCGAGAAGCGTGACAAGGTCATCCGCAGCTTCACCGTGGATAAAAACCAGACCATCCTCTTCCCGTATGTGAAGGCCGGCAAGTACTGCATCCGTATCACCGAAGACCGGAACAAGAACGGCCTGGTGGATACGGGAAGCATCCTGGAGCACCGGCAGCCGGAAAAGGTGATGTTCTTCAAGATCAAGGACCAGTTCCTGCTGGACATTCCCGAGCGGACGGAGTATGTGCAGAAAATCGACATGGAGGAACTGTTCCGATGAGAAAGCACGTATTATCCATCCTGCTGGCTATCCTTGCCCTGGCCGTGCTGCCGCTTGCTGCGCAGGACGGCAAGAAAAAGAAAACCATCGACCTGACGGAGGAGTTCTTCCAGCTCCCCGATTCCGTCACGGATGACTATCTGGACAACGCGCCCATGCCCAAGAAGGCCCGGATCAACGATTACTGGATCGTGGGTGTCCACGGTGGCGTTTCCTTGCAGCACGGCTATTTCAACCCGCCGCGCCAGGTCAGTTTCTATCTCAACAAGCCGGTGTACGGTTTCTCCATCACGCGTTTTGCGACCATGATGAACACGTTCCCGAACCTCGGGATGGAAGTGGGCTTCCAGCACAATTACGAGGGCTACCAGTTCAAGGAATACGAGGTGGAAGGGAGGAAATACCGGCAGGACATCGACGGCGCCTACCAGGCCTATCTGGAAGTTCCGGAGGCGTTCATCGTGACGCACGGACATATCGACATGGGCCAGTATGTGAAGATTATCCTCAAGGCGGGCGTATACGGCGGATACCGGATGAACATCACCCGCGAGGGCCCTTACGTCGATCCCGAGATCGCCAACAAATTCCAGGACTCGGACAACCGCTGGACCTACGGGGTCCAGGGCGGGCTCGGGTTCGGCTTGATGTTCGATCCGGTCGAGGTCCATCTGGGCGTGCAGGTCAAGTGGGGATGGTCCCCGTTCTACAAGCCTGACACGTACAGTCCGTATTATTATCGCTTCGCCTACCCGCTGGACGGTGCCGTCACCCTGGGCGTCTATTACCAGCTGACCAAGCGTCGGGGCCATACCCGGTCGGCCCTCCGCCGGATGGCCCGCGACTTTGTGGCGGAGGAAAGGGAACAGAAAGAACAATGACCATGGAAACACGCGTAGTCAAGGTGGGTGACGTCCTCATCGGAGGAAACAACCCGGTCGTCGTCCAGACGATGTGCAATACCCATACGTATGATGTCGAGGCGACCGTGGCGCAGACGCTGCGGCTGGCGAAGGCCGGCGCGCAGCTGGTGCGCATCACGGTACCGGGCCTGCAGGATGTCCCGCATGTGCGGGAGATCAAGGCCCGGGTGCGCGCGGCGGGCTGCAACGTCCCGCTGGTCGCCGACATCCATTTCTCCTCGGAAACGGCCATCGCCGTGGCCTCCGTCGTGGAAAAGGTCCGGATCAATCCGGGCAATTTCCACAAGGACCACGACGAAGCACGGCGCCAGTTCGCCCGTTTCCTTGAAGAATGCAAGAAGTATGGGACGGCCATCCGCATCGGCCTGAATCACGGGTCGCTGGGAGCCTATATCGTGGAGAAATACGGCAATACGCCCCAGGCGATGGCGCTGGCCGCCATGGAGTGGGTTGAGATGTGCATCGATGCGGATTTTTACCAGGTCGTCGTCTCGCTCAAGGCCAGCAATACCGTCGTGATGATCGAAGCCTACCGGGAACTCGCCCGGATGATGCAGGCGCGCGGCGTCGTGTTCCCGCTCCATGTGGGCGTGACCGAGGCCGGCAACGGAGATTCCGGCCGCATCAAGTCCTGCGTCGCCATCTCTACCCTCCTCTCCGAAGGCATCGGCAACACCGTCCGCGTCTCCCTGACGGAAGACCCGGAGAATGAAATCCCCGTCGCGCAGTACCTGGCTGCCCGGTACTCCGGAGATGGCCGGTCGCAGCCGGCCATGACGGACAGCGTCATTCCCGGCTTGACCGGGAATCTGTCGGAACGTGACCTTATTATCTTGAAGGCCGCGTGTGACTACGGAAAGCCGTTGTTGGACCGGACCATTGACACGGTGTCTTTCCCGGAGCTGGAGCCCGCTTTCGGCGCCTATCTGGCCGATGAATTGCTGCAGGCCTGCCGTCGGAAATTCTACCGTCCGGAATACATCGCGTGCCCCGGTTGCGGGAGGACGATGTACAATCTGCAGGAAGCCTTTGAGGCGGTCAAGGCGCGGACCGGTCACCTGCAGAACGTGGTCATCGCCGTGATGGGCTGTATCGTGAACGGCCCCGGCGAAATGGCCGATGCCGACTGGGGCTATGTAGGCGAAGGCGGCGGCAAGGTAACCATCTACCGGGGCAAGGAGCCTGTCCTGCGGCACATTCCCGACAGCGAGGCTGTCGACAAATTGGTTGAACTCATTGAATCCGAACGATGAAACGAACGATCCTGACCCTCCTGGCTGCGCTGCTGTGCGCACTTTCCTTTGCACAGGAAAAGCCCTCTACTTACATGGTCGCCCAGCGCGATACCTGTGACCTTTTCATGGACGTGTATGAGCCCGTCGCCATTCCCGGCGACACGCTCGACCGGCCTACCATCCTGTTCGTCTTCGGCGGCGGCTTCATTATGGGCCGGCGGGATGACCCGTGGGTACTCCCTTGGTTCAAACTCCTGAACGAGAACGGCTACCGGGTGGTTTCCGTCGATTACCGGCTGGGCCTGAAAGGCATCCGGATGCGGTTCGACCTGTTCCACCTCATCCAGAGCGCGAATTACACGAAGGCGGCCGTGGACATGGGTGTGGAGGACGTGTTTGCCTCCGTCCGTTATCTGGCGGACCATCCGGAACTGGGCGTGGACATGGACAACATCGTCATCGCCGGCAGTTCCGCCGGGGCGATGATTTCCCTCTCCTGTGAACTCGAGGCCTGCAACCGGACCGTCCGGGCGGAAATCCTGCCCGAGGGGTTCCATTTCGCAGGCGTGATGTCCTTCGCCGGCGCGATCATGTCCGATTCCGGGAAACCCAAATACAAGCGCACTCCGTGCCCGCAACTGCTCATCCATGGCACCCGGGACGGTGCTGTCGCCTACGGGAAGATGGGTTTCGGCCGTTGGGGCATGTTCGGCAGCAGCTATCTCGTGGAAGAGGTCCTGCAGCCCAACGGATACACCTACCAGTTCTACCGCTACGTGGACCACAGCCACGACATGGCTGCGAACATGCTGGCCAACTGGCCGGAAGAGAAACGCTTCCTTGAAGTATCCGTGATGGGCAAGAAACCGCTCGTGATCGACTGCACGGTGGACGACCCGACGATGCCGGTCTGGCAGTCGGTCACCCTGGACGATATCTATTGATTATTCCTCCGGCAGGACGGCGATCACGCTTTCCACGGCCTTGACCTTGTCGCCGAGTTTCACCTGGAGCTCGGCGTCGAGGGGCAGGAACATGTCGATGCGGGAGCCGAACTTGATGACGCCGCACTGGTCGCCGCGGTTCTCCATGTTGCCGGGCTCGGAATAGCAGACGATCCGCCGGGCGAAGGTGCCCGCGATCTGCTTGAAAAAGACTTCCCCGTACTTGTTCCGGAGGCAGCTGGACGCATGCTCGTTCAGTTCGGAGGACTTGGGGTGGAAAGCCAGCAGGTACTTCCCCGGATGGTACTTGTAGTAGGTCACTTTCCCGTTCACCGGCCAGAAGTTGCAGTGGACGTCGAAAAAGTCCATGTACACGGAAACCTGGATGCAGTCCCGCTGCAGGTATTCCTTCTCGAACACTTTCTCGAGGATGACCACCTTTCCGTCCGCCACCGAGGTGACGATGCGGTCGTTCTCGTAGTCCGGAACGGTGCGGTTCGGCACCCGGAAGAACCAGGTGATGAAGCACATGAAGATAACGAGGATGACCGAGATCGGAATGGAAATCCACGGGTTGTGGATGAAACGCGCATTCAACCAGATCAGGATGGCGCAGATGCACCAGGCGATGAGGATGGTCTCATAGGAATCCTTGTCGATGCGGATGCTGTGGATGAGTCTTTTCATAGGCAAAGGTCTACAGCAGGCCGATGATGACCAGATAGATGACCCCGGCCGGGATGGCGAAGAGCGCGCTGTCGAAACGGTCCATCATGCCGCCATGTCCGGGAATGATGTTGCCGGAGTCCTTGATGTCGCACACGCGTTTCCACTGGGACTCGAACAAGTCGCCGAAAACGCCGGCTACGTGCATGATCACGGACAGGATGACGGCGTGGTACCAGGGATAGGCCCAAAGGCCCGTCCAGACCAGGATAAGGCCTGCCAGGACGGCGAAGGCGAGGCCGCCCCAGAAACCCGCCCAGGTCTTCTTCGGGGAGACGCTCGGGAAGAGTTTCTTGCTGTACTTCCCAAAGAGCATCCCGATGCAGTAAGCGCCCACGTCGGAGGCCCAGATGATGATGAAGAAGGCGAGCATCGGGCGTCCGTCGAAGTTTCCGGCCTGGTCGAAGACCACGAAGTTCGAGAGGGTGAGCGGCGCGGCGATGTACATCAGGCCGGTGTACAGGAAAGCGAAGAGCTTGAAATCGGCCTTATCGTTCACCATCAGCGTCGAAACCATCAGCACGAGCAGCAGGATGGCGCTGATGCCCACCAGCCGGATGTCCAGCCGGAAGGCCATGATGAAGAACAGGGTCAGGAACGAACAGCACCCCAGCACGATGGCCAGGGCGCGGGTCCGGGGGAACAATGTCCCCATCGTCATGCGGTAGAACTCATAGAGCATCGTCACCATCATGAATGTGATGAGGGCGGCGAAGAGATACTTGTTCAGAAGCAGGCCACCGATGACGATGGCCAGGAAACAGATGCCCGAGAGGGTCCTTTTGACGGTATTATTCATGTTCCTCCGTTTCAGGCACGGGCTGGTCCTCCTCTGCCGGTTTCACCTTGGGACCGAGGATCCGCTCGATGTCTTCCGCAAAGATAACTTCTTTTTCGAGAAGAAGCGCACCCATCTGCATAAAACCGTCCTTGTGGTCCTCGATGAGGCGGTAGGTCCGGTCGTGGACCTCCTGGACGATGGCCTTGACTTCCTCGTCCATCAGTTCGGCCGTCTTCTCGGAATAGGGTTTCGTGAGATTGTAGCCGCGGGCGCCGGTGGAATCGTAGAAGGACAGGTTCCCTACCTTGTCGCTCATGCCGTAGTACTGGACCATGCTGTAGGCCATGCCCGTCATGCGTTCCAGGTCGTTCAAAGCGCCCGTGGAGGGCTCTCCGTTGAGGATCTCCTCTGCGACACGGCCGCCGATGAGCGAGCACATGCGGTCTATCATCACGCTGCGGGACCAGTTCTTCCGTTCCTCCGGGAGGTACCAGGTCAGGCCCAGGGCGTTGCCGCGCGGGATGATGCTCACCTTGAACACCGGATCCGCGTACGGAAGGAGCCAGCCCACGAGGGCATGGCCCGCCTCGTGATAGGCCGTCGTCCGTTTCTCCGCGGGCGACATGATGGTGTTGTTCTTACGCTCGAGACCGCCGATGATGCGGTCCACGGCATCCAGGAAGTCCTGCTGGCTGACCGTCGCGTGGTTGCGGCGGGCTGCCGTCAGGGCCGCCTCGTTGCACACGTTTGCGATGTCGGCACCGGAGAATCCCGGCGTATGCTTGGCCATGAACTCCACATTGAAGTCCGGATCCACCTTGATGCCGCGCAGGTGCACCTGGAAGATTTCCTCGCGCTCCTTGAGTTCCGGAAGTTCGACATGGATCTGGCGGTCGAAACGGCCGGCGCGCATGAGGGCCTGGTCCA
>JAEEGJ010005076.1_pt1 | contig 42435 bp, 24 predicted proteins | sample 8958761 | NCBI WGS metagenome assembly JAEEGJ01 (sample SAMN16246546, study PRJNA631951) | gut metagenome | biome: gut microbiome; feature: rumen; material: RS-attached | host: Bos | place: Iran: Karaj | collected 2018-10
TACTCAGCACGGAGTTCCCCGATGACGCGAGAGCCCAAGTGGAAGGCGGCATCAAGGCTGTGTTCAAGAGCTGGAACGGCAAGAAGGCCATCGCTTACCGTCGTATCGAGGGTATTCCCGATGATTGGGGTACTGCTGTCAACGTGCAGGCCATGGTGTTCGGTAACATGGGCGACAACTCCGCTACGGGCGTCGCTTTCACCCGTAACCCCGCCACCGGCGACAACCAGTTCTACGGCGAATGGTTGATCAACGCCCAGGGCGAGGACGTGGTGGCCGGTATCCGCACCCCGAACCCGTTGAACGACGACACCAAGAACGAACAGAACAAGCATCTCGCCTCCATGCAGGAGCTGATGCCTGAGACTTATAAAGAACTCTGCGACATCCGCAACATCCTGGAAAAGAACTACAAGGATATGCTGGATATCGAGTTCACCATCCAAGAAGGTAACCTCTTCATGCTGCAATGCCGTGTCGGCAAGCGTACCGGCGTGGCTGCCATGACCATGGCTCTCGACATGTTGCATGAAGGCCTCATCGACGAGAAGGAAGTGGTGCTCCGCGTGGCCCCCGCCCAGCTCGACGAACTTTTGCACCCGATTTTGGATGCCGCTGACGAGAAGAAACACACCGTCATCGCGAAGGGTCTGCCCGCAGGTCCTGGCGGTGCCGTCGGCAAAATCGCCTTCGACAGCGAAACCTCTATGGCTTACACTGCCAACAAAGTCAAGAACATTCTCGTCCGCGAGGAGACCAACCCCGAAGATGTGGAGGGTATGCGTGCTGCCACCGGCATCCTGACCGCTCGTGGTGGTATGACCTCTCACGCCGCTCTTGTGGCACGTGGCTGGGGCAAATGCTGCATCGTCGGTTGCGACGCCATCAAGATCGACATGAACGCCCGTACCGTCTCCATCGATGGCAAGACCTTCAAGGAAGGCGATGTCATCAGTTTGAACGGCTCTAAGGGCTGGGTTTACGGCGAGGAAGTTGCGATGATCGACGCAACGGAGAACCCTCTCTTCCAAGAGTTCATGGCTCTCGTTGACAAATACCGCACTATGGGTGTCCGCACCAACGCCGACACACCGGAAGATGCCCAGAACGCCGTCAACTTCGGCGCCGAGGGTATCGGCCTGTTCCGTATTGAGCACATGTTCTACGGCAAGAACAGCGAAGAACCTCTGGAGAAGCTCCGTAAGATGATTTTGGCTGACACTACGGAAGCCCGCAAGGCGGCTCTCAATGAGCTGGAACCCTACATCTGCAAGGCTGCCAAGGGAACCTTGAAGGTGTTGGACGGCAAGCCGCTCACGTTCCGCCTCATGGACCCGCCGTTGCACGAGTTCGTCCCGCAAACCGAAGACAAACAGCGTGAGGCTGCCGCTCACTATGGTCTTACTTATGAGGAAATCAAGAAACGCATCGACGCTCTGCACGAAATGAACCCGATGATGGGTCTCCGTGGCGTGCGTCTCGGCATCGTGTATCCGGAAATCACCGAAACTCAGTTCCGCGCTCTGTTCCAGGCCACCGCTGAGTTGATGAACGAGGGTCACGACCCGCATCTCGAAATCATGGTGCCGCTGACCATCAACGTCAACGAGCTGAAGCACCAGAAGGCTATCGCTGACCGCGTGCAGGCCGAAATCGAAGCCAAGTTCAACGTGAAGATTGACTACATGTTCGGTACGATGATTGAGATCCCGCGCGCAACGCTCGTGGCCGACAAGATCGCCGAGGTGGCCCAGTTCTTCAGCTTCGGTACCAACGACCTGACGCAAATGACGTTCGGTTTCTCCCGCGACGATGTGAACGCTATCGTCCACGAGTACGTTGCTCAGAAGATTATCCCCGCCGACCCGTTCAACACCCTCGACCAGGAAGGTGTCGGTCAATTGGTGAAGCTCGGCGTCGAGCGCGGTCGCAGCACTCGCAACAACCTCAAATGCGGTGTCTGCGGTGAGCACGGTGGTGATCCCGCCTCTGTGGAGTTCTTCTTCAAGAGCGGTCTGAACTACGTTTCTTGCTCCCCGTTCCGCGTGCCCGTGGCTCGCTTGGCCGCTGCACAGGCTGCCATCAAGGCTGGTAAATAAGAGCGGACAACAACTCTAAAAGAAAACGCCCTCGAAAGAGGGCGTTTTTTGTTTGTGTCTATTCTAACATTTGTGGAATTTGCTTCTCATACGCCATTCTCTTCCCGTCCCGCACCTGCACCACGCCGCAGAAGGTGAACCCGAAGTCACGGATGAGGTTGCGCATCGGGATATTGTCGTGGTGGGTGTCGATGCGGAACCATCTCACGCCTTTGGCACGAGCCTTCCGTTCCGCGAAACGGAGAACGTGCTTGGCGAGGTCGAGGCCGAGAAACTCGTCGGCAACGGCGAGACGGTGAACGGTGACGTATGGCTCGCCGTCGCTGATCCATTTCCCGTCAATATGTTCGTAATAAGGATCCTTCCCAAATACGATGGCGGCGTAGGCGGCGGGTCCAAACCAATTCTGGACAAGGACTGCCTGATGTTTCCGCTTGTCGTTGCGGACAGTCTCTTCATCGGGGTAACCGTCCTGCCACTGGTCGAGCCCCATCTTTTTCATCCTGCGTTTCGCCTGCCCGATGATTTTCATGATGTCGTCTATGTCGTCTAATCTTGGTTTGAAAAGATGAGAACGGCTTGGACTTAGCATCATTTTGGCGGTTCCTTTGTAATCAAAAAGAGCTTTGATGAGTTCTTTCTCGCTCCTGAATTTTTTCTCCTCCGCTATCTTATAAACCGGCTTGAACGAGATTTTTTTGCCGTAAAGTCTGGGGTTGGCGTCGATGACGTGGATTTCGTAGGTGAGCTCGTGCAGGTCCAGTGTCGGGCGCGTGCCCACGTAGAGCATACCCTTGTATCGCTTCCCATCGTATCTCACCCAAGCGGCGTAAGCGCCTTTCTCCAGCGTGACGGGCGTGTCGGGCTGCACGTTGGCGGTCGGGAACCCGAACTTGTGCCCGTTCCCGAGTCCTTGGATGACGGTTCCGGTGATGTAGTCGGTAAAGTACATGATGAGGTTGGTTTAAGGTTTAAGGGTTTGGAGTTGATACTTGAAACCGGTATCACTCTTCCGTGTCATACAGGGATCTTTCGATGACTAACGGCATGCGTTTGCGCTTGAATTCGGATTTGCGGTGGCGGGTCAGCACGCGCTCCACGGTCTCTGCGCCGTAAGCTTCGTTCAGGCGTTTCATCTCTTGTTCGTCGTCGCCATGCTGCAGGTAGGTGCCCAGGATGTCGTCCACCTCCTCGTAGGTGTGTCCCGGGGCGATCTGGGCCATGTCTCCGCCGGCCGCCACCGCGTTGCCGTCGGTGGGCGTGATGTCGTAGCCGGCGCGCAGAGCTTTGTGGCACGGGCAATTCTCGTCGGGATGAACTTCGGTGAAGAGGTACTTGCAAAGCTCGTAAACCTCGTGTTTCCACAGCCCGCCGATTGGGTTGTAGTCGGCCACGTCGCCGTGGATGGTCCAGAAGCCGAGATAGTGTTCCGTCAGGTTGTCGGTGTCCATGACGAGGCCGCCGGTCACCGAGGCGAGGTTGTAGAGGTAGATCATGCGCAGGCGGGCCTTGATGTTGCCCTGCGAGATGGGTGTCGAGGGGTAGCGCTGCTCACAGGTGGCTTTCATCAGCAGATACTCCTTCTGCAGGTTCTCCACCCAGTATTCGGTGCAGAAAGCCTTCATGGCCAAGTATGCCGAGTCGTTCTCCTCGGCGGAGTTCGACGAGCAGGGTAGGCTGACGCCGATGAATTTGAACTGTTGTTCGGGATAGCGTTTTACCACCTCGTGACAGATGGCGGCCGTCACGGTGGAGTCGAGTCCGCCGGAGAGGCCCAGAATCATGGATTTCAGCCCGTTTTTGGTGAGATAATTTGCCGTTTCGCTCACCATCGTGTCGAATACTTTTTTATAGTTCATAGCTTTACATTTAGTGACCATTAACTAACCTGATATTACCCACCGTCATCATTCCACCACCTTCCACTCGTCGATTCCCTTGCTTTCGCTGCCGAAACAGACCCCGACTTTGAACAACTTCCTCGGGTCGGCGGCGAAGGGGGCGGCGTACTGCTTGTCCTCAATCTGCTTCAGGGCCTCGTCGGCGGACTTATCCACTTTCAGCTCCATGATATAGATATAGTCGCGGGTCTGGATGGTCACGTCCATGCGGCCACGACTCGTGTGACGCTCCACATGAACATAGAACCCCATCAGCTTGAAGATGACCGACAGCGTGTTCTGGAAATAGATTTCCAGCTTCCCCATCACCTGGTAGTCGCCGTCGGCGAACAATGCTTGCAGACGGGTCATAAAGTCTTCAATGTTTCCATTCCGGACATCCTTGACGAAATTGTTGATAGTGAACGAACCGTTCATACCGCCTGCAAAGTAGTAGGTGGCCAAGAACTGCGCGAAGCCCCGCTCCACTTCCTCGTTAGGGAACCCGAGACGGTAGCTTTGGAACTCTTTGTCAAAATCCTTGATGGTGAGATAGCCGCTTTGGAACAACAACGGAATGGGATTGCTGTACATCATATCGACGCTGTCCATCGTGCGCACATCCACCTCCTCAGTGGTGAGCCGGTCAAGCGGGTAATCGGTGTGCTGCAAAACCACCACCAAGAAAGTCGGCGTGCCCGTTGCGAACCAATAGTCGCCGAAACGCTTACAGTCCAACGTCTTCAAGAGACTGAACGGGTTGTACATCCCTGCTGATTCGGCACTGAAATGGTAGCCGTCATAGCTTGATTTCAGCATGGCATAACACTCGTCTTTCGTCATACTGTTCTCAACAGCCAATTCAGCAACCTCGGTATCGAAGTTCTCTCTGATTTCCTGTTCGCTAATGCCGCAGATAGCACCATATCGATAATCCAACGATATGTCTGACAGATTGTTCAAATCGCTGAAAATGCTCACCTTCGAGAACTTGGTCACCCCAGTGAAGAAAGCGAACCGGATGTAGGAGTCCATGGTCTTTTCCACCCCGTAAAACGATTTCAGAACTTTGCGGTATTCATTCTGCAGCTCCGGGTTGCCGATGGTCTCCAACAACGGTTTGTCATACTCGTCCACGAGGATGACCACCTTTTGGCCCGTCTGCTCGTACGCGCGCGAAATAAGCTCTTTGAATCGGTCGGAAAGCGAAAGGCTTGCCTTGTCAATACCAAACCGTTGCTCTAACTTAAGGAGCTGGTAGTCTATGGTCGAGTTAAGTCCTTCAAGATTGGTGTACAGCCCGGTGTTGAAGTCGAAATGGAAAACAGGATACTCCTTCCATTCCTTCTCCAGCCCAGCCATCGCCAATCCGTCGAAAAGTTCTTTCTTGCCCTGAAAGTAGGCCTTCAGGGTGGAGAGTAGCAGGCTCTTGCCGAACCGGCGGGGACGGCTCAGGAAGTAGTATTTGCCCTCCGAAACGAGTTTATAAGCCAGCGCCGTCTTGTCCACGTAGGCGTAGCCTTCCGTGCGGATGTCCTCGAATGTCTGTATGCCGATGGGGTATTTCATAAGGGTACGATTTTATGGGGCGAAATTAAAAATTGCCGCCGCAAAAATACGAAAAATCTGTGTCGGGCGCAACCTTTAATTGGTCATTATTTGCAACTCGCGATATTCGCGTTGTACCATTCCGGGTCGTCGGTAACCTCGCGGAGGACTTTGAGAAACGGCGGGAAGCTGATATTATCCTCCATGCTGACATGTTCGATTTCGAGCAGATGATAGGGCAGGGGAGGTTCTATGAACGTGTCTAATTCCAAGTAGCGATTGCCCCATTCGAAGCATTGGCGGCGTTTGTGAATGGTGCGTTTGTCGGGATTGGCCTCGGCGAGCAGCGCCTCGTATTCCGCTTGGCTGATTTCCTGCTCGATCTCCACGCGCTCGTTGACCGAGACGAACTTCTTGGTAGTCAAGAAATAGACGTATTGACCGTTCTCCTTCCGCTTACGCACGCGCGGCTCCAAACCGTCTTTTTCTTTCAGGTAGGTCTGAAAGATTTCCAGTTCGCGGCATTCGGGCATTTCGCCCACGATTTCCACCAAGAACTTCCGTTCCGCCTCGATGGGTTCGAGCGGGGTGGTTTTGGCTTTTGTGGTTTGGCAAGATGAGATTGGCTCTTTTTTCATTTCGCGTCTTTTTTCAACCCGCAAAATTGATTTTATTCCTAATTCTTAATTCTTAATTCTTAATTCTTAATTCTTAATTCTTAATTCTTAATTCTTAATTCTTAATTCTGCATTCTGCATCACCCCACGCTTCCCGACAACGTCAGGCTCAGCAGTTTCTGCGCCTCGACGGCGAACTCCATCGGCAGCTTGCTGAGCACCTCCTTGGCGTAGCCGTTGACAATCAAGCTCACGGCGTTCTCTTGGTCGATGCCGCGCTGCTGGCAGTAGAAGAGCTGGTCGTCGGAGATCTTCGAGGTGGTGGCCTCGTGCTCCAGCACTGAAGACGAGTTGGCGCACTGCAGGTCGGGCCAGGTGTGCGCGCCGCATTTGTCACCCATCAGCAGCGAGTCGCACTGCGAGAAGTTGCGGGCGTTCTCGGCGTTCTTATCGACCCGCACGAGTCCGCGGTAGCTGTTCTGGCTGTGGCCCGCGGAGATGCCCTTGGAGACGATCAGGCTGCGGGTGTTGCGGCCCAAGTGGATCATCTTCGTGCCCGTGTCGGCCTGCTGGTAGTTGTTGGTGACGGCCACGGAGTAGAACTCGCCCACGCTGTTGTCGCCCTTGAGGATGCAGCCCGGGTACTTCCACGTGATGGCCGAGCCGGTCTCCACCTGCGTCCACGAAATCTTGGAGTTCGCGCCCTTGCAGAGACCGCGCTTGGTGACGAGGTTGTAGATGCCTCCCTTGCCGTTCTTGTCGCCCGGATACCAGTTCTGGACGGTCGAGTACTTGATCTCCGCGTCCTTGATGGCGATGAGTTCCACCACGGCGGCGTGCAGCTGGTTCTCGTCACGCTGCGGGGCGGTGCAGCCCTCCATGTAGCTCACGTACGCGCCTTCGTCGGCGATGAGCAGCGTGCGCTCGAACTGGCCGGTGTTGGCCGCGTTGATGCGGAAGTAGGTGGAAAGCTCGATGGGGCAGCGCACCCCCTTGGGAATGTAGCAGAACGAGCCCTCGCTGAAGACCGCCGAGTTGAGGGCGGCGAAGAAGTTGTCGGTGTAAGGGACCACGGTGCCGAGGTACTGCCGCACCAGGTCGGGATGCTCGCGCACCGCCTCGCCGAAGGAACAGAAGATGATGCCGTACTTCTTCAGCGTGTCGGAGAAGGTGGTCTTCACGGAGACGGAGTCCATGACCGCATCGACGGCCACGCCCGCCAGCACTTTCTGCTCTTCGAGGTTGATACCCAACTTGTTGAACGTATCGACCAACTCGGGATCGACCTCGTCCATCGAGGCGAGCTGTTTCTTCTTCTTGGGGATGGCCAAATACCGGATGTCCTGGTAGTTGGGCTTTTCAAACTTGAGATGTCCCCAGTCGGGCTCCTCCAAGGTGGTCCAGTAACGATATGCCTTCAGCCGGAACTCCAGCAGCCAGTCGGGCTCGCCCTTTCGCGCCGAAATCCGCCGCACGATGTCCTCGTTCAGCCCTTTCGGGAAATCCTCTATATCAATGTCGGACACAAAACCGTATTCGTATTCCTTCTCGGTGATGTCCTTCAAAATGTCCGTTCTTTCGGTCTCTTCTTGGTTCATTTCTTTAGTGAATGGTTATTGGTTATAGGTTATTGGTTATTGAAGTTTGTGGATAGTTGGTGGTGAATAGTGAATTGTGATTGGTGATTTTGACATTCATCGTCTCATCGCATCATCGTCTCATCGTCTCATCGTCTCATCGTCTCATCGTCTCATCGTCTCATCGTCTCATCGTCTCATCGTCTCATCGTCTCATCGTCTCAATCGGGCGGCAAAGATACGATTTTTCGGGATTGCTGGATTAGTTTTTCAGACAATCCAAAGGTGGACATTTTTAGCCGAGAGGAATTAAAGCTTGTTGAAAAAATTGTATTTTTGTAGCCGTAAAGGAAAAAGGTAAAATAATTAGCGGTGTGAAAAAAAATATCATCAAAAGAGGATTATTCAGTTTTTTTGTTTTATGTAGTGTGATAACGGCGGTAGCTCAGCAATCGCTGACATTCAAAGGTCAGGATAGAAATGGTGGCTATGTGCAGCTGCATCACATTGAGATAGAGAATATTACGCAAGGGTGGATGGATACGCTTTTCTATCCGGACACCATCTTGTTCCTATCTGGAGTGGGGGTGCCCAACTATGGCGAAGAAGCCGTCTTCTCCGTTTCGCAGAATACACCGAACCCGTTTAACGGGGCAACAGATTTCACGATGAGTCTGCCGTATTCTGATCGGGTTTTTGTTGGGGTATTTGACCTTTCAGGACGCAAGATTACGGATTTGGTGCAGCAGTGTGAGACGGGCGTGCACACTTTCCGAGTGTGGTTGAACTCGCCCCAGCAATATCTGCTCACGGTGAGGACTTCCCGTGAGACCGCTTCCATCAAGATGTTGAATACGGACAACGGTGGTCGCAACCATATTGTCTATCAAGCCAAAGGAGCTGAGTTGAAAACCTATAGGAGTGGTGAGCATCCGTTCGAAACAGGGGACCTGCTTCGTATTATAGGCTTCCGTCAGGTGGATGGACAATTCCAGACGAGTGAAACCATAGAAATCACCACAATTCCAGATGAGACAGTCGTTTTGACATTCGCCACCTTGGGAGAGATTTCCGGAGTGCGGCATTTTGTCGATACTAATACGGTGCTTATCCCAGATGGTATGGAATGTGACGGCGATTGTTTCGGTACCATGAATATTCATATTTATGGTTATGATCCGGATGCAGTGTTGCAAAGTATAGAACAGTTGCCTTACGTCCGCTTGAAAATGGAACACGAATGTATCGGAGACCTTTGGATTCAGGTGGTTTGCCCTAATGAACAAACAGCTACCATAATGACTAAAAGTAGGCTGGGGCAATCAAGCCAATCCAACGGTTGTGCAAGTCTTATTCCTTTGTGGTATTGGGGATGGTCCGGGGGCAACAACGAACCAAGTGCTCACTTTGGACGTTATGACATACATAACAGTAACCCTCGTTGCGATCCGACTGTGAATCCAATGGGCGAATGTTGGAATTACTGCTGGTCAATGGATACTACTCACGGACAGACGTATGCCTGCGGAGGTTCTCGGGTTTGGGAATCGTGTAACCATTTCACCACGTATAATCCCAGCTTTAACGGCAGTGAGAATAATTATGTCGCGGCTACGGATGTGACCACGTTGTCTAACATGTATAAACCAGACGAATCGTTCTCCTATTTGGTCGGTTGTCCGCTGAACGGTCTTTGGCAAATCCGTGTCTTGGATGCTCTCAGTGCTGATAACGGTTACGTGGAGGAGGCGGAAATCGCCATTGATGTCCCGATTGCCTGTCCGATTGACAGTCCGTATGTAGCCACTGGTGCGGTGACTTCCATAACGCGTAACACGGCCGTGTGCAGCGGCGAGGTCCTTTCTGAGGGACTGGCTCCTGTGACGGAACGCGGTTTCTGCTGGGATACGCTGCCGGACCCGACTCTCGCGGCCTCCAATATGGCTGTTGGATCGGGGATGGGTGCTTTCACAGCAACGCTGACGGGACTGACCGCAGGGACTCCCTACTATTGTCGCACATACGCCACTAATGCCTACGCTACCGTCTATGGCGAAACAGTTAACTTTACCACGGATGCGAACGTTGCCCCATCCCTCACGACTGTGCAAGCCTCATCCATAACGGACACTTCCGCGATCGTGGGCGGCATGATTGTGAATGATGGCGGTCTGCCCGTCTTGGAACGCGGCATCTGCTGGGGTCTGACAGACGCACCTACGTTAGCAGATAGTTATATGTCAACATCCACAGTGTCAGATAGTTTTAGCTGTGCTTTGACTAACCTTATTTCAGCCACCCACTATTATGCAAGAGCTTACGCTACCAACGCCGTGGGTACGGGCTATGGGGACGTAATCGATTTCACCACAGAAATCGGACTTCCGGCAGTGGCATTGGACTCCATCACCAATATCGGTTCTTCGTATGCCACCTGTAACGGCACGCTGCTGACGGACGGTGGCGACGCAACCACGGTAATGGGATTATGCTGGTCTGCAAACCCAATGCCAACAATGACGGACAACCATGTAGAGTGGAACGACACAGTGGGTGCTTTCCATCAAATTATCGGCGGCATCCATGACACGCTCTGCTATGTCCGTCCGTATGCCACCAATGCATTCGGTACGGTCTATGGCAACATCCTGAGTTTCGCGCCGGACACCATTCCCACTTCCGTTCATCTCTCCTTAGTCCATCTTGACCACAACTACGCCACCATGCGGGCGACTATCGTATGCGACAGTACCGCTGCCATCTCCAATCGGGGACTTTGCTTGGACACGTTGCCGCAGCCGGATCTTTCGAATCGGAATTACCCAACAACCGGCACGGACAACGTTTTCGACATCCTTGTGGATAGCCTTGAAAGGGCTTCCACCTACTATCTGCGTGGGTATTGCGTTTTCAACGGCACGCTCCTTTTCAGCGATGACTACCTGCTGCTGACATTGGCAGAGGATGGGCAGCCCTGCATAGGAACCCCGACACTGACCGATTACGAGGGTCACGTCTATAATACCGTGCAGGTGGGCAGTCAATGCTGGATGAAATCGAATCTCTACACAACCCATTTCGCAGACGGAACAGCTATTCCGTATGGAGGTACGGGAGCGGGAGCATATTCCATGTATGAACCATATTACTACAATCTTACCTATAATACGAATTTGCTTCCTACTTACGGATACGCTTACAACTGGAAAGCGCTTACCAAAAACTCCACCACCACGAATGTGGATGTGCAGGGCATCTGCCCCGATGGTTGGCATATTCCAGATGCTTCTGAATTTGGAACCTTGCGGAATTACACGGGTGCGCACTACGCTTGCGGGGAAGATACCAATAGTGTTGCAAAAGCCCTTGCTGATGTCTCCGGTTGGAACTCTTCGACTGCAAACTGTTCTCCGGGAGCATATCCTTCCAACAACAACCTCACGGGATTCTCTGCTTATCCTTCCGGTGGTCATTATCAAAACACTTTCCAGGTGGGTGAGGTAGCCTATATTTGGAGCCGAACCAACCATTACACCTTCAATAGCACTCCTTATTACAGTTATGCCCATGTTTTCAAGATATCCTATAATGGTCAAATGCTCACTGAGGCCTCGTATTATTATGATCGTGCGTTTCCGGTGCGGTGCGTGAGGAATTATTAAGCTTCAAGGTTCAAGATTAATTATGAAAATATGATAATATGAAAAGGAAATTCTTTTTGATCTGGATTATATCAGGAATGTTGTGCGGTATCAATGCTGAAGCGCAGCAGATAACAGTAGCCGATGGCACTTCGGAGTCGTTGTATTACCCGCTGTCGGTGTATCATTGGATACAATCACAACATTCGCAGTCGATCTATCCGGCTTCCATGCTTACCGAATTGCAGGGACATTATATTACTACGCTGACATGGTATTTTGTGACTATGCCGACATTGCAATGGGATGGGATTCAGACGGTTAGATTGGGTATCACGAATGACAACAATCTGTCGGGCGGTTTTTCGAGTTCCCCGACAGTAGAAGTGTGGTCAGGACAGATGTCCGCCTTTTTCGAGGAGGGGTGTTTGCGTATTCCGCTGGACACGGCGTTCTTATATACGGGCGGAAACCTGTTGGTAGAGGTTTATAAACCGGCGGGCGGAAGTTACGGAAGTGAACATTTCTATGGGCAAATACAGTCGTCAGGTCAAGTGCCCCCGTTAATAACATCCCGTAATTTGGTCGGTAATAACAGTAATGTCCCCTACGAAGGGAATATTCTGCCCAAGTTGACCTTTACGTATCAGGATAACAACTGTTCATTTCCGGAGATGTTGGCCTCTTTCGGTATCACAACCTCCACGGCAAATTTGTCGTGGGTGCCGGGTGTTTTAGGCATGGCGTATCAGTATCAGGTGGCCTATCGCACTGCAGCGGACTCGTCCTACACAGAGGTTATGGTCTCGGATACATTCTGCACGTTGTCGAATTTGATTCCAAATACGACATATTATTGGAAAGTGAAAGCTTTGTGCGGTGACTCAGCATCAAGCGACTGGAGTTTGGAGAGGACGTTCACCACGTTGCGTACGTATGCCACTGTGCCGTATTACTGCGATTTCGAGGATTCGGTGGAAAATGCTTTATGGTACATGCCAACCAGTTATCCATATTGGTATTATGGCAAATGGTTTATAGGATCATACGTGTCATATTCAGGAATTCATTCTTTGTATATTACACACGATGATGGTGTTACGAATATTTGCAGTAGTAATGTTGGCGATTTAAATAAAATATGGTCATATAGGGAATTCTATTTGGATCCTATATATCCCCAATATGTAATTTCTTTCAAACATCGCGGTTATGGGCGTACGACACCATATTTCGGGCCGAGCAATAACACTACGCTCAAACAACTGTGTTCCGGTTCCGTATTGCCGTATGACTCTGTTTGGATGGATCACAGCTACACGTTTAATGTTGATACACCTGGCGTTTATCGTCTTTCATTCCGTTGGTACAAAACCTCGTACGATAACGGGAATCCAGGCATTTCCATTGATGACATTTCCATCACGGGAGTTTCTTGTCTGCAACCTAACACCTTGATTACCACGAATATCACCGATTCTTCCGCCACGCTTTCTTGGCAGCACAACTGCGTGGATGCTCCGATGGGCTACATCGTGGGCTATAAGACGGCTGGGGATTATAACTACACGGAATTTACCGTTTATGACACTAATTCAGTGACACTCACGGGTTTGTCTGTTTATACCGATTACTACTGGCGGGTGAAAACGCTCTATAACGATTCTGTTTCTACGGATTGGAGCAGCGTGGCCACGTTCAAGACGGAACTACAGTGGGTGCATCCACTTCCTTATTATTGCGATTTTGAGGATGCGGTCGAAAACTTGGCGTGGAATGTGCCGGTCATTTCGGGAAACAACAAAAACCGTTGGTATTTAGGCCACAACACCTATCACAGCGCCAACACTTCTCTGTATGTCACCACAAAGGCCAACGGCTCTGACAACGAATATGTTTACACATCCGAGTCGGCTCTTTGGACCTATCGGGACGTCTATTTTGACCCGCAATATGCTGGTTATGAATTTTCTTTCGATGCCAAGGTGCGTGGGAATGCAAACAGTGCATACGCTATGGTATATATTGGAACGCCGATTACTCCTTCCGACAGTATGCCGATGGATAGTTTGGTGCAGATAGGAGATAAGATCCACCACACGAGCAGTGGCTATCCTCCAGCTTGGAAACATTACGAATACACGTTGGACAGTACCTTCGCTGGTGTGCGACGTATCTACTTTTTCTGGCAGAACCACTATGCGAATGGAGGATATCATCCTGCCATTGCCATTGATGACATCTCCATCACGGGTACGGGTTGTGCGCGTCCGTTGCACCTGTCGGATATTCCATCTGATACTACGGCACAACTCACGTGGTGGGCGTGTGAGTTCGGAAGCCCGGAGTCTTACACGGTCGCTTATAAATCCGCATCAGATTCCGCTTACACGGAAATAGTGACTTCGGACACAACCATCACTTTGACCGGTTTGCAGCCGCTGACCACTTATTCGTGGAAGGTGCGAACCAACTGCTCCGATGGGGAAAATAGCGGGTGGAGCACTGAACAGACTTTCAATACTTTCCAAACGCTCGCCACGATGCCATACACCTGCGGTTTTGAAGAATCGTCGGAAAACGCCGCATGGGCTAACTACTACGAAGCCTCGCAGCACAAATGGTGCATTGGAAGCGCCGTTCAACATAACGGTCAGTATTCCAGTTATATTTCCAAAGATAACGGAGCGACCTATCAGACCAACAATCCCAACTATGCAGAGGCTTATCTCTATCGGGATTTCTTTTTCGACCCGATTTATGACGAATATTTGCTGGAGTTCGATTTCAAGACCTTTGACACAACGAACCAAACGGACATCTCCGTATATGTCGAATCGCCCGAATCGCCAAGCTTTGACATCCCGGAAATGGGAAGTTCAGTCGATAATATTTGCTTTACCGACACCCTTTGGCATCATGTTACCATCATAGTCAATCGGATGCACAGCGACATGCAGCGTCTCGTTTTCGAATGGAGGAAAGATTATTGGGATGTGGCGAAGGGCTCTTGTGCCGTGGATGACATCACTCTTACGGGAGTGTCCTTTGGACGGCCGTATGATTTGGTCTCCTCAAATGTCACTCATAATTCCGCTCTGTTGAGCTGGACCCCTGGTAACCGACAAGCGCCAGCTTCCTATCAGCTGGCTTATCGAGAGGATGCGGACACCGCTTACACCATCGTTTCGTTGACCGACACCTTCTGGCAGGCAGAAATGTTGGTCTCAGCCACCCGTTATCACTGGAAAGTGCGGGCTGTGGCAATAGATGGTACACTGAGCGCATGGAGCCATGAAGCTGCGCTCTATACGGCTGCAATCACGCCTTATTTCACTGGTTTTGAAAACGATGCTGACTGGGGTGGTTGGCATAGGGCCTCTGTTTCTTTTAACAATGATAGCTGGATTATTGGTGATGCAGTCTCTTTTGGCGGATACTATTCGCTCTATATTTCGCATGACGACGGTGCCACAAACACCTGCAATTCGATGTATTCTGACGAAGATCCCATAAGCATATATCGTGACGTTTACTTTGTGCCTGGTGCTGACGAATACCATATCTCCTTTGATTATATGGGTATAGAAGCTGAGTTAAAGCTGCAATCGTTGGAAGATTCGCTTTCCAGTCCAGTGCTTGTCGGATCCATTCCTGTTTCCGATCAGTGGCAACATCACTATGTCGTCATAGACTCCTCTATTTCGGGCTTACAGCGCTTGTTCTTCGATAGAATACGTGCTGACGCATCGGATAAGGCAGGAGCGGTGGATAACATTGCGGTAGAAGCCTCTACCTGTCCTCCCCCGACTTCGCTTGCTGTCACACTTACTGCTCCCGATGCCGCCCACTTTACCTGGAAGCCCGTCGGAAATCAAATTTATACGGTGGCATATAAACCCCAAGACGATAGCGTTTATACGATGGTTAATGTGCAGGACACTTCAGTGTTGGTTACCAACCTTATCCCCGACATTCCCTATTTCTGGAAAGTGCGCACCCAATGTGACGGTGATCCCGGCGACTGGAGTTCCGAATTCTCTTTCTACACGCAACCACTACTTCCTTATTTTTGTGATTTTGAGGATGAAAACGAGATTGCCCATTGGACGTATGATCATGTCAGTGATTGGAATTATTTGACAATCGGCGCGGCACCGATGGACAACGGCAATGTCACCTTGCATGTGGGCTCTGCGTATGGAGACGGAAACTACAATTATTACGCTACTGCCCGTCTGTGGGCCTATCGTGATATTTTCTTGGGAGGAGATGTTGACAAGTACCAGATTTCTTTCGATTATAGGGGATTGGGACAAACCGGCGCGGACTTTGCACGGGTCTATCTTGGTCCTCCGGCAACACCTTACGGGCTTAACGCTCCCGAAGGGGCGGAACAACTTGGTGGCGACCTCTGTATGGTGCCGTCATGGACACACTACAGTTTCGAGGTGGATTCAAGCCACTCGGGATTACAGCGAATCTATTTCCAGTGGCGTTGCGACTCATATAACGGTTTGAATCCGGGTGCCGCAATAGACAACATCACCATTCAGGTTTCGGATTGCGCCATACCGGTGAATCTTGCCGCGCATTCCACAACAGACACCTCTGTCACGTTATCTTGGAACCCGGGCAATGCCAATGTACTGCCGATGAGCTATACCGTGGCGTACAAGTTATTAAACGACAGTGCCTTCATCGAAGTGACAAGTGTCGATACTTTTTTGCAAATTACAGGCTTGCTGCCCGACAGCTACTATTACTGGATGGTTCGGGCAAACTGCTCCGACATTGACCACAGTTTATGGAGTAACGGCGCCCACTTCACCACCCTTCAGCCGATGTGTGCTACTCTTCCGTACGAATGTGGCTTTGAAGATGCAAGCGAGAATACCTCTTGGTCGCTCGTTTGCCTCAGTGGCCCTAATGAATGGATGATAGGGGATGGAGTGCATCTGTCTGGCGATTCTGCATTATATGTCACTGATGACAGTGCGACGAATCACTATTCCAACGGTTCGGTGTCTCAGATTTGGGCATATCGTGACATCTATTTCCCTCCCGGCAACGACGAGTACGATCTTTCCTTCGATTTCAAAGGCAAGGGTAGTAGCAGCCACTACGCCAAGGTCTTCTTGGGCGCACCTGCCACTCCGTTTGAAACCTTCACGCCAGAGGGTGCGGAACAGTTGGGCGCAAATATGTACAACCAGGAATCATGGCAGCATTATCATTTCTATATCGATGCTGCTCATAGTGGCGTACAAAGGCTTTACGTGATGTGGACCAACAACACCTATTCGGTTACGCAACCGCCCGCTGCATTCGACAATTTCGAGATTGTTGCCAATCCTTGCCGGGAACCTGTTGAATTGTGGTCTGTTGCATCGGACAATAGTGCCACACTCTCTTGGACTTTGCGCAGAGGCGGTCAGGGTACGAACTATACGGTGGCCTATCGTCCGCAAAACGACACGGCATACACATACGAGACCGTTTCCGACACATTCTTGACCGTCCAAAATCTGCTCAGTAATATCTTCTATTATTGGAAAGTAAAACAGAATTGCGACGCACAATATAGCCAATGGAGCGAGGAATCGTCGTTTTACACCAATGATAACATTCTCTATATCTGCGATTTTGATACGCCTGGGAGCGCAAGCTCATGGCAAATGAGCAGCGATGCGTCAAGTCAGCGATGGTATGTCGGTCGTCATGCCGAATGTATGCCTAACGGGACTCTTTATGTTTCCTCCAATAGTGGCCAGACCAATAGCTATAACCCCTCCGTAACGGCTAACTGTTGGGCTTATACGGATGTTTTTGTCACCCCGGGACATTCAACCTATTACCTCTCGTTCGATTTCAAGGGAATGGGTGAGAATAACTATGACTATGTGGATGTATTTGTCGGCCCGATGACTCTACCGTCTGGAAACTCGACTCCTTCAGGTGCTTTGAAGTTGGCCACGAAATTGTGTTTGAAAGAAGGTTGGACACATTACCAATACACCTTTGACACCACACATACGGGTTTACAGAGAATCTATTTTCTGTGGCATAATGACAATTCCGGAGGGACGAATCCGCCAGCCACTATCGACAACGTGTGCTTATCTACAGTGAATATGCAACCGCCGATGTTGCAGGTCGCGCCAACGGATATCTCCGCCCTTATCACGTGGAATACGGCGGACACGCTCACACCTGCTTCCTACACAGTTGAATACGCGTTGTTGACAGATTCCATCATGGCTACAGTGACGGTTTATGACACGATGTTCAATATTACTAATCTTCAGCCTCTTACGGACTATTTGGTCCGCGTGCGTGCTAATTATGCCGACGGTCAATCAGGGCTTTGGCAGATGAGAGAATTCCAAACGCAGCACCAGTTGGCCCATATTCCATATTATTGTGATTTTGAGGATCCTGTGGAAGTCAATAGTTGGCAATATGTTAGTTATGGATCTGTGAACCAATGGGTTGTTGATACGGCAGCTACACAAAGCGAAGGACACTCCCTGTATGTCAGTAATGATGGTGGATTGACGAATGCCTATACATTTAATTCCCCCTCCACGCTTTGGGCATATCGCGACATCAATATAGATCCGGAACAAAATCCGTATCAGATTACTTTTGATTTTAGGGGTATAGGTGAAATTTATAATAATACGGTGTATGATTATGCGAAGGTTTTCATTGGACCTGTTGCAACTCCGAATGTGGGATCCAATAACGTTGTAATCCCTGAAGGTGCGGTGCAGATAGACACGATACTTTATCAACGTGACCAATGGACTACCTACAGTGACACATTTAATGTCACCACCAATGTTGTGCGATTGTATATTCTTTGGAGAAATGACGGCTCATTAGGGAACAATCCGGCAGGAGCATTCGACAATATTATCATTGTGCCTAAAGGTTGCACTCCTCCTGTTGCATTGACTGTGGATTCGGTTTCCATAACGGAAGTGTCGTTCCACATCACAGATCCGATGTCCGCTCATCACGACTGGGATGTGGCGTTGGTGGCTGAGAATGATACGCTTGACGAATCCCAAGCCATCATCTTGCACGATACGCTTTCCTACACTTTCACGCAACTCGATAGCGGCAGTGTCTATACTATTTATGTACGTACTCATTGCAGCGATGATGAGTTTAGTGAATGGATTTCACTTACATCTTCCACGCTTCCTGGTGATACGTCTTCCCATCAGAATGATGATTCGGTGAGCATTGCTCATTATCAGCTTGAACGTGCTATAGTCCTCTATCCGAATCCTTCGACCCATTATGTGGATGTGTTAGCTGATAATGGAATAGCTATTTCATACATAGAAGTTTACGATGTCTATGGACGACTGCTTGATAGAACGGATGTGATGGAGAATCCGAAACGTGTCTTTGTGTTCAAACTGCCATCGGGTGTCTATCTGATGCAGATTGTCACGGATCAAGGGACTGTGACCAAACGATTCATCAAGAGACAGTGAAGTGCATGCTGGTCAGTGTCCTTGTTGTAGGAGTGGTTCCTGATGCCCATACCGCCTGCGTTGTAGAGTAGTACTCCAGAACCATACAACCGAACAAAAATCTCCAAAATGTATGATTTTTGTCGTTTCGCTTTACAACCGTATCAGCGTCGAGACTGTGGTGCGCGGGTCGTCGGTGATGAGCTGCACGGCATACACCCCGTCTTTCAGCGCGGAGAGGTTGATGATGCAGGGCTTATTGTCGGCCTCCGCCTGGTCAAAAATGTACTTAAAACCTAAGACGGCGGTGGCGGAGGTGTTCTCGTCGGGGTTCTCGAACTGTTCGCGGTCGGAGTTGAAGTCCGCTAGGTAAATGTCCGCTTCAGGTGCCATACCCTGGTATTGCCCATTCACAGCGGAACCGACCATGATGCCCATCACGTGGGTGCCGTGGATGTGGTTGCGGGTGTGCTGCGAATGTTCGTAGGCGGCGATTTCGGCGGTCGTCTCTAGAGCGTGTCCCAAGGTGCTGTCGGCGTTCGGCCAGTGGAAGTCATAGTAGTAGCGGACGCGCAGGTCGCCGTTGGCGTCGAGGAACGCCGGGTGGGTAAAGTCGTAGTAGCAGTCGAACACGCCCGCTGCCACGCCCGCGCCCGTGTAAGCCTGCGGAAGGTTCTCGCCGGAATACACACCCGTGGCGTTCACCTGCTGCGGGGTCACGTCCATCGCGAGGTGGGGCATCCGCTCGGCCTCGATGCGCTCGATGGTATCGTTGAAGGAAAGGGAGATCACGCGGTCGAGGGGAATATCCACGATGAAGACGCGTCACACATTGTCGATGAGTCGGCAGCCGTGACGGGCGAAAAAGGTGTGAGCATCGCACGTTTGGGTCAGCGACACCAACGCTTTGACGTTCTTTGGTGCTACAGTTCCACCTTTGTCATCGTTGTTGTCGGTATATTGGGTGACCATAGCGGCCAGATGTCCGGAAACTTTGCCGGTGTTGACCGCATTTTGCGCGAAACCGGCTGTCAGCAATGCTGTGAACAAGCACAGCAGGTATGTTTTTTTCATATTGTATGCAGGTGCGAAGATACACTTTTTTTATTCATTATATCCTTTGCAACCACTGGTTCATAAAACGGTCATATACGATGTAGCCGTTGGGCGTTTGATAAAGCAACTCTTTGTCATTCAAAACCTCCAAGGCGGTTTTCACACTGCTTGCGCCTGGCAAACCATACTTCTTGATGAACTCTTTGCTCATAGGCTGTTCCACCAACTCCTCCTTGGCCACAGCACGGAGCAATGAAAACTGGTTTTCAGTAAGGAATGACACAATGCTCTCGTACTGAGGCGATTTGCTCTCCACGACATTCAATATCGTTTCTCGGAGTTGTGCGGAAGACGACACCGTTTTGAACTTTTCATAGAGTCTGTTCAAAACAGATTGGATATACCACGTATAGCCCTCGTAGGTGTTGTAAAGTTCGTGAAACAGTTCACGATCCAGCCCACCTTTCCTCGCTTCGAAAAAACGGTTGGCGAATTGATAGTAAGTCTCTTCGTCAAGGGGCGTAAGATTCATCATGTCAGTGCTTTGATAGAATGGTCGTTTGGGTGAGACGAACATCTCGGACATAAGGTGCTTCCTACTCCCCGAGAAGATGAAATGGATGTTATGCGAGAATTGAATGTAGGATCGGAGCATCGCCTCAGTACCGGATTCGGGATATTCATTAATTTGCTGGAACTCGTCGATGGCGATGAAAACTTCGTGCTGAATCTTGTTGAGATAGGTAAAGATGCTCTGAATGGTCATTTCCGATTGCGTCGGATCCACATTTAATGTCACATTCGGCATCCCGGTGAGGGCATCCACACCAAGGACCGGCCTCAAAGAGCCGAGCATCTCCAACAGCTTTTTGCCCAATATTTTACTTTTTGAGAGCGTTTCGTTGAGCACTGCCGTGCCTAACATTCTCACAAATTCGTTTTGATTTTTGGTGGGGAAAATGTCGATATAGATGCAAATCGCATCCTTGTTTTCGGATTTGATTTGGTGAAAAGTGTTCCAAATAAGCCCAGTTTTTCCTAATCTTCTGGGAGAAATCAGCGTAATATTGCGCCCGTTATAGAGCATTGAAGTCATATTTTTGGTTTCCTCAATGCGGTCGCAGAAGTATTTCGGACTTTCGTAACCTTGGCATATAAAGGGATTTACAATCTTTTTCTTCATATTATTCAGACTACAAATAGTTTTACATTTATTACATAATTTCCGTAACGGAAAAACTGAAATGCAAAAATACAAAAAAAATCATATCTGGAAAAAATATTCCAACCGTCTCTTTTGTCACGGCTCAAACCAGATGCCATGGTCCAGCATGTACAATTTCGTCTGGAATATTATAGACAAGCAAGAACGAGAACGCAAAAAGCCAAAACGAATGACCTGAATATATTCATAATTCAGCATTCATAATTTCCAACTGCGGGACGCAGTTGGAAATTAATTCTCCATCAAGAATCTCGACGCCTCGATGCCCGCCATGCTGCCGGTGCCGGCGGCGATGACGGCCTGGCGGAAGACGGGATCCTGCACGTCGCCGGCGGCGAACACGCCCTCGACGTTGGTCCTCGTGCTGTCGGGCTTCGTGATGAGGTAGCCCTGCTCGTTCATATCTAATTGTCCCTTGAAGAGTTCGGTGGTCGGCACCACGCCGATGGCCTCGAACACGCCATCGACCTCCAAGGTGCGCTCCTCGCCGGTCTGCGCGTGCTTCACCTTCAGGCCGGTGACCTTCTTGATGAACCCTTTCTGCTCGCCGGTGATCTCCACGGGCACGTGGCTCCACACGACCTCGATGTTCGGAGTCGCTAACACGCTCTTCTGCAGCGCGACGGTGCCCCGGAATTGGTCGCGGCGGTGCACGATATAGACTTTCGTGCAGAGCTGCGACAGGTAGAGGGCGTCCTCCAACGCGGTGTCGCCGCCGCCGATGACCACGGTGGTCTTGTTGCGGAAGAAGTTGCCGTCGCAGGTGGCGCAGGTGGAAACCCCAAAGCCGCGGAACTCGTCCTCGCCGGGCAGGTGCAGCCAACGCGCGCTCGCACCCGTGGCCACGATGACCGTCTCCGCGATAATCTCCTCACCGTCATCCAGTTGGCAGTGGAACGGCCGGCTGCTGAAATCGACCTTCGCGACGCTTTTGGGCTGCATCTCCACGCCCAGTTTCAGCGCTTGCTCGCGCAGCTTGTCCATGATGACCGGACCGCCCGCGCCGCCCGGGAAACCGGGGAAGTTCTCCACTTCGTTGGTGATGGTCAGCTGACCGCCCTGCTGCATGCCCTCGATGAGGAGGGGCTTCAGGTCGGCACGCGCCGTATATACGCCGGCCATGTATCCCGCAGGACCCGAACCGATGATGAGACATTTTACTTCTCTTGCCATATCTTTCTGAATTATAAATGTTTATACTTGTTTGGGCGGAAATAATATCCAGCGCGAAAATAGGAAATTTTTCCGTTTGACAAAGTCATAGTTATAGTCATAGTCATAGTTAAAAAAATTGTATCTTTGCCGTTTGATTATTTTAGCGATGAAAAGACAGTTTTTGACCATTATTTTGTTATGCGTGTGTGCTGTGCAGGTGTTGACCGCTCAGACTCCCCAAACCCCTTATACAACACCAAAAGACACGGCTAAAGATGAGCGTTTGGTAGTGTTCCGCGACCGCTTGATTATGGATATTTACCACACTTTCTGGATGAACATGCCGACTCAGGTCTCGCACATGAAATTTGACCCCGGCTTCAATGTGTCCGCGATTTGGGATTTCAAAATCAAAAACAAACCCATAGCAATCGGCTTGGGTGTCGGCGTGAGCTATTACACCCAATATAGCAATGCTTTATTGCGCTATGATAAAGAGTCGGATTTGATGAAATACTATCTTCTTCCAGAAGGGGTTAGTTACAAAGTCTTGAAGATGAACTACTTTAATGTCAATGTTCCGTTGGAGTTCAGATACCGTCATCCCAATGGCTTTAAGTTCTCCGTGGGTGCCCGCGTAGGCTGGGTGGCCGAAGTCTCTCAGAAATACAAAGGCAACGACCCTGAAATTCCTGCGGACACCGCGAGATATAAGAATCTTCTGATGTTGAACAGGACAAAGTATCATGTGGATGTCTATGCGCGTATCGGCTGGAAGTTCGTCAATGTCTATTATTGTTTCCAGCCGACTCCGCTCTTCATCGAATCCAAAGGACCTAAAATCTATCCTATGTCCTTGGGTATTTCTTTGAGTTTATTCTAAGCGTATCATAAAAATCAATCCGTTATGTTTTACTTGATGATTGTCATTTTTGTCATCGGCTATCTTTGCATAGCCCTTGAACATCCGTTGAAAATCAACAAAACGGCTTTTGCTCTCTTGATTGGTGTGCTGATATGGACCTGTTTCATCCTTTCAGGTCCGGAAATCTTCGAGTTCGCCAACTTTGGTGCTGGTTACGAAGCGTTTAAGGATGCGCATCCCGATTCCATGCATCCTTTCATCGATTTCATCACCACTCACGAGCTTATCCATCATTTAGGCGACATCGCCGAGATCCTCTTCTACCTGATGGGCGCCATGACCGTGGTGGAACTCATTGACACCTACGGAGGTTTCAACATCATAACGGACAATATCAAGACCACCAACAAGGTGAAGCTGTTGTGGATATTGAGCTTCATCACGTTCTTCTTCTCCGCTATCCTTGACAACCTGACCACCGCCATCGTGATGGTCGCGCTGTTGCGCAAGCTGTTGCCCGACAAACATGACCGCTGGTTCTTCGGCGGCATGGTGATTCTGGCGGCCAATGCGGGTGGCGCGTGGAGCCCTATTGGCGACGTGACCACCATCATGCTCTGGATCGCGGGCAAGGTCTCCACCGGCAGTGTCATCCTCGAATGCTTCATCCCGAGCTTGATATCCATGATTATTCCGCTTGTCGTGGTCTCCTTTGTGGAGAAAGGCGAAATCGACGCCTCCCAGCGTCCGAAGGATACTAAGAGCGCAGGTGTTCCCACGTGGCAGCGTAACCTCATTTTCTTCATGGGTGTTGCCGCGCTGGTGTTCGTCCCTGTTTTCAAGATTCTGACCCATCTGAAACCCTATATGGGCATCATGCTCGGTCTTTCCATACTCTGGATTACGACCGAAATTCTGCATAAGGCCAATCATGATGAGAATCGTATGTTAACGATTTCCGGAGTGCTAACGCGCATTGATCTTCCCAGCATCCTCTTCTTCCTCGGTATTTTGTTGGCCGTTTCCGGACTGCAGAGCGCGGGCCACCTCTCGTTGCTTGCTAGCAGCCTCGACACGCTCTTCAACGGCAATTACTATCTGATTGACACGGTGATCGGTGTCCTGTCATCCATCATCGACAATGTGCCGTTGGTGGCCGGTGCCATGGGTATGTACAACTTCCCGATGGATCACATGTTCTGGATTTTCCTCGCTTACTGTGCCGGAACGGGAGGCAGCATCCTTATCATCGGTTCCGCTGCTGGTGTGGCTGTGATGGGTATGGAGAAGATAGATTTCATCTGGTATCTCAAACACATTACCCCTTACGCTTTACTCGGTTATCTTGCCGGTGCCGGTTGTTACGTGCTGATGAACAACCTTGTGTTCCACAATTTGGTTACTGCGATTTAATTCATAATTCATAATTCATAATCAAGAATGTATAACGAAACAGGTCGTTCCGGAAGGGACGACCTGTTTTGGTTTAAGGTTCAAGGTTACTATTGCCTGTTGCCTATTGCCTGTTGCCTATTGCCTATTGCCTATTGCCTGATTAACGTACCACCTTCACGCCTCTCACGGCCCATCTTGTACCGTCAACGGTGCCGCTCTTGCGGTAGCGGAGCGCGATGCGGAACTTCTGGTTGCCGATGACGCTCAGGTCAAGGCCGTTGCTCAACGCGAAGCTGCTTGGATAGTTGTTCAGGTTCGGGTTGAAGGCCGTCCATTCGCTCTCGTTGAAGGCACCGCCGTTGTACGTGGTGGAGTAATAGACCTGATAGTAGGTTGCAGGACTGCCGCCCACGTTGTTCTGGTGATCGAGGAAGAGCTGTGTGCCACTCATGTTGCCGAGAGTCAGTTCGGGAGAGATGAGCCAGTCGTCGCAGTTTTCTGTGGTGGTGTTGTGATAGACGAAATTGTTGCCGCTGTAAGCCTGGAATTTCCACGACTGATTGTCGGGATACTGCGACCATCCTCCGGAGGTGAAACAGTTCGCGTCGAAGGTGAGGTCCGCGATCGTCTCGGCCTGTGAGGCACTGGAGAACTGGATGTCGTCCTTGGTGCGCAGGGTGAGCTGGTATGTGGAGTTATAAACACTTAGGATGCCGTATAGACAGTATTCTTTGCTGGCATCGATGAGGGTGTTGCGGAAGTAGGCATAGTTGCTGGTACGTACGGTGATGCTTCCTCCGTTGAAAGTCACATTTCGGTCGGTGGTGAAGTCGTTGTTCGACAAGGGCAAACCGTCATCTGCGGCATCGAACTTGCATCCGTCAATCTTCACCAGGCAGTTCACGTTTTCGGCCGTAAGGTCGCTGGAACCGTTGATTTCGATAGGATGAGCCACCAATGGGTTGTTCAGATCGGGCAACCCGTCTTTGCTCAGGTAACGGTCGAGCGCAGCGGGCGCGATACGGCCCACGGAGCCCTGATACACCCAGCCGACCTGGTACTTGTTGTGGTAGTCACCCACAATGAGTCCGGCGCAGTTCAGATAGACCGTCTGCCCCACAGGGTAGTCATTGTAGAGACTGGAGCGGTCTATGGCAATCTCTATGCCGCCGGTCTCGTCCTGGATGGTGAGGTATTTGTAGCAGTTGCCGCCCTCATCGGAGCTGACCACGACGGCCTTGACGATGAACTGCTCGTCGTAGCGGCAGATGGAGTCCTGGGTGCCGTTGCCCAAAGACGGATGCTTCGCTTTGATGTCGGCGATGGTCTTGTTCGCTGCCGGTCCATCATAGACGGGTGTTGTGAACTCGGGCTCCTCCCAGCGGTTACAACCTGCCAGCACCATACAGACTAAAATCACGAATAATGTTCTATTTTTCATTTTTTTACTTTTATCTCTGTTTATAATCAGCTATTATCTTTTAGTTGTTATTTTTTAGCTATTGGCTTTATTATATGTCACCTTGATGATTTTCAATATCATAGTCCTCAGTCCTCAGTCCTATCTCACCACTCCCGTGATCTTAATATCCGAAAGATACCAAGCTGACGGCGCATTCGTGATGTGGAACATAAGACGGAAATTGGAAGATTGTGCGCCTTCGGGAAGAGCAAAAAGTTCGTTCACAGAGGTTGAGTTGCCGCTGGAGGCATTAAGCGGTAGCGGAATCCATAAGGTGGTGTTCACGTCGCCGGTGTATTCGGGCGTATAGAAACACATCATCGTGTTGGGATCGAAGCCTTGCGGGGCACGGTGCGTGAAACTCAACTCGGGGCTGTCCGTGTTGCTTAAATTGATGGCAGGAGAGATCAGGTATTTGTCCTGATTGGTTCCAGGTGTGATGTAGAAGCCGCTGAAATTGTTGTTGACCATCGTCTGCCAATCGTTGCCGGTGCCTGTCTGGAACCAACCCTCGTTGAAGGCGTTGGCGTAGTTGACACTGAAGACTGTCTGGCGTTCCACAGGAAGAGAGAAACCTACCAAATCACTAGGGCTGTTGATGACGAGCTGTACGTAGTTGTTGTAACGGGTGAGGATGCCGTGAATCTCGCCGGTGCCCACAGGCAGCATCTCGCTTGCGAAAGTGGCGTAGTTGCTGGTTCTCAGCGTGATGGTGGAGCCGTCAGCCATCTTGATGTCGTGGCTGGTGGAGGCGTTAGGTTCCGAAAAAGTGGCAATACCACCTTCCACGAACGTGGCTCCCTCCAAGACGACGCGTCGGTTGTACATGGTTGCCGGGATGTCATTGGCAGCAGGGATGGAGGTCATCACAATGGGGTTGGGTGCGCCCATAGGGGAACCGTCGGGGAATATGTAGAGGTAGGTCTTGAACGAGGGGATAGGTTGCATGGAACCGTTGGCCCAAAGACCGAGTTGTGGCAACTTGCGGTAGTCGCCCAGCACCAGCCCGTCACATTTCACATACACGCGCTGTCCGACTTTATATTTGTGGTACAGGGCCTTGTTGTCGATTTTGATTTGGATGCCGCCAGTCTCGTCCTCAATGTTGATGTACTTGTAATTGTTTCCCCATTCGTCGCTGGTAGTGACATAGCCGCAGATGATGATGTTGGAACCCACGGGGATGGAGTCGTAGGAATCCTCCGAACCGATGGTGTGCATGGCCAGCAGCTCGGCGATGGTGGTGTTGGCCTCCCCGACAAAGGTCGGCATCGGGGCCACATCGGGCTCCAGGTTACAGCCAGTAAGGATGGCTGCGAGTGCAATTACTATTATCGCTATTTTTTTCATATTGATTATTTTTTTCTTTTGGTGGAGCCCCACATTGCGCTCCGCTTATGTGGGGTTATTAGCACTTCGTGCGTCTTGCTTCTTCGAGGCCGCTCAATGAATTATTTTTTCATTGTCTCATCGTTTCATCGCCTACATCTGGAAGTTGATTCCCAAATAGAACGTGGTTCCGAATGCGTAATAATATTTGTTAGCGTATTTGTTGACGTTATAATTGGTGTAGTCGAAGCGGTATTGCTCCCAAGCGGTGGTCACCAGCTTCTTGTTGTTCAGCAGGTTGGTGACGCTGGCGTTGAAGCCGATGTTGTATTTGTGTTTGATGCGCCACGACTTGCTCACGGAGACATCCATCGTGAACTGTCCTTTCAGGCGTGTCTGGTCAGCGATCTGGTGGTAAAGCTCGGACTCTTCGTCTAAAGAGCCACGGGCAGCGGATGTTCTGCGTTCGGGATTCAGATCGCAGTAGATCTTGTCAAACCAGTTGCAGTTGATGTTCACCCACCAGTAGTCGTAGTTGAACTTGAGTCCGCCGGTGGCCGCGACTTGCGGTGTGCCGGCCACATGGAAGTTCTTCCAATAGACCGTGCGCTCCATCTGCCCGTCGAAATCGACACCGTTCTCGGCGTTCATCGTCACGTGGGCGCGATCGGTGTAACGGTAGTCAGCCCATGTGCCCGCCAAAATCAGCGAGAACATGCTGCCTAACTTGATCTCTGCCCCGGCTTCCACACCTACATGCAGCTCGTCAATACCCGAAATGGCGTAGTTGACCATACTCGACATGTCGTCGTTGTAGAAGCTGATCAGTCGCGTGGAATTGTTGATTTTCGTGCCGAAGACGGTTGCACGCATCTTGATTACCGGATAGTTGAGCACGTATGAGAGGTCTCCGGAAAAGACAGTCTCGTATGTCAGGTTTTCAACGAATTTGTTGTTAATGCGCGGTGAGAGGAACGAGTTGAGGATATTCGGTGACTTTGTTTCGCCTAAGCCGTTGAGCACGATGTAGTTACGACCGTTGATTTTGTAGGTGACACCGGCTCTCGCGCCGTTGTCCATATAAATTTGCGTCTCCGACCGGCCGTAGGAATTGTCGGGGAAGCGGCCGTTCTGCATGTGGCCGTAACGCCACAGCTCCGAAGCGCCGAACTGAAGCCCGAAGTAGAAATCCCAGTGATTATAGGTGGCCTTTACCATGCTCCAGACTTTCTGTTTGAAGACGTGGTAGTCGTAGTTGTAGCCGAAGATGTCGCCCTCGTGGAGCGAGTCGCCGATGTGGAGCAGGTCATTGTACTGCACGTTCTGGTCGGCGGGGAAGTCGCCTTCGGAGAACTTATCGACATCAAGCCAGTAGGCACCGCCAATCAAGTCAGCGATGGTTTTGTAGTTGTGCTGTTTAAAGTGGCTCACGGAGGCGCCGGCGTAGAGTTTCCAGTGCTCGTTGATGGACCAGTTCAGGTTGGTGCTCACACCGCCCGTCAGCTGGTCGTAGCGGCGGTTCTCCACCATGTATTGGGCACGTTTGTTTTGCAGCGCAGCCGTCTGGTTGACATTATAGAGGTGATCCCAGTTAATCTGGGTGTAGCTTTGATCGTTGTTTTGCCACAAAGCCAGCACGTCGTAGTAGGCTTGTGCAGTGTCCTTGCCGTCAATCTGGTAGCTCGGCAGGTAACGGTAGTAGTCCGGACGCGGGTCCTGGGCATCATACCAGTTGAGAGAGGTGGTGTTGTTGAATCCGAAGGAGAGTCCTGCGGTGGTCTGCACGTTGATCTTGTTGTTTGCGGAGTTGAAGTTGTGGGTCAACAGGAACGTGGGTTCGCATTGTGTGCGCACACGAGCGTTGCGCTGCTTGCCCTGATACCAGCCCCAGTTGGCGTTGTAGTAGTTGTTGCCTAAAAGGTCGTAAGCTTCTTGCACGGAGTTCGACTGCATGCCGCGCTGGATGTAAGAGGCGAAGGCCGCGAGGTTAAGCCAATGTTGGGAGTTGATTTTCTTTTCGGCAGCCACGAAGCCTGCAAATCCAGTATAAGAGGTGCCATCCACGTAGGCCAGTTCATTGCCGAAACGCGCTGACAAAGAACCCGTGAAAGCCCATCCCTTGGGAGTGAGTCCGGTGCTGCCCGTCAGCATCATGCGGTTGGTGTAAGTGCGGTTCGAAAGAGAGTAGGTCGCGCGCACCTGCTTGCGGAAGTTGCTGGCCCGCAGGTTGTAGTTGCTGGCCCCGCCGATATCACCGAAGTCGAAGGTCGCCATGTTCAGAGCATTGACGTTTTCGGGATAACGGAAGATGTGGTTCAAACCGCCCCACTGCGAGAAGTTCGCACGGCCCGTCACCATGTTGTTCAGCTCATAGCCGTTGGCGAAAACGCCCTGATAACGGTTGTCATAGCCGCGCATCCGGAAGTAGGCGATGCTGAACGTGTAGGAGGTGTTGTTGGTATAAACATCGGCACTGCTGTGGAGCAAGCTCGGCACATACTGCCCACCACCATTGTCGATGTCGTCATCCGAGTCCTCGTTTACAATGGTGGCGTTGTCCGCAGGGTTATCCCCGTCAACCGTGGCCTCCGTCTTCTGTTTTTTCTTGCCCTTTTTTTCTGTTTTGTTCTCCTGCGCGAAAACGCTGCCGCAGAAGAAGAGGGCTAAAAGCGTCAATAGTATAACTTTCCGCATATTATTGGAGTTTGGATTATACAATTAATATGAAACGGCAAAGGTATAAAATTCTATCATTGCGGAGTGCGGGTGTTGATAAAATGTGGATAAAAGGCAAAAGGCAAAAGGCAAAAGGCAATAGGCAATAGGGGATATGTCAGTAGAGACGTGCCATGGCGCGTCTCTACAACGAATTGATGGTCCGCTCTAACCAATGCACAATGTTTTCTAGCACTGCTGGTGCAATTGTGGTCTCAATATTTCCGTATTCGTCAGGGCTCCCCGTGGTGCAGGGTTGCAGCAGGTGGTTCAGTCCCGGCCTCGGTTGGAATTCGCTCTTTGGATTCTCTTTCAGGTATCGCTGCATGTTGATGAACGTCTCAATTCCCTTTACCTGCAAATCCTTTTCGCCAGAAATCGCCAGCACGGGCGTTTTTATCTTCTTCAGGTACTTTTGGGGGCTAATGTGGAAAAGAGTATAAAACCATGGAGAACTGAACGTCTGAATGGCTGTGAATTTGTTCTCCGGGGTCATGTTGTATTTAACCTTTTCTTCATCAGTTAGTTGTGCTGACAGGTTGTCCCATAATGTTGCGAGGCGTGTTGAAACCTCTTCTTTGCTTTTGCTCTTCTTGATGACTTCGTAAATCCGCTTGTTGATAGCTATGCTGTTCTGAATCTCCTTCTCCGTCATTTCGCCGGAGACGCGCATGATGGCCTCGCTTTGGTACAGCATGATTTCCTCAAACGGTTGCGCTACTCCGGCAAGATGGATGGTGAAGCTGATGCGCGGGTCGTCGGCCGCCACCATGCTGGCCACCAGACTGCCTTCGCTGTGACCTAATAGACCGACTTTAAGTCCTTGAAGGTCACTGCGTTGCAATAAAGAATCCAAAATCAACCGCACACCGTCGGCGAAATCGTAGGTGGTGGATTTGCGGAAGATGGCCGCAGGGAAGTCATCGTAACGGTAGGTCGCGAAACCGGCCTTGGTGAGCGTGTCGGCGATGACGGCGAAGGGGCGGTGCGAAAAGATGGCTTCGTCACGGTCCTGCCACCCCGATCCGCTGATGAAGATAACCAACCCCTTAGGCTGCGTTTTCGGAAGGGTCAACGTCCCGAAAATCAGAGGCTTTTTGCCGCTGCGGTCGTGGAAGTTGACCTCCTCCGTCAGGTAAGGGTAGGGCGGTTCGGGCGTCTGCGGGCGCGGGAACAGCTTCCGTTCCGCACCCTGCGACAACACGCAGTCGAACTTTTTCCCGTATTGCGTACACACCCCTGTAAAACGCTGTCCGTCAACGGAAATCCGCCCTTCGTAGTTCAGGTTGAAGTTCGGCACTTGGAACGACAGCACGGAGTCCACGAACCGCAGGTTCGAGACCGGCTGCCCCGAGTAATATTGGTCGGGACTGTCCAATTCGGCATAGAGCGTGTCGGACCGATACTCCAATTGCAGACCGACAGTCAGTGAATCCGTTTTCGACACGGCGATTTGGCCTTCCCAGTAGCCCGAAATGTCTTGCGCAGCAAGACTTCCCGCCGCTAATATGAAAAAGATACTCAACAAAACAAATGATCGTTTCATATAAACTGCTAACTACTAACTGCTAACTGCCCCCATAGTTCCTTCAGTGACAAATACGAATCGCGCAGCCTTTCCGCCACTTCCTCTCGCGCTACCCACACAGCTTGACTGATGTCCTCCTCGGTTTGCGGGACAAGCGACTGTTCCGGAGCCTGCATGGCGTACCAGTGGGTGATTTTCAGAATGGGCGTATCGTGCAGGGTGTAAGTGTGATACGTGTTCGGAAGCGGCTCCTGCAGGCTGATGTCTTGCAATCCTGTTTCCTCTTCCACCTCTCGCAAGGCTGCCGTTTCCCAGTCTTCGCCTTCTTCGACTTTGCCTTTGGGAAAATCCCAGCATCCGTATCGGAAAATCATCAGGATTTCGCCGTTTTCGTTGTGAACAATGCCACCGGCAGCGTGAATGATATGGAAATCTTGAGCAAACTCTGCCCATTCCGTTTCATCGTGTATGACTACCGGCCTGTTGTCGTGAAAAACCGTCAAAGGATATCTGTTGTCCATATCTTTAATTTATAGTCACAAATCGTAAATCTCAAATCGTAAACCGTAAACCGCATCATTCTCCTTCGCCCTCGCCGTACTCGTCTTCACTCATACGTTGCTTGCGGCTGTTGTAGTTGTTGAACTTGTAGGTCAGGTTGATGGAGATACGGCTGCCGTCGTTCTCGCGGATACTGTAGGAGTAGTAGCCGGATGGTTCGTTCAAGCCGGACCACGACTCGACCTCAGTGCGGCGCACGGCAGGAATCCAGTAGAGCAGGTTACGTATGTTCAGGCTGACAATCAGGTTGTTATCGAAGAATCCCTTCTTGATGCCGAGGCTGGCACGGTAACTTGGCGAGCGTCGGCCCTGTCCCACACCACCGGTGCCCCAGCCCATGCTGCCGGCCGTCAAAGTGCGGGAACGGTAGCGGAAATTGAGCTGGATGTCGAAGTCCTTGCCCACGGTGAAGGTTTGGTTAAGTCCCAACGTCCACACCCAGTCGCGAGAGAGGTTCTCGTCCAAAAGGTCATTGCTTTCGATAATGTTGCGGTAGAAACTTCCGGTAACGTTCACCTTCCACACCTTCTTGACCCGCTGGCTGAAGAAGGCTTCGATACCGAAATTGTGTCCCTTGTTGAGATTCTGGTAAGAAGTCATGGTATAGAAACGCTCGGTTTCGGGATCTTGCAGAATCTCCGTATAGCGGGTTATCATATTGGTTCTCAGACGATAGAACGCGGTAAGGGTCACGCTTGTGGCATCTTTGTTGAACATATATCCTAACTCGGTGGAGTTGGCGATTTCGGGCTTCAGATAAGGGTTACCCTGAAACAGGTTCTCTCGGTCGGAGTAGTTGACGAACGGGTTGAGTTGGTGGATACGCGGACGCGACACGCGGCGCGAGTAACTCAGCTGCAGCGTGTGATTCGGCGTGATGTCGTATTTGACGTGCAGGGTGGGGAAGAGACTGTAGTAGTTGAAATGGTAGGCCGTATCCGCACTGCGCAGGTCGGAGATGGTGTTGGCGATTTCGCCGCGCAACCCCACCTGCACACTCAGCTTCTTCCAAAACGTGTTGGAGTAGATGAAGTAAGCGGCGTTCAGGAACTCGTAGTAGGTGAAGTCGTTACGCTGATTAAGAACCTCTGTGGCGGTAGCACTGTTCAGCCCGTCGAAGAGCGAGTAGTCTTGCCCCACCTCGCGGTAGGAGAACTTGTAGCCGGTCTCGATGCGTCCGCCGTTGCCGACGGGCGTCACAAAATCGACCTGCGCGGTTGCGTTGCGGTTCTGCTCGATGGTGTTGGTCATCTGGAAAAAGTCAGGAACGTCGAGGAACGAGTGTTGGTTGAAACTGTCAATGGCCGTGCCGCCGCGCTGCGTGAAGAAAAGGTCGGCGGTGAGCTCTCGCCCCGGTGTCAGGAATGTCTTCTTGTAGTTGATGCTGGCCTCAATACTCTTGAACGTGCGACGGCTCTGTCCGTAACGTTCGTAAAAGAAAGTGGTGTCGTTAATGTTGTCCAAGAAATTGTATGTTAAAGAGTTGAGCGCACTCATATTGCGCATGTTACCCAGATTTCCGCTGATGCCGAAGGTGATGGTGTTGTATTTGTTGATGAACCAGTCGAAGGAGAGGTTGGCGTTGTGGAAACCGCCACGGTGTTCGCCGAAGTTGTCCTGCTCGAGATGGCTGCTGTCGGCATCGTGCCAGGAGTCACGCCAGAGCGTACCACCGTTCTTGTGCGCGTGCCCGCGATAGCCGTAGTTGAAGAAAATGTTGATTTTGTCGTAACGGTAGTTGAAGCTGAATCCGGCGTTGTAGCCGCTGATGAAGGGGATGTGCTTGTCGTGATAGACAAAGGCCATTGCGCCGCCGGCCTGCAACATGGCGTTGAATCCCGACTCTTTTTTCTTCTTGAGAATCACGTTTAGGATGCCGGCCATGCCATCGGGTTCGAGACGCGCCGAAGGGTTCGTGATAACTTCCACGCTCTCAATCATGTCGGCGGGAATTTGGTCGAGGGTGAGGTTCGTGGGACGACCATCTACTAAAATGGTCACGTTCTCGCTTCCGCGCAGACTCACGTTACCCTCGATGTCAACCTGCACGGAAGGAATCTCCTCCAGCACCTCCACGGCGGAAGCACCTTGCGCACTGATGTTCGACTCCACGTTATAGACCGTCTTGTCAAGATTGGTCTGCAGCGCGTCTTTCTGTGCCCGGATCACGACAGCACCCAATTCGGTGAGTTTGTCGGTCATCTTGTATTTCGGGATGCGATAGACGGCATTGCTCTTGGAAATCTCGAAGGCGGGCGAAGTCGATTTGTGATAGCCCACATACTGGATTTCCACGAAATATTCCCCGAACGGGATGCCTTCGAGGATGAACTTGCCAGCTTCATCAGTAAGTCCGTACTGTGCTGTTACTGAATCGGTTGCACGTTTTACATTCACAGAGGCATATTGCAGCGGCACATTGTGGGCATCCACGATGGTGCCCATCACGGTGCCGGTGGTGTGCGAGGTCTGTTGCGGCTGTTGGATTTCCGGCTGGGCGAACAAGGAAAGGAAAGAAAAGCTAATGGTCAGTGTTATAGCTATTTGCAATACAAGTTTTTTCATAGAGGTTTCTTCGTGTAAAAAAAAAGAGACGCACTGCAGTGCGTCTCAACTCTTTCGGGCGGCAGGTCGGATTCGAACCGACGACCCACGGAACCACAATCCGGTACTCTAACCAACTGAGCTACAACCGCCATGTTTGGGTGTCTCAAAAAGACGCTGCAAAAATACACTTTTTTTGGATATACGCAACACAGTTGGAAAAAATGTTTACGCCTTCACAAACATGGTGCGTGAAACAGGCTTCCCTTTTCGGTATAAAACCATAATATAATTACCTGTAGATAAATTGTTTATATCGATTACTTGAAGATTTGCATTAAGTTTAATGAATTTGATTTTATGACCGAGCGAGTCGTAAATAACGGCTTTGTCAACTTTGGTTATGTCCGTGTTCAAGGTGATTGTGCTATTTGCTGGGTTGGGGAACAACCTTAACGGTGTCGTGGCAAATTCATTCACAGACACCCCTTCTTCCGCCATGGCATAGCAGTATTGTCCTGGCAGCAAATCGGTTGTGATGGTGGAATTGTACGGACTGCCAGTGCGGGTGTATGTGACAGGAGTCCAGTCAGCTTGACCGTCAGGACGGTACATCAGTTTCAGATTGTCTATGGTGTAACCATTTACAAACAAATCGGCATCTGGTTGGCCGTTCGCACGGACGAGCCGGAACTTCCAGCTCCCTTGGGGTGTACCACCGGCATAGTTTACAGTCCAGTAGTGCGTTCCGGAATACTGATAGTAGCCTTCAGGAAGAGGATTGGGGGCGGTGGGTGCCACAAAGTGATGCTCCACGCGAATCAAGGCCGTGTCCGACAGCTGGTCGATTTGCGCACTACAATAGGCATCCGCAAAGGATACGTTTCCTGTGGTTGACACTTTTTTCGTCACATCGATGGTGGCGTCTGACAATTTTTCACGCTGGTCTAAAATGACAAATGCGGGATGAAATGGAGAGAAGAGCAGTAGATCTGTGGAGTCTCCTGAAACAAGTTGTTTCTCGTACGTATAGAACTGCATGTCATTGGAAACCAACGTGACATCCACAGGAACTTCTGTGCCAGGGTGATTTGTTCCGTAACCTTTTTGACGAACCAATACCGAGTAAATACCGCAACCGTGGCTTTGAATCTTCTCCACATCAAAGTCTAAAAATCCAGGCTGATGTATCCAGTCTTCGTAAAAGTTCATCAGATTCATGCCGGAAACTTGCGACAGATATGTGAAAAACTGCTCGGAATTGACATTTTGGTACGCAAAATGATTCAGAAGTTGGCTCAGACTGCTGAAAAACAAAGAGTCCCCCATATAGTAACGCAACGTGTGGATAACCTGTCCGCCTTTCTGGTAGGAGTGCATTCCGTAAGTTTGATCCTGCGGAACATTATCCAAGGCATAGAGCCCTTCGTCTTGTTTGGCTATATTTTGCAAAGTACTGATGTGCTCATCGCGGATGTGCGCTGCGTATGCGTCGTAGGTATCCGTGTTGTAGAGCCATTCCTGAACCATAGCCTCGGAATAATCCGCGAAACCTTCGTTAATCCACATCTCCTCAGGACGCTCGCAGGTAATCAGGTCGCCGAACCAGTGATGGAAAAGTTCGTGCATGATGGTGCCCTCGTACGCGAGCGTGCCGTTCACTGCCGCGTTGGGCAGGGCGATGTTGGTGGCATGTTCCATGGCACCGCCGGTCATGCCTACGCACACGTAACCCACTCGCGGCCAGCGGTATGGTCCGAAATGTTGTTCGTAGTTGCGCAAAATGTCTTTCAGGTGAACGAAAGATGCTCCGATGTTTGGGTATATGTTAGGAGCAGCGTAGATGTTGATGGGAATGGTCGCCTCCATCCCGTGGAAAGTGTCGGCGTAGCAGTAATAATCGCCCACTGCCATGGAGACCAAGTAGGCGGGAATCACCTCGTCAAGTTGCCACGTCCAAAGCCGTGTGCTGTCTGCCAAGGTGAGTGAGTCGGTGAGCAGACCGTTACAGATGGCCTTGTGGTTGCCCAGCGTGCGGATGTGGAAGGAGTAGGAGGACTTGTCGGTGAACTCATCCAGACAGGGATACCAACAGCGTCCGTAGGAATGCGGGATGTCGCTCAAGGCAACCCCCACATTGTAGGCATATTCTCCGTTGAAGTAGAATCCCCCGAAATAGCCGTCGTGCGCTGGAACACCGTGGTAGTAAACGCGAATCAATGCCGAGTCGCCGCTCTGCATCGCAGGGACGTTCACGAGGAGCGACTGCCCGATGTGCGAGAATGTCGCCGGATTTTGGTTCACCGTCACTGAATCCACGGTCAGGACCATCAGGTCGAGACGAACCTGGGTGAGATTGCCGACTTTGGCTACCACGGAAATGTCCGTATAACCGTCTATCACCTTGCTGGTGAAGTCAGTTACCGACAAATTGATGTCATAATGCGCTACATGCACGGAATCGGTACGCTGCTGCGCGAATCCCATCGCCGACAGCAGCAACAAAGTGAAAATAATATTAATTCTTCTTCCCATTGTATCAATATCTTTGAATCAGTCAAAGTTTAAGTCATAATCATAGTCGTAGTCGTAGTCATAGTCATAGTCATAGTCATAGTCAAAGTTATGTCGTCCTTCCGTTTCTATTAGCCAACAGTTAACGGCTAACAGCCAACATCAGAACGACGTCGTCACCGACAAACCAGCCCCGAATGAGGCGGGCACGGCGCGGCAGACACCGCCTACACAAAGGATACCTTCCTTGGTCTTGCCGAAGTTCACGGCGATGCGCGTGGTGTTCCAGACGTAAGCGCACGAAATGTTGTAATAGTGCGTCTTGTGGTCTGCAAGCGGGTTGCCGTAGTTCCAGTCGTCGCCGATGGAAACGAACCAGCTCGGGCTGAAGGAGTACTCCAACATGCCGTATAAGCTGCTTCCGCAATCGTCTTTCGTGTAAAGATGCTGCAATTCAAGGCGTAGCGCGTGTTTCGGGGTGATCTTATACGAAAGATCAGATGCCACCAGATGACCGCGCATCATGCCGGCGTGACCTTGCAGAATTTCCAGATTGTAAGTGATGTAGTTGTAAGCTAAAATCCATTTCCATTTCTTGTTGTTGAAGCGGTGACTGATTTCCAGACCGATATCTTGGTAGAGCAGGTCAGGTCCGAACTTGAAGAACTTGGAGGTATAGCCCATCGTTCCCATGGGCGTTCCATTCACGATAGCCTCCTGCACCGGCTGCTGGTCGGTGTTGTGGAAGCGCGAGTAGTTGAAAGTGAGGTCGGTGCCGTATTTGCCGCCGAGTTTGGTCTTTTTGGGAATCTGGTAGTTGATTTGCAGTTGCGCTCCGATTTGGCTGTTGGGCTGTGATGCGTAACTGTAGTCACCGATAAGTTGGTAGGAGTACTGCCGGTTGATGGCCGGGATGCAGTTGATGAGCAACTCGGAATTAGAGTTCTCCCAACGATGCGAACGGAATTCCATGTTGTCGGCGCGGATGAACGAGGCGGCGATGCCAAAGCCTTTCATGGCGTATGTGGCGGACAGGAACAGTGCCTCGCCAGGCTTGTAAATGAATTTGTTGCTGATGTTAGGGTCGTTCATCTTGCGGGCGTACTCCCCGTCAAGTCGGAAGCCTTCATAGCCGAAGGTGGCGCGGGTGGCCCAAGCGGCCACGTTCTTCGGGATTTTGGAGTCTGGAATCACGGCGGTGGCTTCATCGTGGTTTATTCCGAAATAGATGTCTTCATCGGATTTCTCGAACTTGCTCACAATGTTGGCGCCAACGCGGGCGATAAAGCCTTTCTCCTGGATCACGGGGAACATTTCCCCGAAAGAGAGTTCCAAATCCGCGCCGCGAACGTAATCCGCACGGCCTATATAAGACTCGAAGTTATTGCGCTCGATGCCCCAAACGCCCTTGAGAGTGATGCCTTTATAGGGGGTGAGTTTGATGCGCGCACCGAGCAAACTGTTGTCAATGCCCAACTGACGGTCTTCGTAGGCTCTGAGTGTCAATCCGTTGCCGAACTGTTCGTAAAAGTTACCCGCTGTTACCGAAATGAAATTGTTGGTGTAATCGGCGAAGAAATATTTGATGCCTTGTCCTTTATACCCGATCTTTTCGAAATCGATGAGCGGGAACATGTAGAATTCGTACCTCATGCCGGCCGAAAAATCACCGTTACTATATAACAAGTTAAGGAATGCATTGCCGCGGACTTTGGAATCCACCGGTTCAGCCCCTATGATGGAGTCGGGGATATAGTACATGCCGTTGAAGCCAAAATCGCCGCTGACACGACTGTTGCCGAACTGGTGCTGGGCGATGGCTTGGAAACCGAACAGAAAAAAGGTAGAAGCGAGTAATGCTCGCTTGATATGTTTGAAAATCATAAGGTTAGATTATGTGAGAGATTACTTTTTAACTAACGACTTGACAATCTCGAAGACCTCTTCCTCACTCCCGGGTGCGTAGGAGGTGTGCTGCCACACGATTTCGCCGTCACCGTTCAGGATGCATAGGAACGGCACATCGTTGACGTTCATGGCGCGCTTGAAGTCGGAGTTGACATCCAGCAGTACCGTGTATTCCCAGCCTTTGCCTTTCACGAAGGGGGCCACGCGTGCGGAGGTTTTCGCATCATCGATGGAGATGGCGTAGAGTTTTACGCCGGTCTCTTCCACCCAGTCCTCGTATTCGTCGGCAATGGCCAACAGCTCGGCGATACAGGGTTTGCACCAGGTCGCCCACAAGCTGATGATAATCGGCTTGCCGTCATTTTGGATGTCCTTGGTGTTGAAGGCGTTGCCGTTCAGATCCTGGATCTCGACAGCGGGGAGTTTCGCCAAATGCTTGTCTTTCGCTTCTTGTGCAAAAAGGTTGATGCTGAGCATCATGCAGATGATGATTAGGATGTTCTTTTTCATTTTAGGATGTTTTTATTGTTTATTTCGATTGTAAAAAAGAGGATTCTGGTCTTCTTCCTTCTCCTCTGGATAATGCAGCTGCAGATATTCGGGCAGCCCTTGTTCCGGAGATGGGGCGTAACGCATCAGCAAATTGCCTTCTGCGTTGTAAAAGATATGTTCGGGCAATGTCTCAACCCCTAAGCTCATCAACCAGTCGTACTGCTCGTTAAAATAAAGAATCGGCCAGTCGAATTGATTGCCGTACTGTTTCACAAAGGTTTGGAAATTTGCCTTGTCTGGATCGATGCATAAGCTTACAAACTGCACCTTTTCGTTGTATTTGGCGTTCAATTCCTTGATGATCATCATTTCCCGGATGCAATTGATGCAGTCAGACTGAAAAATGTGCAAATAGACGGGCTTGCCCTGATATTGTTTAAGTCTGGCTTTGTGCCCTTTTTCGTCTGTAAACGTGATATCCTCCGATATGCTTTTTAATGCGTTGAGTTGATTTAATTTGCTTTCAATCAGTTTTATATGCTTGTCGAAAGAGGAAGTGGCTCGGATATACTCTAAGAGTTTGATGATGTTGTGGTGGTCGAATTCCTTGTTTTCTAAGAACGCAATCAGGTTTTTGATGATGACCAGCTCGCGCAAGCGTGCGTTGGTCAGTTTAGGGTCGCGACCGGCCTCGTTGAAGAGAGTAGGGTAGTCGGGAGTTTCGTTAATTGTGCGGGAGAGCAGATCCTTGCTGATATGGGGCGAATAGTACAGATAGCTTTCGTAATACTGGTTGAACAGTGACATGTAAGCTGGATTGTTGTAGAGAATGTAGTCGTTGTCGAAGTATTTCTCGTACAAATAAGTGGGCTTTTTCCGATATTGTAGCAGGTCGATTTCCCCCAATGTGTAAAAACCGTATGATTGGTAGAAATTAGTCGGATTATATTGGAATTCATAGTGCTGTGCTATTTCGGAACGTACAGTGTCATAGATGGTTGGGTCGTTTCCATAGATCATCGGATAGGAATAAGCATCCGCAACGCGGTTAAAGTATTCGGAGAAGCGGTTGATTTTGAAATTGAGATCCGCGGTGTCCTTTTTCTGATTCACAATTTGCAGAAACCCGCCGTATTTTTCGGGATTTAAGCGCTGAAAGAGGAGACTGTCCACGGAAATGTTGAAAAAATAGTCGTTGGCGGGAACGATAAAGAATTCGGCTTTGGAGGTACAGATGGCCAGTTGCGCCAGCAGGATGTCGTGGGTGGCGTATTTCAGGGAAAAGCGGCCGTGCTTGTCGATGATGTCAGTAGCGGCAACGGTCGGAATCCCGTTGAGGAGGTCTTCATACACAAGTAACCGGATTTCCTTCCCAGGGGCAAAAGGGGCGTTGCCCGTAATAGTGACGGGCGTCTGGGCCAACATGGACTCTCCGGCTAACAGGCACAGAAACAAGATGATATGTCCAAGACTTTTCCTCATTTAGCCGGGCATTCTGGAAGTTTGTAGGAGACGTAGGGGGAGTAATCGGCACCGTGCGACCATAATTCGCGCACGAGCGAAGATGAGATGATTTCACATCCGGGAGAGGCAAGCAGGAAAACCGTTTCCACATCAGGATTCAGATGCCGGTTCACTTGAGCCAGTTCCTGTTCCTGCATGAAGTCGAGGGGATTACGGATGCCGCGGATAAGATAGCGAGCCCCGTTTTCACGGCAGAAATCCACGGTCAGGCCAGTGTAAGCCACCACTTTGACAACTGGATTGTCACGATAGAGGTTTTCAATCCATTGCAGGCGTTCTTCCACGGAGAAAAGGTCGTTTTTGTGGATGTTATGTCCAATGGCGATGATGATTTGGTCGAAAAGAGGCAGCACTTTGGATACAATGTCCTCGTGCCCTTTCGTGAAAGGACAGAAGGAACCAGCAAAAACAGCGATTTTCTCCATTTGTCAGTCTCTTATAATCGTGAAATTGTAATCGTCAATGAACTTGATAAGCCGTGAAGGTTTAAAATCCGTGGAAGTGGATTGGCCGGTCGAGACCACATAGTCCATCTGGGAAATTACTTCTTGAGAGATTTTGTCGAAGGTTTGCGGGGTGGGCTCTCCAGCGATGTTGGCGGAAGTGGAAATCAGCGGATGCCCTAATCCTCGAATCACACGGCGGCAAAATTCATGTTGTACAATGCGGATGGCAATGGTGCCGTCCTCATGGATGAGCTTTTCGGGCAGGTTGTAAGCGGTCTGGTAGATGAACGTGGTTGGACGGGTCACATGCGCCAGCAAATCCCATGCGATGAGCGGGATCTTCTTGACATACATCGGCAGCCGCTGCATGGAATCCAGCAGGATGATCATGCTCTTTTTCTCGTTGCGCTGCTTGATGCGGTAGATGCGCGTCAACGCTTCCTCATTGGTCGCGTCACAACCTATACCCCACACAGTATCAGTAGGATACAATATCACCTTACCTTCTTTCAGTAAGGAAATGCATTTTTCAATTTCCTCTTCCATAGCCGTAAATTTAACCTGCAAAAATATAATTTTTTTCGATTTTCTGTTGTCGATGAAAATAAAAACGGGTACCGACCCAATCGCCGATACCCGTTAATTATGCATTATGCATTATGAATTATCTCTTGACAAACGTCTTCGTCGCCACACCCTGTTCGGTGGTCACGCGCACGAAATACATGCCGTTGGCGAGACCGGAAACGTTGATGCGGGTCGGATTGTCAATCACGTTCACCGTGTTGATCAATTTGCCATAGACATCAAACACCTCCATGCTCTTGACGTTGACATCGCCGTCAATGCGGACATCAACGTACT
>JAEEGJ010005077.1_pt1 | contig 42423 bp, 30 predicted proteins | sample 8958761 | NCBI WGS metagenome assembly JAEEGJ01 (sample SAMN16246546, study PRJNA631951) | gut metagenome | biome: gut microbiome; feature: rumen; material: RS-attached | host: Bos | place: Iran: Karaj | collected 2018-10
AACGTTTTAAACAAAAGAAAGGATTTAAATTATGGCAAGACAAGAAATTCCAATGGTGATTAACCTTCGCCAGAACAAGAACTCAAGTAGCAACGGCTACGGTAAGTGGTATCCCGAGGCTGACTCTAAGGAGCCTCTCGCACTGAAGGGCTTCTGCCGTCACATGACCGAGCACGGCAAGCTGGCCGACTACCAGATGGTGGTACTCGTGGTGCAGCAGGTCGTAGAGTGTATGAAGGAGCTGATCTGTCAGGGACAGCCCGTGAAGCTCGAAGGTCTGGGAACCTTCTCTCCCTCTGTGGAGTCGAAGAAGGGCGGCGCCAACTCTGTGGCCAAGGCAATGGAGGTAGGTCTGGAGAGCCTGATTGAGGGTGTTCACATCATCTTCACCCCCGAGAACTCTAAGGGTGAGAAGCTCACCAGCCGATCGCTGAAGGACGATTGTATCTTCACTGCGGGCTACGTGGTAGAGAGCATCAAGACCACCGTAGAGGGCAAGGAGAAGCGTTTCCAGAACAAGACCCCGATCAGCTTCGTGCTGAGTCCGGCTAATGGCGGCACTACGCCGAGCGGCGGTGGATCGGAGCAGGGCTCAGGCACCGGAAACGGCGGTTCTCAGGGCGGTAATAGCGGTTCCGACCAGAACCAGGCGACCAGCTTCGCGCTGACCATCACCAAGAGCGGTAGCGGTACCTCGACCGTGAAGAACGACAGTGAGGAGACCATCAACAGCGGTGACAGCCTCGAGAGCGGTGCTAACGTGTATATCGCAGTAACTCCCGCTGAGGGTCAGATTCCATCAGCTACGCTGAACGGTTCGAACGTCTCGCTGACTGAGAACGATGGTGAGTACGTTGGTACGTTCCAGATGCCGGCACAGGCCTCGACGCTGGTGATCAACTCGGGAAGTGATGGCGAGGAAGGCGATCAGAACTGATTCTGGAGTAATTAAGAATTAAGGATTAAGAATTAATAATTATGATTACTCTGCTATGAAAAGGAATCGGATTGTTGAGATTGCGGTGAAGATGATAGTAGCTGCGCTCACGGCGTTCGTCACAGCGATTACGACCACGAGTTGTATGGGGTATGGGCCTATTTCGCTCTAGGGAGCGAGGCGAATCACAGGGGACAGGCACCCTGTAATTCGGTCGCAGAGCTCCCTGCTCACAGAGGTGCCAGTCCCCATGATTCACACATGATTCACCAAAAATAATCAGCTGAAAGCTTTGGTACTTTCGGCTGATTTTTGTATCTTTGCAGCGTCAAAAACAATTAACCCTTATAGTAATGAAAAAAATCTTTGTGATGGCAGTAGTCGCCTTGATGACTACAATGAATGTGAACGCACAGAGTGATGACCCTCTGAACGAGATTGGCGTCAGCTACGGACTTGGTGTCTCGCTGATTGGCGACGGTATCGGAAACGGCATCGGATTTGCCCTCTTCGAGTCGTGGTCAGGACGAAAGCTCACCAACGACAAGCAGTTCGGTTCGCTGGGCGTGGAGTACTTCCGTCATCTGGACAATCCCCGCATGGCCGTTGGTGCCATCGCCACCTATGCCCAGTATGGTGAGGATGTGGAATATAACAACCAGAAGGTCGGTGAGCGTACGCGCCACTACTTCTCGCTGATGCCCGCCTTCAAGTACTATTATGTGAACGGCAAGAACTTCGGTATGTATTCGAAGTTGGCTGCCGGTGCTATGATGAGTGTGTTTAAGTCGGAAGACACCAAGGGTGGCAGCGACAGCGACAGCAAGATCTACTTCATGTATCAGGTATCAGCTCTGGGCATTGAGTTCGGTAGCCAGAACTTCCGCGGTTTCCTTGAGGCCGGTGCCGGTGAACAGGGTATCGTACTCGCTGGTCTGAAGTACAAGTTCTAAACAGCCTGTTACAACAAGAAAATTCGCAAGAACTGATATTCAGTATCTTGCGAATTTTTCTTTTGTGATTCCGGCGGGATTCAAACCCACAACCTTCTGATCCGTAGTCAGATGCTCTATTCAGTTGAGCTACGGAACCAATCCGTTTTTGTTTTGCGGGTGCAAAGGTACGCACTTTTTCCGAACTGACCAAATTTTTTCGGGACTTTTTTCAAAAAAAATGCATTTTAGCCCTTCTGACCCCTCGATAGCCTATACGATGATGCGTGTTTTGTGATAATTCTCGCGGAATTCGGAAGGACTGCAACCCTTCTTTTTCTTGAAGATTCGGTTGAAATTGCTCAGGTTGTTAAACCCGCAGCCATAGCCAATCTCCGCGATGGAATGCGTGCTGTCGACCAGCATCCTGCTGGCATAGCCCAAACGCATGTCGATAATATAGTCGCTGAGGTTACGACCCGTATGCAACTTGAAGAAGCGGCTGAACGCGCTGGGACTCATGCCCGCGAGACTGGCCACATCGTTGAGACGGATCTCGTTCATGTAATTCTTGCTGATGTAGTCCTTCACCTTCAGCACCCGTCGGCTGTCGCTGGCCACCTCGACCTTGGCATAGCTGCTGGTGGCGAGGGTACGTGCGCCGTCGCATCGCGACAACTCGTAGAGGATGGTCAGGAACTTCATGAAGGCGTAGTAGCCGTCGCTCTCCGAACTCAGCGTGTTGAGCAGCTGGTAGACCTTCATGATGGCCGCCATCGGGAAGCAGAGACCCTTACGGGCCTCGTTCATCATCATCCTCACGGATGTGAAGGGATTGCGGGCAAAGATGCTGTTCTCGTCGGAAAAGTCGAACTCGAAGTGAACGGTTATCTCGTGAATATCCTCGCTGATGCAGTCATTCTGCTCCCAGACGTGTTCAAGGTCGGGACTGGTGATCAGTACAAGGTCGTAATCGCCGATCACCTCGTTGGAGTCGCCCACGATGCGTCGCACACCTGGGGCATGCTCCACAAAGTTGAGCTCGAACACCTTATGGTTATGGATGGGATAGGTGAACTCCTTCTTGCGACGCTCGGCAATGTAGAGCACATCTTTACCCATCAGCGGGGTAATCTCGTGTATGACCTTCGACTCAACCACTATTCACTATTCACTTTTCACTATTCCCTAAATCTTGAGTTCTTTCAAGATTTCCGACATCCGCTGCATGTTCTTGATGCGCATGGGCACCAGCGGCAGACGGAGGATGTTCTGGATGAAGCCCATCTCTGAGAGCATCGCCTTCACGCCGGCAGGGTTACCGTCGACGAAGAGCAACGAGAAGAGGTCGGTGAAGCGATGATGGATCTTGCGGGCAGGATCATACTCGCCACGCATCTGCAGACGGATCATCTTCGAGAACTCCTTGGGGAGTGCGTTGCCGATGACGCTGATGACGCCTACGGCACCACAGCTGATCATGGGGAACGTCAGAGAGTCGTCGCCGGAGATCACGTCGAAGTCGTTGGGCTTGTTCTTGATGATCTCGTCGACCTGTTCCAGATTACCGCTGGCCTCCTTGATGGCCACGATATTCTGACAGTCGCGGGCCAGACGGACGGTGGTGGCGGCCTGCATGTTGACACCCGTACGACCAGGTACGTTGTACATCACGATGGGCAGCGAGGTAGCTGCCGAGATGGCCTTGAAATGCTGGTAGAGACCCTCCTGCGAAGGCTTGTTGTAATACGGACAGATACTCAGGATACCGTCGACACCGCGGAAGTCGCCTGTCTTCAGCTCCTCGACGACGGCAGCGGTGTTGTAGCCGCCACAGCCCATGAGGATAGGCACACGGCCCTGAACATAGTCGACAACAAGATCCTTGATCTTCAGTCTCTCCTCAGCGGTGAGTGTAGGCGTCTCACCCGTTGTAGCGAGAATACAAAAGAAGTCGGCACCGTTGTTGAGCTGATAGTCTATCAGACGTATCAATGACTCATAGTCAACGGAGCCGTCTTCCTTGAAAGGTGTGATGAGGGCGATGCCCAGTCCCTTGAAAATATTGTGTACCATACCGTATGATTTTGCATTTCGAAGTGGCAAAGTGCCATTTTCGGCTGCAAAGTTACACAATTTTATTCGAAACCGTTACATTCTGCCCTGAATTTTTGCAAAAAAGTATTATTCTGACTTAAAGAGGTCCTTAATTCCACCAATGCTGCCCATCAAATTGGTAGCCTCGTATGGCAGATAGACGGTCTTGGTCTTGTCGCCCTCAGCCAGTTCCTGCATCATCTGGATATACTTCTGGGCCAGCAGGTAGTTGGCAGGATTGGTCGACTTGCCGACGGCCTCGGTGATCAGTTCGATGGCCTTGGCCTCAGCCTCAGCCTTACGGATACGGGCCTGAGCCTCACCTTCTGCCTGAAGGATGGCCTCCTGCTTGGCAGCCTCGGCCTTGTTGACGATGGCGGTCTTCTCACCCTCGGAAGCCAGGATCTCTGCGGCCTTCTGTCCCTCTGAGGTCAGGATCTGTGCACGCTTGTTACGCTCGGCCTGCATCTGCTTCTCCATCGCGGTGAGGACGGAGTCGGGAGGCGTGATGTCCTGCAGCTCTACGCGGTTCACCTTCACACCCCACTTGTCGGTGGCATCGTCGAGCACGGCAGAGAGCTTCTTATTGATCGTATCACGCGAGGTCAGCGTCTCGTCGAGCTCCAGTTCACCGATGATGTTACGCAGGGTGGTCTGCGTCAGCTTCTCGATGGCGTTGGGCAGGTTGTTGATCTCGTAGGTGGCCTTGAAGGGGTCGACGATCTGGAAGTACAGCAGGGCGTTGATCTCCGTCTGTACGTTATCCTTCGTGATCACGTTCTGCTTGGGGAAGTCGTAGACCTGTTCACGCAGGTCGATGGTGGTAGAATACTGGTAGCGTCCGTGATTCAGCACGACGATGGATTTCGCACGGTCGATGAAGGGGATGATGACATTGATACCCGGCTTCAGCGTGGCATAATAACGTCCCAGACGCTCCACAATCTTGGTTTCGGACTGAGGGATAATCACAAGGGCCATCTTGGCGAACAGAATCACCAGTACGACGATGGCAATCAATACATAACTCATCATAATCTTTAATGTTTATTGGTTGTTGATAATTGTTTCTACTGTAATAATCGTGCTCTCGCGTCCGATGACACGGACGTTAGCACCTTCAGGGATATCCTGCGACTCGTTGGTGACAGCCTTCCAGATGTCGCCGTCGATCTGTACACGACCGAAGGCGTCAGCCTTTACAGCCTCGACCACCCTACCCTGTCGGCCCATCAGCGCATCAGCATTGCTCACGCGGTTGTCCTCGCCCTTGTGCAGATAGCGCTGGGCAAAGGGACGTACCCAGAAGAGGCTGATGAGTGTGAAGACGGCGAAGGTCGCCAGCTGGATATAGATGTTGCCGCCCAGTGCAGCCGCGATGGCCGCAAAGAACGCACCGATGGAGAAGCAGATGATGAAGAAGTCACCCGCCGTGAGCTCCAGAATCAGACAGATGACGGATACTACCGCCCACATCTGCCATAAGTGTTGTGCCAAATACTCAATCATAACTGCAAATATTTAAAGTGATAAAACAAAGTCATCCCAATCTTTCGACGAGCCCTTTTGTCCGAAGACCTTGGTGTACAGGCGGCTACGTGTAGAGGCGACGCTCTCCTTCGAGTGAGCCGTCAGCAGGGCGATGTCCTTCGGCTGGATCCTCACCTTGATGAGAAGACTCACGTGATAGTCCTGCTCAGACATACGGTAGAGGTTGTAGAGCTTCTCCGTAAACCCTGTGTAGATGCTGTTCACCAGTTCTGCCAGCAGGATCCAGTCCTGATGGCTCAGGCTCCTGCCGCTGTTCAGGCACTGCTGCAGACGATGGTAGATCTCTGAGGAGAAGATGACGGTCTCGGCCTGCTGGCGCTTCTCGTTCTCAATCATCGCCACCTTATTATTATAGTCAAGGGTGGCCTTCTTCTCTTCCAGTTCCAGACGGAGCAACGAGTTCTCGTCACCCAGTTTCTGCAGCAGCGTTTCCAGCTCGCGGATCTTCGCCTCGTTCTGGGCAATGTTCTGCTGACTCTGGGACTGTTGGGTCTCCTGCAGTGCGCGTACCTTATCAAGACGGTCCTGCAAAGCTACCACCTTCCTGCGGCTAGCCTGAATGGTCACCACGAACAGTACGGCATAAACCAGTATTCCTATGATTATCTCGTAGATCATGGTGCAAAGTTACGACTTTGTTTCTATACTTCCAAGAAATTTTGTTTGCAATAGTTCGCAATCATTTTTTTAGTTCGCAAAAGTTTGCAAAGGCAGTCAGAAACGCCTTTTTACAGGCGTTATCTGACATATACCTTTCGCGTCTGTCCGTTCTTCAGACGAAGGATCTGCACACCTTTCTGACCGCTGTCGACCTTCCGGCCCTGCATATCGTAGCGTCCCTCGACCTCATTTTCGTCGATTGTGAGCGAACTGATGCCTGCAGCGATAGCTTCGTCGATCATTGACTGGACAAGGTCTAAAGTATCGATAAACGTGGTAGCATAATCGTATGCCTCAATGACATTATGAGATACAATATCCAATTTATTGTCGAGAACATCGATTGCTTCTGCGAACTGCTTCTCAGCCGTTGGAGCATAGCTTTCTATGCTCTCAGCCTTGGCATTCACTTCATCGGGGGATTCCATCTTGTCTGTTTCTTGTTTTACCCAGTTTTCCACCTTCTCGAGTTCTGTCTTCTCAGCATTCAAGATCTTCTCGACATTGGCAGCGTAATTTTTAAGTGTAGTAATCTGGTCGGTAATGACATCACGGCCCTGGATGAATTCTGTAAGATATCCTTGCAGTTGTCCGAGTGCTTCAGTGGCATCCTGATAGTCTTCGTCACTCATGGCACGTGTCTTTGCCGCAGGACTATTCTCCTCGATGAGTTTCCCGAGGGCCTCAATCTTTGCTGTCAGTGTCTCAATGGCTTTGTCGACGATGGCCATCTTTTCGGTGAAGACCTTGATGCTGTCTAGTCCCCTATCGTATGCGATTTGATGGTTTGCAATCTGAGTCTTCAGGTCGTCGATGGCCTTCTGCAGACGGTCCTTGGCCTTCGCCAGCTTCTCCTGTTCCTCCTGTTGCTGGGCACTCTCCTTGGCTGTTGATATCGCCTTATCGATGTCGGCACCCAAGGTCTTGGTGTCAGTAGCGATGTCAGAGACACTCAGCGTCTTCAGCGTTGCCTCTAACGTAGCGGTATCGATGGCCTTGAGTTTTGCATCATCGGCAGTGATTGCGGCGATACAGTTGTTGTACTGTATCTGGGCTTTCTCCAGATCTTCCTTCTTGGTGATCGTGGGGATAGCTGCTGCCAGCGTCTTCAGGGCTTCGGAAATCCCAGTAATGTCTGCCTCAACGCCGGATACGGTCTTCTGATCTTCGGACAGAATCGCATCCAGCGTAACAACGGACTCGCTGATGCCTGACAGACTCTGCCACAGTTTCTGACGACGGTCTTCGAACTCTTTCTTCTGATCGGCCGTCAGATACTCGTCTTTCTGCAGCTTATCATCGAGCTCCTTAAGAGATGCTATGACGGGTTTGATGTCATCGTTGATGGTCTTTGTGGCACTCTGATAGCCATCCAGCGCCTTCTTCTTGTCTGCGGCAAGGTCTGTGAGCGTTGCCAGTTGGGCGCTGGCGCTTGTAACAGCGGTTGACAGCTGATCCAACTGTTCCTGAGTGACCTCGGGGTCAGGATCCGGATCCGGCTGCGGATCAGGCTCTGTACCTTCAGGCTCGCCCACATAGAGTTTCAGCTTCTTATCCGCAGAGATAACTGCTGTTAGATAATACTTATCACTGCCGTAGTCATCGAGATACTCACCCACCCCAGCCTGACGACTGACGAACACAATCTTATAGGTACCAGGATCTAAATAGGGGATATGGAATGTAACCTGAGGGAAATAAACCACAGGAGAAACCTCATATAAAGAACCCTTATCATATATGTAATCTATGAAGTTATCACCTTTACAAAGCTTATAGTTTATATCAAAGGTGTAAGTATTGGTAAACGCATTAACCAACATACATTCCACAGTAACCATATAATAACTATTACCAATCAGTTCGTACTCTGTATCGTCCACAGTGAGGTCTTTCAGTGTCAACGCAACATTTTCATCCACCACCTGATAGGTTTCCACATCATCCTTCGAGATACCCACGATAGCGGTCTGACCCGTATCATAGGCACCGCTACCACCTCCGACGCCTAAATCAGCAGGATCCAATGCATCCAGCCTATAATAGCCATCCACAGTAACGGACTGACCCCAACCCCAGTTGACGGCATATAAACCATCTTTGTAGCCATGTACCACGAAAGCATGTCCGGCATAGCCGTCCAATTCAGCAATATAACTCTGTCCTGTATAGATGACAGGACGCTGTGCAGCGAGTTCGCTATAGATCAGTTCTTCCCAGTCATCATCCTTATAGTTTTCACGTTCCACATATTTCACACCAGCACCATAATGGAAGTAATTCTTCAGGGCGTTTTCTGGTTCATTATTATAAATAGATGTATTATCGATACCAAAATCAGCCTGACAACCGAAAGCACAATACTGCATCAACTTAGCCACAGCATCACCAGCTGGTGTACCCGTTGCAGGATTATCAGTCATCGCTGCCCAGTTAAAGGTCGTTGCCGGAAGACCTGGATAAGAGACACTCTTCCCTTTAACCGTATAACCTGGAATCTCCGTCGTTGCTGCCTGTGGCCATTTATGGTAATACATAATCTGCGCCAAAGCCGTTGCAATGCAACCAGTGACACAATGCTGACCATCGACGACAGGACATAAGTCATTAAACGGCGAAAACTGATCCCACTTCGAGGTAATCATCGGACTAATCGCAGGACGTGGTTCTTTCTTCACAGCCCACGGTGCACGCGTCATCGTCATCAGCGGAGCATCAGACCTTACCGACACCGGTGCCGTCGGCTCTGCAGATGCCTTTTTCCGCAGATAGCGGATCTGATCGGCATAGCCCTCCAGCCACGCTGCAACGTTCGAGGGCAGACGGTCCATATCGAAGCTGCCCTTATCGGAATAGCCCAACACAGCAGGTGTACGATCGTCGCCGCTGACGATGACGAAGCCCTCATTCGTTCCGATATTGAACACGTAGTAGCACCCATCCTGAGAACTGCCTTTCAGCAGCGCTCTGGCTCTGGCCTGATGCGGCTCCGCCTGACTGAGGGCACCATACATCCCTTGCTTGGTGATAAACTGACGGGCAAGCTGCTCCGCCTGTTGTCTCGTGATACTCTCAGCGCCTGCGACAACCGAAAGAACCAGCATCATAGTCAATACGATATACTTTTTCATATCCAAATGGTTTTAAGTTCTGAGGGCAAAGATATGAAAAAAACACGAAATGACAAAGGAATCACTTGTTTTTTTACGTAAAACGGCAATATTCAGACGAATCGTGCGTTATATTATCTGATGATACACCATATCACGAAAACACTTGTCCTGTTGACCATGCTTCTGACGAGTATGGTTGTCTATGCTGATGACTTCACGCTGAAAGGCAAAGTCGTCGACAATGAGGAGAACGCGTTGGAGTTGGTCACAGTGAGTTGTCCGAAGCAAGGACGCATCACGATGACCAACCTGAAAGGCGAGTTCACGATCGACCTCCAGTCCGCTGATTCCGTAGAGGTACGGTTCTCGATGGTGGGCTATGCCTCACGTAAGCGCGTCTTCCGCAATCCCAAGGGTAAGATGACCGTACAGATTGTGCTCCAGCCGATGGAAGCCCTACAGGAGGTGACCGTCACTGAGCGTCGTCGTCAGACGTCCACCACTGAACAGCTGGATATCGAGGATGCCAAACGCGGTCCTTCGACGACCGGCAATGCGGTAGAGGAACTCATCCAGCAGCAGGCAGGTGTATCCACCCATAACGAGATGTCGTCGCAATACAATGTCAGAGGCGGTTCCTTCGACGAGAACTCCGTATATATCAACAATGTGGAGGTCTACCGTCCTCTGCTCATCAGCAGCGGACAACAGGAAGGACTGTCGATCATCAACGCCGATATGGTGGAGAAGATCGGTTTTTCTTCAGGCGGATTCGAAGCGAAATATGGTGACAAGATGTCGTCGGCGCTCGATATCACTTACAGACGTCCGAAAAAGACAGAAGCCTCACTGACGGCCTCGCTATTGGGCGGTAGTGCGTATCTGGGTGTGGGCAATAAGAAGTTCTCCATGAGTCACGGTCTGCGATACAAGACCAACCGCTACTTGTTAGGCTCGTTAGAAACCACTGGAGAATATAGACCAAATTTCCTTGATTATCAAACATATATCAGTTATACACCAAACCAAAGATGGACCATTGACTTCATCGGTAATATCTCTGAGAATCATTTCAATTTCAAGCCCAAGGACCGTGAGACTTCCTTCGGTACGATGGAAGATGTAAAGTCGTTTAAGGTCTACTTCGACGGTCAGGAAAAAGATGTCTTCCATACCCTCTTTGGTACCGCCAGTATCACCCGTTCCTTCAGCGACTCCACAAAGATAAAATTCCTGACATCCGCCTTCCATACAAAAGAGAAGGAAACCTACGACATACAAGGCCAATACTGGCTCGACGACACCAATTCGAGTGAGACGCTCGGTGTGGGAACCTATATGGAACACGCCCGTAATTACCTCACCGCTGATGTCGTCAGCTTCAAGCTTATCGGCAGTCACAAAAGCCGTCATCACGATCTCGAGGCCGGCATTACCTATAAGACGGAACGCATCAAGGAACAGTCGCGCGAATACGAGATGCGCGACTCCAGCGGCTACTCCATCCCCCATAGCGCCGACCGCCTCGACCTCATCTATACCCTCTCGGCGAAGAACGATATCAAGAGTCACCGCATCGAGGCCTACGTGCAAGACACCTATAAGTTCTCGCAGGGCGAGAATTACTTCACCCTGAACTATGGCGTCAGACTCTCCAACTGGTCGTTCAACAAGGAGACCATCGTCTCGCCAAGGGCTTCTATCGCGCTGGTGCCTGCCTTCAACCACGACTACACCTTCCGTCTGGCCACAGGACTCTACTATCAGGCACCTTTCTATAAAGAGATGCGCGACACCGTCACCCAGAATGGCATGACCACCGCCATCCTCAACGAGAAAATCAAGAGTCAGCGCAGCCTGCAGTTCATAGCGGCGATGGACTATCGGTTCAAAATGCTCGACCGTCCTTTCCGTTTTACGGCCGAAGTCTATTACAAAGCACTGTCCAACCTTATTCCTTATAATGTACAGAACGTCAAGGTGACCTATTATGGCGAGAACCTCGCCAGCGGTTACACGGCCGGACTCGACCTGAAACTCTTCGGTGAGTTCGTGCCTGGCACCGACTCGTGGCTCACTTTCTCGCTGATGAAGGCACAGATGAAGATGGCAGGCGTGTCGTTCCCCCAACCCAACGACCAGCGCTACGCCATCAACCTGCACTTCACCGACTACTTCCCAGGTACCGACCGTTGGAAGATGACCCTGCGTCTGGCCTTTGCCGACGGTCTGCCCTTCGGAGCCCCCCACCGTGGTATCGAGCACCAGAACTTCCGAGCACCTGCCTACAAGCGCGCCGATATCGGTATGAGCTGGCTGGCCGTCAAGCAGGAAAAGGGTCTCCGTCGCCTATGGCTGGGAATCGACTGTCTGAATCTCTTCGGCATCTCCAACGTGAACAGTTACTACTGGGTTACCGATGTCACCAATCGTCAATGGGCGGTGCCAAACTTCCTAACAGGAAGACAAATCAACGGAAAAATCACGGTAGAGTTATAAGAAATGCTAAATAATTAGCCGTTTCTTGGGTTAGTGCAAAGAAAATGACTATCTTTGCACACCATTTTTAACAGACTAATTCGTAACGATATGAAGATTTCCCACATTGAGCATCTGGGCATCGCAGTTCAGAGCATCGAAGAGAGCCTGCCGTACTTCACTGAGGTACTGGGCTTGGAGTGTTATGCAACAGAAGTAGTAGAGGACCAGAAGGTGAAGACCGCCTTCCTGAAGTGTGGCGAGGTGAAGCTTGAGCTCCTGGAGCCCACATCACCCGAAAGCACCATCCAGAAGTGGCTCGACAAGGGCAACAAGGGTGTTCACCACGTCGCTTTCTGCGTAGAGGACGGTGTGGCCAAGGGTCTGGCTGAGGTCAGCGAGAAGGGTGTGCGCCTCATCGACGAGAAGCCTCGTAAGGGTGCCGAGGGCCTGAACATCGCCTTCCTGCATCCGAAGTCCACCTGCGGTATCCTCACAGAGCTCTGCGAGCATCCGGAGTAAGTAATAGTGAATAGTGAATAACGAATAGTGAATAGTATATAAAAAATGACAAAGCAATTAGACAAAATCAAACAGCTCATCGAGAAGCGTGAAGTAGCACGCCTCGGTGGTGGTGAAAAAGCCATTCAGAAACAGCACGAACGTGGTAAATATACAGCCCGTGAGCGCGTTGAGATGTTGCTCGACGAAGGCTCGTTCGAGGAGTACGACATGTTCAAGGAGCACCGTTGCCACAACTTCGGCATGGAGAAGAAGCAGTTCCTTGGCGACGGTGTGGTTGCCGGTAGCGGTACTATCGACGGTCGACTGGTATTCATCTTCGCACAGGACTTCACCGTTCATGCAGGTTCACTCTCTGAGACCATGAGTCAGAAGATCTGTAAGGTGATGGATATGGCCATGAAGATGGGAGCCCCCGTGATTGGTATCAACGACTCGGGTGGTGCCCGTATCCAGGAGGGTATCAACGCTCTGGCAGGTTACGCAGAGATCTTCGAGCGTAACATTCTGGCTTCAGGTGTGATTCCACAGATCTCCGGTATCTTCGGTCCTTGTGCCGGTGGTGCTGTTTACAGCCCCGCACTCACCGACTTCACCCTGATGATGGAAGGCACATCCTATATGTTCCTCACAGGTCCGAAGGTGGTAAAGACCGTTACTGGCGAGGATATCGACCAGGAGCACCTCGGTGGTGCCAGCGTTCATGCCACCAAGTCAGGTGTTACCCACTTCACCGCCAAGACAGAGGAAGAGGGTATCCAGATGCTGAAGATGCTGCTCTCTTATATTCCTTCCAACAATATGGAGACCGCACCTCGCAAGAAGTGCGACGACCCCATCAACCGTATGGAGGATTCATTGAACGAGATCATCCCCGAGAACCCCAACGAGGCCTACGACATGTATAAGGTCATCGCTGCCATCACCGATAATGGTGAGTTCTTCGAGGTACAGCCTAAGTTCGCCAAGAACATCATCGTCGGCTTTGCCCGCTTCAACGGCCAGAGCGTAGGTATCGTAGCTAACCAGCCTTCATGCTACGCTGGTGTGCTCGACGTGAACGCCTCTCGTAAGGGTGCCCGTTTCGTCCGCTTCTGCGACGCCTTCAATATTCCTATCGTATCACTCGTCGACGTACCCGGATTCCTGCCAGGTACAGGCCAGGAGTACAATGCTGTCATCCTGCACGGTGCCCAGCTGCTCTATGCTTACGGCGAGGCTACCGTTCCCAAGATCACCGTCACCCTGCGTAAGTCGTATGGTGGTTCACACATCGTGATGGGCTCTAAGCAGCTCCACACCGACCTGAACTACGCATGGCCCTCTGCTGAGATCGCCGTGATGGGTGCTTCTGGTGCCGCTGCCGTGCTGTATGCCAAGGAGGCAAAGGCCAAGAAGGAAGCTGGTGAGGATGTGAAGGCCTTCATCGCAGAGAAGGAGGACGAGTACAACGAGCTCTTCGCTAATCCTTATCAGGCAGCGAAGTACGGTTACATCGATGATGTGATCGAGCCTCGCAACACCCGTTTCCGCATCTGCCGCGGTCTGGCTCAGCTCGCTACCAAGCGTGATGCCCTGCCCGCCAAGAAACATGGTAACATCCCGATGTAATTGAAAATTTCAAATTGACAATTATGAACAATGAGATTTATGCAGCCATTGCTCTTGCTTTGCACGAGCATTTAGGCAATAACGTTCACGACCACGAGCCGGGCATTATCACCATTAATGCCTATCCCACACAGTGGAACGGCTATGCGCAGACATTTACCCCACATCCCTAAAAGCATACGAACATGAAAGAATATAAGTATACAATCAACGGCAATAAGTACGAGGTAGTCATCAGCGACATCACTGAGAACATCGCCACATTGACCGTGAACGGTGAGGAATATACCGTAGAGATGGAGAAGCAGGCCGAGCCCGAGAAGCCCAAGCCCGTAATCCGCAAGGCCGCTGAGGGTAGCGAGACTGCCGAGGGTGGTTCTACAGCATCTGCAGGTGCTGCCTCAGGTGCTGCCGTAAAGGCTCCGCTGCCAGGTGTCATCACTGACATCTGTGTCACCGAAGGTCAGGAAGTCCAGGCTGGCGACACCGTCGTCGTGCTCGAAGCCATGAAGATGGCCAACGCCCTTCAGGCAGAGAAGTCTGGTAAGATCAGCGCCATTGTCGTGAAAATCGGACAAAGCGTTATGGAAGACGAGGCACTCGTCTATATCGAGTAGTCTACCAACAGTTATCCCGCACGGGGATCATTGTTAATTATAGGGATTTTCCTTCAACAAATAGGGAAAATCCCTTTTTTTATTCACTCCTTTGATGTATTTTTGCATTCAGATATGGATAAGAAAACGATAATCATACTCAGCTGTTGGATTTGTGCTACGATATCAATGGCACAAAGCAGACCTATGAGGATGATTTTCATGCCGCCTGATAAAAACAACGAGAAGGTCATCAAACGATATAACCGCTACCATTTTCGTCCAAACTCATTATATGAGATGACTGGTCCATTTGGATCCAACTCGTTTACCGCCATCTTTGGCGTCAATAGCAATTCCATCATGTCCAACGACGACGTCGAGGTCAACGTCCTGAAGAAATGGGTAGACAATCCCATTTACAATGATAAGGAAGAGCGTTACTATTTCATAGAAATCAAGAATAAGACCAACCAGACGATATATATTGACAAAGGCTATAGTTTCAGGATCTACAACAACAGTTTCAAGATGCCTTACTACGATGTCAGTCTTCAGTCCGACAGTTGCTCTGGTAAGCGGTATATCACTATTCCGCCTCATGCCAAAAGACATCTGACGGATTATCTATGGGAAAAGAGGAATTCCAATTACGCTGAAATCACCGAATATCCGGAAGATTTCGAGTGGAGTCCACTGGCTGCCAGAGTCCATAAGGGATTCCTGCGATACGAAGAAGCCCGAAGATTTACAGAAGCCAACTCTCCCTATCACAGGTCATTCCTTATCACCTATTCAAAAGACGAAGATTTCTCAACATATTCCATGCTGATGATCAATTTCTACTTGCGCGAACTCATCGGCATATATTACCCAGAGCTCTACAAGGACGACTTCAGCGACCGCCGTCTATACGGCGCTGATGAATACACCATCACCAATTGTGTAACGTTGTATTAAGAAGATCTTAACGAGGGTTATTAGCCTCGAAGATCTTCATGCGCTCTTCCAAAAGGTCGTACTGGTGATCTTCTATGAAGGAGGTGCACACGCGTAAGCCTTCCTGCTCACTTCCACAAGTGATGAGGCAGATGGCTGACACGCCGTAATACATCAGCTCGAGGGCAAGTTGTCCGCTGGTCATACCGGGATAGCCGATAGTGAAATAGAAACCGTCGGCGATGGGCTCATCGAGATCTTTATCATAAACCACATAGAACTTATGACGGCAGAAAATCTCCTTCAACTTCTTCGCACGCTCGCCATACACGCTGATTTCCTTACGGAAGTCATATTTCCCCTCATAAGCCGCCTTCAACATAGCTGCCAATGCATACTGGGCACTGTGACTAGTACCTGAACTCAGCGCATAGAGCATACGGGTAGAGAACACCGGACCAAACGGAAGTCCCTGATAGCGCTCAGAGAGATCGTCGAAATGACGATGGAACAACTTGTCGCTGATACACGTTACACCAATGCGCTCTCCAGCATAGCTGAAAGCCTTCGAACCGCTAATGAGCAGCATGTAGTTGTCGGTATAGCGGGCTACCGTAGCCTGATAAGGAGCCTTAAACGGTGTAGAGAGATCCTTACGGAAGTCCATCGCAAAGTATGCGAGGTCTTCCATCACGATGACGTCATATTTCGTAGCGAGCGAACCAATCACCTGCAGCTCTTCCTCACGCAGACAGATCCACGAGGGATTGTTGGGATTGGAATATACGATAGCACAGATGTTGCCCTTTGAGAGATAACTCTCGAGTTTCGGACCTAACTTCTCACCACGGAAATCATACACATCGAAGGTCTGATACTTCACACCCATCACCTCAAGCTGCATCTTCTGCACAGGGAAACCCGGGTCGATGAACAACACAGTATCCTTCTGTTTGTCGCGCTGTGAACAGGTAAGGAACGAGGCGAAAGTGCCTTGCATCGAACCGCTCACGGGGATACACCCCTCGGGTTTGATATCGATACCGATGAATGCCTTCACAAACTGAGAGGCAGCCTCCTTCAGTACAGGCGCTCCTTGAATATCAGGATACGAATGGGCGATACCATCTTTCAATGCCTGAATCTGTGCATCGACACCTACCTGGGCAGCAGGCAGTCCTGGGATGCCCATCTCCATCTTGATGAACTCTACCCCACTCGCTTTCTCGGATTTGGCTGCCACTTGTTTCACCTCACGGATCGTAGCCTTGGCAAAGTCCTTAATGCCAAGTTCAGCCACAAGGCCGTCAACAATGTCTTTCTTAATTGGTGTTTCCATCATTTCTGTGCTTGTTTACCGATGGCGAGAGCCTTGATATTTGCTTCGACGATGGCCTCACCCTTGCGTCCGAAGACGCGACGGATGGCATCCTCAAGTTTGTCGTACTCGATACCCAGTGCCTTCTGGGCAGCACCCAACAGAATCACATTAGCCGAACGAGGTACACCGTTGTCCTTTGCAGCCTGTTCAATGTCGAGCACAATCACGTTCTTGATTTTGGCAAGGTCGGCCTTAATCTTCTCGATTTCAGGGTAATTGGGGATATTTATGAAAGGTGCACTCGAAGTGATGATCCAACCATCCTTAGCCAGGAACGGCAGATAACGCAGGGCCTCCATGGGCTCCATCGAGATGATCACATCTGCCCCTCCGAGGGCAATCAGATCGCTCGAGATGGGGTTACTCGAGATGCGCAGATTAGACTGCACATCACCGCCTCGCTGCGACATACCGTGTACCTCAGCCTGTTTGATATAGAGGTTCTCTTTCATGGCGGCCTCACCGATGATGGTGGCGATAGAGAGTATTCCCTGTCCTCCTACACCGCATAGTATAATATCTGTTTTCATTTCTTTGCCTCCTGTGCTTTCTTTTGTTTCAGATGACGCTGCAACGTCTGCATACACTCACGACGCGGGATGATCACACTCACACCGTGATAGTTGATCTCATCGCGGATGGTCTGAGTTATCTCGGGCATGTTCTTGGGGAGGGGAACAACCACCTTAAGATGATCTTCAGAGAGTCCCAGACCCTTACAGATAGCCTCAAACTTATTGGTACCGGCCGAGTCCTGACCACCGGTCATGGCTGTCGTCAAGTTATCGCTAATAATCACGGTGATATCCGCATTCTCGTTGATGGCATCGAGTAAGCCCGTCATACCAGAATGGGTAAAGGTAGAGTCGCCGATAATCGCTACAGCTGGCCACTGTCCGGCATCGGAGGCACCCTTAGCCATCGTGATCGATGCACCCATGTCAACACAAGAGTGGATAGCCTTATATGGCGGGAGGAAACCGAGTGTGTAACAACCGATATCGCCGAACACACGAGCATTGGGATACTCGCGAAGCACCTCGTTGAGCGCCGTATACACATCACGATGTCCGCAACCCTGACATAAAGCAGGCGGACGCGGCGTAACATCCTCACAGGGAGCATAGCTCTCGCTGCTCTCGATACCCAGAGCCTTCTTCAGGAAATCGGGATTAAGCTCTCCCGTACGAGGCAGTTCACCCGTGAGACGACCCTTAATCACCGCATTGCCTGGCATCACACCACGTACTTGATCCTCGATAAACGGCTGACCCTCTTCAGCAATCAGCACAAACTCGCAATCGTCGGTCATGCGACGGATAAGTTTCTTAGGAATCGGATACTGCGAAATCTTCAATACGGGATAAGGACAACCATCAGGGTAACACTCCATCAAATAGTTGAAGGCAATACCGCTGGCGATGATGCCCAACTTATGGTCGCTGCCATCGATATACTGATTATACTTACTGTCGACAGACATCTGTTCCAACAGCGGCTGCTGACCCGTCACAACGATATTGCGTTTCTTAGCGAAGGCGGGCAACAACACCCAGTTAGAGGCCTGGGCCTCGTAATTAAGCTCGTTCTGAGGACGAGCCTCGTCCTTCACCTCCACTACGGCGCGCGAATGAGCCATTCTGGTGGTCACACGCATTAAGATGGGCAAGTGCAACTGCTCTGACAGATCGAAGGCCTCCTGCATCATGTCATAAGCCTCCTGCTGCGAACTGGGCTCCAACGTGGGAATCATGGCGAACTTCGCATAGAAGCGTGAATCCTGCTCGTCCTGCGACGAGTGCATCGAGGGATCGTCAGCCACCAACACCACCAAACCACCGTTCGTGCCGGTCATCGCCGAGTTCACGAAGGGGTCAGCACAGACGTTCAGACCCACATGTTTCATACACACCAACGCACGCTTGCCCATATACGACATACCGAGGGCTGCCTCCATGGCTGTCTTCTCGTTCGTAGACCAACGACGATGGATATTTCTCTCCTTGGCAACGGGCGACTCCTGGATATACTCGGTAATCTCCGTTGAAGGCGTACCGGGATAGGCATAGACACCACTCAGGCCAGCATCAATCGCACCCTGAGCTATCGCCTCGTCACCCAATAACAGTTTCTTCATATTTGTTAGGTATTAAAATAAATTTCGGCAAAGGTACGAATTTTCGAGCGAATAAACAAAAAAATGCGGCTTTATTTGATAAAACCGCATTTATATTCACTCACTATTCACTTCTAAAAGGTGTATCCGAGAGTCAGGAGCAATTGATGACGCTTGTTGGTGACATCGGCAGTACTGATGACATTGTCAGCGTTATACTGCTGGAAGGGATGGAACTCACCCTTAGTGATGTTGTACTGATATGCTGCATCAATATTCACCTTTCCCACTTTGACGCCGAGACCACATGTCAGACGATTGGTGCCTTTCCAGTTCACGTAGTCGCCCGTAGAGGCATACATCGCTCCAGGAGAATCGATCGTCATATCACGATAGCCCTTCTCATCGTAGGCTGCAGAGACGTAGTTGTAACCCAGGCGAACGGCGAGTTCAGGAACGGGTTTGAACTCAGCACCCACCTTCAGCGTCGAAACGCCTTTAAGCACCTGCTCGGCATTTCGTTTCATCGGCTCATCGGTGTACGAGTTATCCTCATCATAGTAATCATAGCCATTCTTTACACGGTTTCGCGCAGCACCATAGTCGGAGTACTCGTAGCTGAGCCCCAAGGCGAGGCTTTGGCCAATGGTATGACCCAAACTCACATTGAACTTCCAAGGTGTGTAGTACTTGAACTCATAAACCTCAGCGACACTAAACGAATCGCCGTCGGGATCCATTTTGTACACTGTATTATTATAGAGGTCGGTATAGTTCTCGGTTTTCAAGTCGTAGAAGGTCGGCGTTGCTATCGACAGTCCGATTCTGAAGGGCGACTCCTCGATGGGACGTGCGATGATACCTGCTGTCAAATCGAAGCCTGTACCCTTGATGCGACGATCATCACCGTAGGCCACAACACCGGCATCGCACACATTCTTATTATCGTCGAGATAAGTCAGACGCTCAGCATATTCACTGTAACCTTTATAGTTCACTGTGTGTACACCAATAGTGAACCCCCAGTAAATACGGCTATTGGCGGCATTTCCGCTGAGATTGAAGTCGAAGTCGCTGATCCAACCACGATGGGCACGGTCGAAGTTGTACATCTCTGCATCATTATAGTCCATATAAGTACCCATTTCATCGTAGCCCCCCATATAGAGACCGTTGACGTTCAGATCGTCGAACTGGTTGTAGGTATAGGCTCTCAAACCGTCTCTGGCACGTCCCACATACCCGGTATTATTAGTGTAGACAAGTTCGTAGCTCCTATTCATATACTTCTGGTGCGTCAGACCATTTAGCGAGGCATTACGCAAAGTATGATCGGCCACATTCAGAATCTGATCAAAGTTACGACTCTTGTGATAATTGAAAGCGAAGTTGACATACGACTCATCGTCGAAATCGCCTGTAAAGATTGGATAGACAAAACCAGCTTGGTCGAAGCTCATATTGGTCTTGCCGAGTCCGTCGAATTTCTGCGCCTCCTGCTGAGAGACGAGACCAAAGCTGGCGCTCACCTGTGCATGGCGGAAGAGTCCGACACCGGCAGGATTAGTACCTATTGTAGAGATGTCAGCACCCAGTGCCTCCATCGCACCACCCATACCCACGTAACGGGCTGTTCCGTTCAGGTCCTCGCCCAAGAGACGGGCGCTCTCGTATGTATCCTGTGCAACTGCAGGCAAGAACATTGCCCACGCCATTGCTGCAAAAACAATCTTCTTCATATCCATTATCATTTATCCATTATCGTTCCTCTCTTATCATTTTTCACCTTCTTCCTCCGCGAGGTCCACCCCCACCTCCGCCGATGCTACCGCCACCACCACCGACGCTGCGAGAACCACCACCGCTACTAATAGAACCACCGCTGCTGCCACCAAAGGACGAACCACCACTGTTGTAAGTGCTGTTGACGCGCGATCCGCCATTGAAGGTGTTATTATTTCGAGTGTTCACAGAACGGTTGACCGTCGATGTACGGCTTGTGCCTACAGTACGGTTACGCAAACTGTTAGCGCGATCGGCAGCCTGTCCGGAAGATATATGGTAATTTCCATTACCTCTAATGACACGTGAGTTACTGCTCATCACACGAGAGCCTCCGCGAAGGTTGATACTACCAGCATTACCTGTTGAACTGTAACGACGAGGTGCTCCAAATCCGTAATAGGCGGTGTAATATGGATAGCCTCCCCAACCATAGTGATAGTAGCTATAATAGCCATAAGGATATCCCCAGCCCCAGCTATAAGGGCTATACCAGTAAGCATAATCCCAATACCACGGGTCGTACAACGACCAGCTTCCATAGTACCAAGGATCATACCAGCCTCCATACCAACCATATCGGCTATAGTACCAAGGCGAGTGCCAGCCCCAATTGTTGAGACCAGCCTGATAACCAGCCCAGTAAGCCGCATTCGAGGAAATGTCATAATCCTCAAAACGCTGCATCTTCTTGGTCAGTACGAAATCCTCAGTCTCTACAGAATCGGGATAAACTCCCTTGATAGCACTGAACTCTATAACATCGCTGAGAGAGTCGCTACCGATCACCTCATAGCTGCTACCTCTGCGATTATACTCGTCTACACTACGATTGCTGCCGGAGTAATAGGAATCCTTTAGCATCCCATTGGTAACGGTCTTCTCCGCACTTTTCTTTTTCGGAACGAAGTAAAGGTCATCGTCTTGTGCTACCATAGAAATTGGCATCGCGCCCATCAGGATTGAAACAAGGAAAAATTTCTTCATATTCACTCGATTTTAATAATTTACGATGCAAAAATAGTTATATTTTCACTGCAAAATTAGGGAAAAACCCTAAACCACGATAGGTTTTTCCCTATTTTTTGTATATTTGCATCAAAATTTAACATCAAATATGAAATATTACGAAGTAGAATTCAGCTTTTCCCCTATGTCGGGCGATGCCAGCGACCTCTTTGCTGCTATGGCCGTAGAGGCAGGTTTCGAGACCTTCGAAGAAACGGAATCGGGTCTTAAGGGGTATGTACAACAGTCACTCTTTTCAGAGAAAACCTTAAAAACGGTCATCGCAGATTTTCCCTTTGAAGGCATAACCATTACCTATGACATTCGCGAGGCTGAGGACCGAGATTGGAATGAGCAGTGGGAAAAGGAGGGGTTTGAGCCTATTATAATTGAGATGAAAGAGAAAAATGGAAATAGGAAGGAGGATTGTCCTGCCATTGTCATTCACGATGGAAGGCATCTGCCAGAAGAATTGACCTCTTTACAATCTCCACATTCTTCTTTCCTACAGATTGAGATCGACGCTAAGTTGGCATTCGGAACCGGCACACACGAGACGACCCGTATGATCTGCTCCCAACTTATCTCCTTATTATTCCCGCTTTCCTCTTCCCTCTCCCACCCAAGAATCCTCGACTGTGGCACAGGCACCGGCATCCTCTCCATCTGCGCCCTAAAACTTGGGGCTCAGGAGGCCATAGGCTACGACATCGATGAATGGAGTGTAGACAATGCACGACATAATGCCATCATCAACCAAGTAGATGACCGTTTTACCTCTTTGCTCGGTGATGCTCATATATTAAATAAGGTGGAAGGGACATTTGACATCGTTATGGCTAACATCAACCGCAACATCCTTTTGAACGATATGCCGCTATTCCGACAGAAAATGGCTCCTGGAGCACGTCTTATCCTCAGCGGTTTCTATACAGAGGATATCTCAATGCTCGTAGAGAAAGCAGACACACTCGGACTGCAACTGGAAACGCAAAAAAGTGACAATAATTGGGCTTGCATCGTACTAAAATGACTTATTGCCTTGATTTATATCAATTAAGTTACAAAAAGATAGTTTTTTTACGAAAAAATTGATAAATTGTTTGTTATTTCAGATTTTTGATGTAATTTTGCAACCGAAAAAGTAATTTTCAGTATAACAAACAACTAAAAAAAAAAAGTTATGAATGCAGCACAAGTTGTAGAACAGCTGAAGCAGCGCTTCCCCAATGAGCCGGAGTACATCCAGGCAGTGAGTCAAGTTCTTCCCACTATCGAAGAAGAGTACAACAAGCACCCCGAGTTCGAGAAGGCAAACCTTATCGAGCGTCTGTGCATCCCCGATCGCGTTTGCGAGTTCCGTATCACTTGGGTTGACGACAAGGGTAACGTTCAGACAAACATGGGTTACCGTATCCAGCACAACAACGCTATTGGCCCGTACAAAGGCGGTCTCCGTTATCACAAGAGTGTGAACCTCGGTATCCTGAAGTTCCTCGCTTTCGAGCAGACTTTCAAGAACTCGCTGACAACCCTGCCTATGGGTGGTGCAAAGGGTGGTTCTGACTTCTCTCCCCGTGGTAAGAGCGACGCTGAGGTAATGCGTTTCTGCCAGGCATTCATGAACGAACTGTATCGCGTAATCGGTCCTGATGAGGACGTTCCCGCTGGTGATATCGGTGTTGGTGGCCGTGAGGTAGGCTATTTGTTCGGACAGTACAAGAAGCTCACTCACCAGTTCCAGGGTGTGCTTACAGGTAAGGGTATCCCCTTCGGTGGTTCACTCATCCGTCCTGAGGCTACTGGTTATGGTACTGTATACTTCCTCTGCTCAATGCTTGCTACCCGCAACATCGACATCAAGGGTAAGAAGGTCCTGATCTCTGGTGCTGGTAACGTGGCTCAGTATGCTGCCGAGAAGTGCCTGCAGCTCGGTGCTATTCCTATGACGATGTCAGACTCTGACGGTTACATCTATGATCCAGACGGTATCACACGTGAGAAGCTCGATTATATCATGGAACTGAAGAATGTAGAGCGTGGACGTATCAAGGAGTATGTTCAGGAGTATCCTACAGCTAAATACACTGAGGGCAAGCGTCCTTGGTACGAGAAGGCCGATATCGCTCTGCCTTGCGCTACCCAGAACGAGATCAACGGCGACGAGGCTGCTGCTCTGGTGAAGAACGGTATCATTGCCGTTGCCGAGGGTGCCAACATGCCTTCACTGCCTGAAGCTATCAAGATCTTCCAGGATGCCAAGATTCTCTACTCTCCTGGTAAGGCTTCTAACGCCGGTGGTGTGTCAGTATCTGGTCTTGAGATGAGTCAGAACTCAGAGCGTCTGTCATGGACAGCCAAGGAGGTTGACGACTATCTGAAGCGCATCATGGCCGACATTCACGAGAACTGCGTGAAGTACGGTACTGAAAAAGATGGCTACATCAACTATGTGAAGGGTGCTAACGTGGCCGGCTTCATGAAGGTTGCTAAAGCTATGATGGCTCAGGGCATTGTCTAATAAAAAAATGGAACAACACAATCAGAATATAATGTAGACAAACAATATTGTTGAGAGAAGTGGGCGAGTTCGTGAGAATTCGCCCCTTTTTAATATTTATCATCTCTGTTTTTGTTAATCTTTCATAAAAGAAGCTTATCATATTTCATTTACCACATATCATTTAACATTTATTTTGTACCTTTGCAGCCGCTTTGTCCCCCGTAGGGGGAAATAGGGGCCGGAACAGGCGCTAGCTCCTATCTATTATTAACCCTTTAAAAATGGTCTGGTAAACGTCTGTGCAGACCCCGCCCCGACAAACAAACGAGGGGCAACATAATTTTATTTATGTCAGAATTAACAAAGAACGTGAAGCCGCTTGAGGACTTCAATTGGGAAGAGTTTGAAAACGGCTCCGTAGCCAACGTCAGCAAAGAAGAACTTGACAAGGCTTACGATGAAACCCTGAACAAAGTAGCCGACCATCAGGTTGTTGACGGTAAGGTCATCTCAGTTGACAAAAAGGAAGTTGTTGTCAACATCGGTTACAAGAGCGATGGTATTATCCCCGCTTCAGAATTCCGCTACAATCCTGATCTTAAGATTGGTGACGTAGTAGAAGTTTACGTAGAGAGCGCAGAGGACAAGAAAGGTCAACTGATTCTCTCTCACAAGAAAGCACGTCTCTCTAAGTCTTGGGATCGTGTGAACGCAGCCCTTGACGCTGAAGAGATTGTACAGGGTTACATCAAGTGCCGCACGAAGGGCGGTATGATTGTTGACGTCTTCGGTATCGAAGCTTTCCTTCCCGGAAGCCAGATCGACGTTCACCCCATACGCGATTACGACCAGTTCGTTGGCAAGACTATGGAATTCAAGATCGTGAAGATCAATCAGGAGTTCCGCAATGTGGTTGTTTCTCATAAGGCTCTCATCGAGGCAGAGATCGAGGCTCAGAAGAAGGAGATTATCGGTAAGCTCGAAAAGGGTCAGATCCTCGAGGGTACCGTTAAGAACATCACTTCTTACGGCGTATTCGTTGACCTCGGTGGTGTTGACGGACTCATCCACATCACAGACCTTTCTTGGGGCCGCGTAGACGATCCTCACAAGGTTGTAGAGCTCGACCAGAAGATCAATGTCGTTATCCTCGACTTCGATGACGAGAAGAAGCGCATTGCCCTCGGTCTGAAGCAGCTCACTCCGCATCCTTGGGATGCTCTCGACCAGGAGCTCAAGGTGGGCGACCACGTGAAGGGTAAGGTTGTCGTTATTGCCGACTACGGTGCATTCGTTGAGGTTCAGCCCGGTGTTGAGGGTCTGATCCACGTTTCAGAGATGTCATGGAGCCAGCACCTCCGCAGCGCTCAGGAGTTCCTGAAAGTTGGCGAAGAGGTTGAGGCAGTCATCCTGACTCTCGACCGCGATGAGCGTAAGATGTCACTGGGTATCAAGCAGCTCCGCGAGGATCCTTGGGAGGCTATCGAGAATAAGTATCCTGTAGGCAGCAAGCACACCGCTAAGGTTCGCAACTTCACTAACTTCGGTGTATTTGTAGAGCTTGAGGAAGGCGTTGACGGTCTGATTCACATCAGCGACCTCTCTTGGACCAAGAAGGTGAAACATCCTTCAGAGTTCACACAGGTTGGTGCAGAGATCGATGTAGTCGTTCTCGACATCGACAAGGAGAACCGTCGTCTGAGCCTTGGTCACAAGCAGCTCGAAGACAATCCTTGGGATGTATTCGAGGCTAAGTACACCGTTGGTTCTGTTCACGAGGGCAAGATCACTGAACTGCTCGAGAAGGGTGCTGTGATTCAGCTCGACGAGGACGTTGAGGGCTTTGCTACCCCGAAGCACCTGCAGAAGGAAGATGGTTCACAGGCTGCTGCCGGTGAGGTTCTGCCTTTCAAGGTGATTGAGTTCAACAAGGACAGCAAGCGTATCATCCTCTCTCACAGCCGTACCTTCGAGGATCCCGCTCGTGACGAGAAGAAGGCTGCAGCCAAGAAGGCTCCTCGTGCCAAGAAGGATGAGGCTCCGAAGATTGAGAATGTTGCTGCTAGCACCACACTGGGCGACATCGACGTACTCGCTGAATTGAAGGCAAAGATGGAGAAGGGTGAGTAATCCCCCACTCCGCCAATGATAAGAAAGCTCCGATGAACGTCGGAGCTTTTTTGTTTCCCTTCTATGAAGGGAGTACATTCCGAGAGAAGAAACGTCTTATAAAAAAACGAAGCGATGAACAGAATCACCCATATTTCCATAAGTCTGTGTTTGTGTCTGACAATACAGGCGGCCCCCAAAGCGAAAAAAGAAGTCTATATCCCGATGGACTACTCCACCTGCGGCTATCATGCTTCTGAGCAGGCCATCCCGGATGTAAAGACTGCTGTTTATGTCGGTTGGCAAGAAGGTGACTGTGCAACGTTGATTCAGCAGGCCATCGATCAGGTAGCGAAGAAGAAGGTCGACGCAAATGGTCATCGTGGAGCTATATTGTTGGGGGAAGGCGTCTTTCATCTCTCGAAGCCTCTGCGCATTACGACTTCAGGTATTGTCTTGCGAGGCATGGGCAGAGCCAAGACGACATTGGTAAAGCAAGGCGTTGACCGTGGCGCTGTCATCTATGTGGAAGCAAAAGAGAAAGTCATAGGCCAGAATCAAGTTTCTGATTCTATCGTGAGTAAGAAGGTCGTAGCAGGAAGTATGACGATGCAAGTGAGCCGAGGAGACTATAAGGTAGGCGAACGTATACGGATTGTGAGACCTTGTACACAGGAGTGGATTCTGAGTCTGAAGATGAATGATTTTGGCGGCGGACTGGATTATACAGGATGGAAGCCCACAGATATCGACATCATCTGGGACAGAACTATTACGGCTGTTTCTGGAACGACTATCACCTTTGATGCCCCTATCACAACGACAATCTCTCAGGAATACGGCGGAGCTTATATTCTTCGTCAGAAAACTATCGATGAGATTACCGAATGTGGCATTGAGAATATGACCTTGCAATCAGAAGTGAACCATTGGAATCCAAAGGATGAAGACCACTGTTGGGATGGTATCTATATAAATAAGGTACGCGATAGCTGGATTCGACGTGTCTGTTTCAAACATCTGGCAGGATCAGCTGTAAATCTGCAGAAAGAGACCAGCCGTATTACCGTCGAAGACTGTATCGCACAAGAGCCTGTCTCGGAAGTTGGGGGCTGGCGAAGACAAGTATTTCTGACACGTGGACAACAGACGCTCTTCCAACGTTGTATCTCCCGTCAAGGCATCCACGACTTTGCAGCAGGATTCTGTGCCGCAGGTCCCAATGCCTTCGTACAATGCGAAGGAGAAGAGTCACTAGGATTCAGCGGGAGTATCGGTTCCTGGGCTGCAGGATTACTTTTTGATATTGTCAATATCGATGGCCACGACTTGCGTTTTGCCAATCTGGAGCAGTTCCAGTTTGGTACAGGGTGGAACACCGCCAACTCGATGTTCTGGCAATGCACAGCCTCTACTGTCGAATGTTATTCCCCAGACATAGACAATAAGAACAGCGCTCACGGATGTTGGGGGACGTTGACGGGTGATGGTGAATGGACCAGCAGTAATGATCACGTATCACCACGGAGTCTCTTCTATGACCAATTGGAGAAACGACTGGGAAAGTTACCCTTCGAGCCCAATATTCTCCCCCGCAACACCAATGCCACCAGTTCACCGACAGTAGAACAGGCGATGGCATTGGCAAAAGAATCTCTCGAAGAGCCAAGACTCACGTTGGAGATGTGGATTGATTCGTTGAGTGGAGAGTGGAAAGTGGAGAAATCCAAAGAACCCATGACAGCGGTTGCATGCTCCAGCTCTGCTGGCTTGCTACCATCGGAACGCAAGGATTATCAACTATCAACAATCAATTATCAACTAACAAATGACGACGGCTGCCTCCTCACAGGCAACCAATACGCCATCCCATGGTGGAGTGGTCGCGTAAAGGATAACTTCGTAGCAAAAGACGCCAAACCTGCCATCACCCGTTTTGTGCCAGGAAGAGAAGACATAGGATGGACAGATCGCATCGACTCGGTTGTGAGCTTTCTTTCCGACCATCACTACGTTGCTCTGGACCACAACTACGGGCTCTGGTATGACTTACGTCGCACCGACCATGAACGCGTAAGACGAGCAGACGGTGAGGTCTGGGCTCCGTTCTACGAGCAACCTTTTGCACGCTCTGGACAAGGAACGGCCTGGGATGGACTCTCACGCTACGACCTCACCAGACCAAACCTCTGGTACTGGAGCCGTCTGAACGAATTTGCTCAGAAAGCTGCAGAGAAGGATATCCTTCTTTTCAACGAGCACTATTTCCAGCATAACATCCTTGAGGCCGGTGCTCATTGGGTGGATTGTCCCTGGCGTCCTGTGAACAATATCAACGGCACCAACTTCCCTGAGCCCGTACCCTTTGCCGGTGACAAGCGCATCTTTATCGCAGAACAGTTCTATAATGAAAACAATCTCGTGCTGCGACCTCTTCACCAACAGTATATCCGCATGTGTCTCGACCAACTCAAAGACCAGTCCAATGTAGTACATTTCATCAGTTCCGAATACACGGGTCCATATCATTTCACAAAGTTCTGGCTAGAGACCATCGCCGATTGGGAAAAAGAGACTGGACACCATCCGTTGATAGCCCTCAGCTGTACCAAAGACGTACAAGACAGTATTCTTGCAGATCCCGCACTCAATAAAGTCGTCGATATTATCGACATCCGCTACTGGCACTACAACACCGAAGGCCTATGGGCTCCAGAAGGCGGCAAGAATATGGCGCCCAGACAATGGATGCGGAAAATGAAAGTCGGCAAGACAGGTTTTATGGAGGCTTATCGTGCTGTTCGTGAGATGCGCGACCGCTATCCTGATAAGGCCGTTACTTTCTATGCGCAACAATATCCCGATTATGGTTGGGCTATCCTCATGGCCGGCGGTTCACTACCCAATATCCCCATCAACCGTCAAACGGCAACACCTCTTCAATTGTCATTACTCAAAGATCTCGGCAGAATGACGCCTATCGACTGCAAAGATGGTCTGATGATTGGTGATTCGGAAAAAGGTTATCTTGTATACACGTTGGGAAAGCGTCTCAGCGCACATATCGCAATGGGGAAATACAATGTCTATGCCATCGATAAGCAGAATGGTAACATAACACTTCTGAAGAAATCTTTGACACTAAAGGATTCCTACACACCAGATGATATCCACGAAAATCAAGTCATCTGGCTCAGAAGATTGTAACCAAATCGTATAAAAAACAAAAAAAATAGTTTATTATAGGAAAAAAATCATTTTTTAGGGGTCTGTCTCATATATTATTGCTATTTTTGCACTCACAAACTACATGATACGCAAACTGCTTAATTACAATAATAGAGATGGAAGAATTTTCGAATCTTTACGACAAACATATCGACGGACTCTTTGCCTTTGGTTCAAAGTTCACTTCAGACCGTGAGGCTTTGAAGGACTGTATCCAAGATGTCTTTGTAAAACTCTTCACCCGCAAGGAAGGATTAGGAGCCATCAACAATATAGAGAGCTATCTCTATATCTCTCTCCGCAACCGCATCAACGATGAGTTCCGCAGAAACGTGAAATTGTGTGACAATGAAATCACAGATGCCAATATGCAGGTCGTAGCAGAGTATGACGAATACTACCATGAGCGAATGGAACGTCAGCTGGCCCTTACCGATTCCGTCAAGAAATATTTTGAAAAGCTCTCTCCCAGACAACGTCAAATCATCAATCTCTATTATCTCGAGCATCGCAAGTATGACGATATCTGCCGAATCATGGGCATCAACTACCAAAGCGTACGTAATCTGATGCATCGCAGCATCTCTCGCCTGAGAGAATATGCTGGAGAAATGCAAATTGCTGTATAATCATTGGTTACAATACACCATAAAAACGTCCTTATTATAAAGACGCTTTATGGTAGAGAAAAATCAAACGAAAAAGATGACTCCCCTTTCACCCAAAGAGAAAGAGGAATTGAAGGCACGTATCTCTCTTGCCATCAGTATGTCGGCTTTTTACAAATAAACCAACCCTCTTTATGAAGAAGTATCGCATTTTCTTTATTGGCCTTTTTATTTCCCTTTCAGCGGGAGTAGAGATGCTAATGGCACAATCATACCAAATTGGAGTGTGCGACTGGATGATCCTTAAAAGACAAAAACTCGGAGAGTTCGATCTAGCCCGACAACTAGGCAGCGACGGCATTGAGATGGATATGGGCGCTCTGGGACAACGTGAGATGTTTGACAACAAGATGCGTGATGACCGTGAGGCTGCACATTTCAAACATGTAGCCGATTCTTTAGGAATCCAGATTGGTGCAATAGCCATGAGCGGTTTCTATGCCCAGGATCTGACGAAGCGCGATAATTATATGGCACTCGTTGACGACTGCTTTGACACGATGGACAAGATGGGGGGAACACGCGTGGCCTTCCTGCCGCTTGGAGGTTGCGGTAACGACTGGACTACAGATAAAGTGAAACGTGCCGTGATTGTCAAACGTCTGCATGACATCGGCGAGACAGCCAAGTCACGGGGAAAAGTCGTAGGCATCGACACCCCTCTGGATGCAAAAGGTAATCTGAAATTGTTGAAAGAGATCAAGAGTAACGGTATTGCGATATTCTATAAGTTCCAAACCATCGTAGAGAACGGCTGGGATATTCCCAAAGACCTGAAGCAACTCGGTGCAAAGAATATTTGCGCTATTCATGCCTCAAACACAGATAGAGTCTGGTTACGCAACGACTCTACGATCAACATGCCGGCCATCAAGAAAGTCCTCGATGAAATGGGATGGAACGGGTGGCTCTTCGTAGAACGAAGCCGCGACACAACGATGGTGCGTAACGTAAAGATGAACTATGGTGCCAACGTGCGCTACCTCAAGGAAATCTTCAATAGCTATCCCGAACCAGAGGTCAAGATCGACAGCGAGGGACGCGATGCAGACTATGTCAATACCATCATCGGACGTGCTCAGAAGGCTACCGATGAATTGGGCATCACTTGGACACCTCTTGGACAAAATGTGGTGAATATCATTGCCAATCGTTACTTTAAGCTGAACGACATCTACGCCGAACGAGACTCCTTAAAGCAAAAGGACAAGAAACTTGCAGAAGCGCTCTGTGATTCAAAGCTTTATCGTTCGCATTACGGATTCATTGCAGACCTGTCGATGTATCTGAAAGAGCAAGATATCGTGAAGGTTAAAGACGTGATGACCTTTAATGTGGTAAAGGTTACTTATGATGCCCATTGCGATATGATCCCGACGTTGAAAGACGAGGAAAAGCAACAGATTATGGCTTGGCTGATTGAAGCACGTGAACTCGCCATCGATGCCGAAAGCTCGAAGAAGAAGCACGAAGTCTTCGGCAAATACAAAGGACGTATCAACAACTACCTCACCAGACGGGGATATGACCTGGTGAAAGAACGTGAAGCATGGTATGAGCGAGTAAGAGCCAGAGGTGGAAAACTATAGGAGTTAAGACATATGAATAAGGCGATAGGTTTATCATTTTTTATTTCCCTATTTTCATTTAGTCCAATGCAGGCCCAGGGACTAACGGACCTGAGCAACAGTCAGGAGGCGAAAATGAAGAACACCCCTTTGGGAGCCGTAAGATGGACTGGAGGCTTCTGGGGAGACGTTTTTGATACCATGCACAGTACCACTATATGGGACATGTGGAATACATGGAACACGCCCTGGGAGACACTCGACGAGAAAGGAGCTCACGGCAGCAATGGTTTCCGAAATTTCGAGGTGGCAGCAGGTACCGTACAGGGTAAGCATCACGGCCCTCCTTTCCACGATGGCGATATGTATAAATGGCTCGAAGCCTGTGCTGCGGTCTATGCCATCACGAAAGACGGAGAACTGGACGAACTGATGGACCGTTTCATTGAGCAAGTCAGATTAGCCCAGCGCAACGATGGCTATATCCATACGCCAGTCGTCATCTCTGAACGCAACCTCGGTATCGACTCGCATGCTGGCGACAACACCAATATCGGCATTGAGATTGGCAACGACCACAAGAAAGCCTTTGCCTCGCGTCTGAACTTCGAAACCTATAACCTCGGCCATCTCATGACGGCTGGTATCATACATAAACGTGCTACAGGTAAAACCACCCTCTTTGAATGTAGTAAGAAAGCCGCCGACTTCCTCTACAACTTCCTCACCAACGATGCCGCAGAACTCTCGCGCAATGCCATATGTCCCAGTCACTATATGGGTGCTGCGGAGATGTATCGTGAGACGGGTGACGAGAAATATCTTATCCTGGCTAAAGGCCTCATCGCCATCCGCGACTCTGTGACCAATGGTGAGGACCATAATCAGGACCGTCATAAGCTACGTGACCAGTATGAGGCAATGGGGCATGCCGTAAGAGCAAACTATCTCTATGCCGGTGTCGCCGACCTCTATGCCGAGACTGGCGAGGCACAGCTGATGAAGAACCTCGAAGCTATCTGGAACGACATCGTGAATCACAAGATCTATATCACCGGCGGCTGCGGAGCCCTCTACGATGGTGTTTCGCCCGACGGCACCACCTACGACCAGCCCTCAATCCAGCAGATTCACCAGGCTTATGGTCGACAGTTTCAGTTGCCACAGGAGGCCGCACACAATGAGATCTGTGCGCAGATTGGCATGCTATTGTTCTCATGGCGTATGTTCCAGACTACGGGCAACGGCAAATACCTCGACAACATTGAGACCGAACTCTATAACGGCATTCTCTCCGGCATCTCGCTCGACGGTAAGGACTATTTCTATACCGAGACGTTGCGTCGCACGAAGGAGTTCCCCTACGTGATGCGCTGGCCGAAGCATCGCCAACATTACATCTCCTGCTTCTGTTGTCCGCCGAACACCGTACGCACGCTTTGCGAAGCGCAGGAGTACGCCTATTCTATTAAGGACGACACACTCCTCTACGTAAACCTCTACGGCCAGAACACCCTTAAAACGAAAGACCTTGAAATCGAGCAGGTGACCGACTACCCCTGGGACGGGAAAGTTCGCATCGAGATCAAGAAAGCGAAGAAGCTCTCGACCGTCAAACTGCACATTCCTGACTGGTGTGACAAATATAGCGTGAAGCTCAACGGTGAACAAGTACGGGGGGAATGGCGGACGGAGAGATCCGGGTTATCAAGGAGAGATCCGGAAATATCCACCACGGAGAATCATCCGAAGTGGAAGAAGGGCGACGTCATCGAGATCTATATGGAGATGAAACCGCGTCTGATGGAAGCCAACCCGCTCGTGGAGGAAGCAAAGAACCAGGTCTGTGTGATGCGTGGTCCGCTGGTCTACTGCCTCGAAGGTCAGGACATCGATTATACTTACCGTATCAACGAACTCTCGCTGCCCGCCGACATCAAGTTCAAGGAGTCGCGCGTCACCATCGCCGGCCACGAGGTGATTGCCCTCGAGGGCGAAGCTATGCAGACCGCACCATGGAACCAATGGGACAACGAGACGCTCTACCGCGAGGTCTGGCGTCCTAAAAGCGAAAACAAGGTGAAGATACGTCTCATTCCCTACTACGCCTGGGACAACCGGGGCATAGACGACATGAGCGTCTGGCTGAACGTAAAACATTGAACATGATAATGACCGGGAGGTGGAAGATATTGGTGATGATATGCTGCTGGTGCCTGAATGCGCTGGCAACAAAAGAGGTCATTGATTTCCATGAAATCAGGATCACACCCGATTCATCCTTAGCAGATGCCGTCAGGAAAGCGCGCGAGATGAAGCGGATAGGAGGGCAAACGACGATTGTGACAATCAGTCTGGCGCCAGGCATTTATCAACTCTATGAGCCCATACGGTTGCGTCCTGAGGATAGTGGACTGACCATCGAAGGCCAAGGTGCCATCATCAGCGGTGGCAACCGCATCAATGTATGGAAGAAAGAAGGGAAATTCTATACGGCCGACATCCCCGACTTCAACGGTTATCCCATAGACTTCCGTCAGTTATGGGTGAATCAGGAAAAAGCCGTCCGTGCCCGCGATGTCGTAGACTTCGAACAGATGCATCGCATCCTCACTTACGACAAGAAGAACCAGATCCTCTGGGTGCCGAAGAAGAGCATCCCCAAGGCCCTGCTGAAGAAGACGGCAGCACTTCCAGAGATGGTTCTGCATGAAATGTGGTGTACCTCTAATCTTCGTATCAAGTCACTCACGCCACAGGGCGACTCAGTAGCCGTGCGTTTTCACGACCCCGAGGCGAAGCTGCAGTTCGAACATCCGTGGCCTTCACCAATGACACCGAATACAGGCCATCCCTCACCCTTCTATCTCACCAATGCCAAGGAGCTGCTCGACTGGCCTGGCGAATGGTTTTATGATTTCCGCGCTCAGAAACTATGGTATTATCCGCGTGACCGCGAAGGCATAGTATGGGGAGAGGCCTTTACCGCCGTCTATCCCGTTGTGGAGACCCTTATCGAGGTGATAGGTACACCTGACCATCCTGTGCGCGATATCACCATCAAGGGTGTCACTTTCAGCCACACCACGTGGATGCGGCCATCGCAAAAAGGGCATGTACCTTTACAGGCAGGCATGTATCTGACGGAAGCCTATAAGCTTCGTCCACAGATCGACCGCCCGAACAATCACAAGCTCGACAATCAGGGCTGGCTCGGCCGAGCAGACGCCGCCGTAGAACTACGCTACGCCGAGAACGTCAATTTCGACAACTGTCGCTTTGAACACCTCGGAGGCTCCGGGCTCGACTATGTCATCGGCTGCAAAGGCGGAAAGGTGAGCAACTGCAGATTTAATGATATCGCCATGAACGGCCTGGTGGTCGGGAGTTTCTCGCCTGAAGGTTTAGAGACTCATCTGCCCTACCAACCAGCAGACTCGAGAGAAGTATGCAACGGGCTGACTATTGAACAGTCGGAGTTCTGCGACATCGCCAACGACGACTGGGGCTGCGTGGCCATCGCAGCAGGCTACGTCAGCGGCATCACCATCGAACACAACACCATCCACGATGTCTCCTATACGGGCATATCCTTGGGTTGGGGCTGGAATCGCGATTCGGTATGTATGAAGGACAATAAGGTCCATGCGAATCTCATCTATAATTACGCCCAACACATGTACGACTGCGCCGGCATCTACACCCTCGGCAACCAACCTGGCACTATAATCAGCGAGAACGTCGTTCGCGACATCGCGAAACCCAGTTATGTACACGATCCCAACCATTGGTTCTATCTGTATACCGACGAGGGCTCCTCGAACATCACCGTCCGCGACAACTGGACCCCCTCAGAGAAATACCTCCAGAATGCCAACGGCCCAGGAAACGTCTGGGAGAACAACGGCCCACAGGTCAGTAACGACATCAAGAACAAAGCTGGTATTCAGCAGTAAATCGTATTATCTATGGCGGAAGCAAATTGGATCTGGTATCCTGGAGATTTTGAGATCTGGCTGGGAAATATCTTCAACAACCGGCGCACCGAACGCGGGGCGATGTTCCCGCCATTTTGGAAACAGGACTCGCATTTTGTCACGGTGGAGTTCTCGAAGAGTTTTGAGCTTACAGAAGAAGAAACCGTCACCATCGCCTGCGAGGGACAGTTCAATCTCGCCCTCGACGGAAAACTCTCCTCCCCTGAGTCAGGAGAGGTCAAGTGGGGATTGAACAACAGCTATAAGACCCTAACCGTTCCGAAAGGCCGTCACAAACTGAATCTGAAAGTCTGGAATCAAGCCACTCCCCCAGCCCTCTTTATTGACGGCAAGACCGTCAAGACCGACAGCACCTGGCTCGTCACCTATGAGGATAAGCTCTGGATTGATGAGAACGGCGTGGCTCATGGTTCGGGCATCTACGTCCCTGCTGCCTCCTGGAACTTCAACAGTATTGATACCCCACCCTCCGCCTATCAGTTAGCACGCAAGGAACAACGTCCAGTTTGTAGTCGTGCTACAACAACAAACGGAACCCTCTACGACTTCGGTCGTGAGACATTCGGTTATCTGAAAGTAAAAGGTCTCAAAGGCGCCGTTCATATCTTCTATGGCGAGAGCGAAGAAGAGGCCCTCGACAAAGCACATTGCGAGACCCTCGACCTCCTCCACGAAGGTGAGACGCTGGGCAGCAAGGCCTTCCGTTATGTCTACATTGAGAAAGACGAAGACAGCAGCTACGACGAGGTGCTCATGGATTATGAATATGCGCCATATGACCCAAAGCGAAGTGGTTCCTTCCGATGTTCTGATGAAGAACTGAATAAGATATGGGAGATCTCCGCCTACACCTTGGACCTCACCACGCGGGAGTTTTTCATGGACGGCATCAAACGCGACCGATGGACCTGGAGTGGCGACGCCATCCAAAGCTATCTGATGAACTACTACCTGCGTTTCGATACCGAATGCGTGAAGCGCACCATCCGGCAGCTGCGAGGCAAGGATCCTGTGACGGCGCACGTCAACACCATCATGGACTACACCTTCTACTGGTTCAAATCCATCCTCGACTACTACCAGTATTCAGGCGATGTGGACTTTGTCCGCGAGATGTGGCCCCGTATGGTGACGCTGATGAACTACGTCGAGGGACGTCTTAACGACAATGGCATGGCCGAGGGCCAACCCGACGACTGGATCTTCGTCGACTGGGTAGACTTCCCCATGCACAAACGCGGCACACTCTGTTTCGAACAGATTCTCCTGATGAAAGCGATGGAGACGATGGCGCTATGTGCCAAACTCCTGGGCATCAACAAGAGCACCTATCGCGTCAAAGCCGAGGAACTGCGTAACAAGATCAAGCAGACCTTCTGGAGCTACGAGCAGAAGGCGTACTACCACGCCATCGAGGACGGCCAGATGAATCGTCAGATCACCAAGTTCCCCAACATGTTCGCCATCCTCTACGGCCTCGCCTATGAGGAGGAACGCCGCGAGATCATGAAGAGTGTCATGCTAAACCCCGACATCCCTGCCATCACCACACCCTATATGCGTTTCTACGAACTCGAAGCCCTTTGTACGATGGGCCACCATAAGGAGGTTCTCCAAGAGATCAAGTCCTACTGGGGCGGCATGCTTCGCGAGGGAGCCACGACGTTCTGGGAGAAATACGTCCCTTCGGAGAAAGGCACCGAGCACCTCGCCATGTACGGTCGTCCTTACGGCAAGTCGCTCTGTCATGCCTGGGGAGCCAGCCCGCTCTATCTGTTAGGCAAATACTTCCTCGGCGTGCGTCCCACCAAGCCCGGCTACGAGGAATACGAGATCCGTCCCTCTCTGGGTGGTCTCGAGTGGATAAGTGGCGACGTACCAACACCTTTCGGTCCGATACACATCGAGATGAACCGTAAGGAAATCCTCATCGAGAGTCATGGCGGAAAGGGAACTCTGATTCTCGGCGAGCAAAAAATTCCAATTGATTTGGTAGATTCCAGATTTCTTTGTACCTTTGCAGGCGATTTATAGGAATTCTCAAAAATCAACCCAATTAATATGAAAAAAGAACTGAAGAAGGTGCTTGTTCTTGGCTCGGGCGCCTTGAAAATCGGACAAGCCGGTGAGTTTGACTACTCCGGCTCTCAGGCATTGAAGGCACTTCGCGAGGAAGGCATCAAGAGTGTACTCGTCAACCCCAACATCGCGACCATCCAGACGTCGGAAGGTATTGCCGACAAGGTGTATTTCCAACCCGTAAATACCCACTTCGTGACCGAAATCATCAAGAAAGAGCGTCCCGACGGCATTCTGCTGGCCTTCGGTGGACAGACCGCGCTGAACTGCGGTACCGAGCTCTATCTGAACGGCACGCTGAAGGAGTACGGCGTTGAAGTGCTGGGCACCAGCGTAGAGGCCATCATGAATACCGAGGACCGCGACCTCTTTGTGAAGAAGTTGGGCGAGGTCGACCTGAAGGTTCCCGTCTCTCACGCCGTAGAGTCGATGGAAGACGCCCTGAAGGCCGCCCACGAGATCGGTTTCCCCATCATGATCCGTTCGGCTTACGCCCTAGGTGGTCTCGGCTCTGGCATCTGTCCCGATGAGAAGAAGTTCATCGAACTGGCTGAGTCAGCCTTCACCTTCGCTCCCCAGATTCTGGTCGAAGAGAGTCTGAAGGGTTGGAAGGAGATCGAGTTCGAGTGCATCCGCGATGCCAACGACCGTTGCTTCACGGTAGCCTCAATGGAGAACTTCGATCCTCTCGGCATCCATACTGGTGAGTCTATCGTTGTGGCTCCGACCTGTTCGCTCCGTGAAGAGCAGGTGAAGATGCTGCAGGAGATCACCATCAAGTGTGTTAAGCACCTCGGTATCGTCGGTGAGTGTAACATTCAGTTTGCTTTCAACGCTGAGACTAACGACTACCGTATCATCGAGATCAACGCCCGTCTGTCACGTTCTTCAGCCCTTGCTTCAAAGGCCACCGGTTATCCCCTCGCCTTCGTCGCTGCCAAGATCGCTCTCGGCTACACCCTCGACCAGATCGGTGAGATGGGCACCACTTCTAGTGCATACGTCGCTCCGAGCCTCGACTATATGATCTGTAAGATCCCCCGTTGGGACCTCACGAAGTTCGCCGGTGTCAGCCGTCAGATCGGTTCGTCGATGAAGTCCGTCGGCGAGATTATGAGTATCGGCCGCTCGTTCGAGGAGATGATGCAGAAGGGTCTGCGAATGATCGGTCAGGGCATGCACGGCTTCGTGGGCAACGACCACACGAAGTTCGACAACCTCGACGAGGAACTTGCCAACCCCACCGACCTGCGTATCTTCGCCATCGCTCAGGCGCTCGAAGAGGGTTACACCATCGAGCGCATCGAAGAGCTCACGAAGATCGATGTCTGGTTCCTGGAGCGTCTGAAGCATATCGTCGACCTGAAGCACGAGTTGCTGAAATACAACAAGCTCGAGGAACTTCCCGATGCCCTGCTGCTGGAGGTGAAGCGTTGTGGCTTCTCTGACTTCCAGATCGCCCGTTTCGTGATGAAGTCGAAGTCCACGAATATGGAGAAGGAGAATCTTGAGGTGCGCAAATATCGTAAGCAGAAGGGTATCGTGCCGAGTGTGAAGCGCATCCCGACGGTAGCCTCTGAGCATCCTGAGCTCACCAACTACCTCTACTTCACCTACACGCATACACCCGCCTTCGGCGATCCTACGAATGAGAAATATGCCGCTGCACACGATATCAACTACTACTCTCATGAGAAGTCTGTAGTCGTCTTAGGTTCAGGCGCTTACCGTATCGGTTCTTCCGTAGAGTTCGACTGGTGTTCCGTAAATGCCATCAACACCGCCCGCAAGTTGGGTTATAAGTCCATCATGATCAACTACAACCCCGAGACCGTGTCTACTGACTACGACATGTGCGACCGTCTGTATTTCGACGAGCTCTCGCTGGAGCGTGTACTCGACGTCATCGACCTCGAGCAGCCTCGTGGTGTCATCGTTTCCGTGGGTGGTCAGATTCCTAACAACCTCGCCATGAAACTTTATCGCCAGGGTGTTCCCGTGCTGGGCACATCGCCGGTGAATATTGACCGTGCAGAGAACCGCGACAAGTTCTCGGCTATGCTCGACAAACTGGGTATCGACCAGCCCGCATGGCAGGCCCTCACCTCGTTCGACGATGTGAAGGAGTTTGTGGCCAAGGTAGGCTATCCCGTCCTCGTGCGTCCTTCTTATGTGCTCTCGGGTGCTGCGATGAACGTCTGCTATGACGAGGAGGAGCTGCATCGCTTCCTGAACATGGCTACCGAGGTGTCGAAGGAGTTCCCCGTAGTGGTATCGAAGTTCATGACTGAGACGAAGGAGATTGAGTTCGACGCCGTAGCCGACAAGGGCGAGGTGATCGAGTACGCCATCTCCGAGCACGTGGAGTATGCCGGTGTTCACTCTGGTGATGCCACGATGGTGTTCCCTGCTCAGAACATCTACTTCTCCACCATCCGTCAGATTAAGAAGATCGCCCGCAAGATTGCAGCCGAGCTGAACATCAGCGGTCCGTTCAATATCCAGTTCCTGGCCAAGAACCGCGAGGTGAAGGTTATTGAGTGTAACCTCCGCGCCTCTCGTTCGTTCCCCTTCGTATCGAAGATCCTGAAGCGCAACTTCATCGAGACGGCTACGAAGATCATGCTCGACGCGCCATATCAGAAGCCTGAGAAGAGCGAGTTCGACATCGACCGCATCGGTGTGAAGGCCAGCCAGTTCTCGTTCGCCCGTCTGCAGAACGCCGATCCCGTACTTGGTGTCGACATGAGCTCTACGGGTGAGGTAGGCTGTCTGGGCGACGACCTCAACGAGGCCATGCTCAACTCGCTGATCGCTACCGGCTACTCTATTCCTAAGGATGCCGTGCTAATCTCCTCTGGTGGTGCCAAGGGCAAGGTAAGCCTGCTCGAGCCTGCTCAGCAGCTGGCCAAGAAGGGTTATACCATCTACGCTACTGGCGGAACAGCCAAGTTCTTCAACGACAACGGTGTGAAGGCCATCAGCGTGGCCTGGCCTGATGAAGAATGTTCTATGGTCAATGGTCAATGTTCAATGAATGTGATGGATCTCATCTCTCAGCACAAGGTTGGTCTCGTCATCAACGTGCCTAAGAACCACACCTCTCGCGAGCTCACCAACGGTTACAAGATCCGTCGTGGTGCCATCGACCACAACATTCCTCTGATGACGAATGTCCGTCTGGCCAAGGCCTTCATCGAGGCCTTCACCGCCATGAATCTCGACGATGTGAAGATCAAGTCCTGGCAGGAGTATAATGCTTGACGAATACAAGACATTGAAGACCGGAGGCGAGGGCTACTACACCGACAAACGTAGCAAGTTCCTCGCCTTCGCTCATCATGTGTCTACCGTCGACGAGATCAAGGAATTGCTTGCCGGCTATCGCAAGAAATACTACGACGCCCGCCACGTCTGCTACGCCTATATGCTCGGTCCCGAGAGACTCGACTTCCGTGCCAACGACGACGGCGAGCCCTCCAGCACGGCCGGCAAACCCATCCTCGGACAGATCAACAGCAACGAGCTCACCGACATCCTCATCGTCGTGGTGCGTTACTACGGCGGCGTGAACCTCGGCACCAGCGGACTCATCGTGGCCTATCGCGAAGCCGCTGCCGATGCCATCGCCCACTCCGAGATCGAAACGCGGCAGGTGGAGGAAATCATCACCTACTCGTTCGCCTACCCCATGATGAACGACGTCATGCGCATCGTCAAGGAGATGCAGCCCCGCATCGTCTCGCAGACCTATGACAACACCTGCGAGATCAGATTAAGCATCCGCAAATCCGAGGCCGAGCAACTAAAAAGCCGTCTCAATAAACTTTCTTTCGAATAAAAGTCGCCGATAAGGCAACTTTTACCCTTATAAATTTGGTGGAATCGGAAAAAGTTGTTACCTTTGCATCCGCAAAAGTCCAAACGAGGGCTGTGATGCATTGACATATTGGAAGGTTGGCAGAGTGATCGATCGCGCTGGACTCGAAATCCGGTATACCCCTTTCGGGTATCGGGGGTTTGAATCCCTCACCTTCCGCAAAAGTTTACCTATCACCGGGGCCAGGCCCCAGCGATAGGTTTTACTTGTAGTAGCCGATGCGGATATAGTGGCGAGGCAGGGCGAAAGGATTCCAGGAGATGTGGAGCCAGGTGGAGCCGGTGAGGAGCTGGTCGGTGAGGGCGTTGGCTTTGAGGAAGTCGACGAGGCGTTGGAATTGAGCTGGATTCTGAGGCCGAATGTCGGCAGCCTGGCCGAGAAGATGCTGGGAATTCTTGACGCCCCCTACCCTGCGATTGACGGCCTCGCAGCGGAAGCCCGAATTGATGATGATTGGGCCTACCTCTAAGCGAGCTGGCTCCAGAAGGAAGTGGCAGCCGTAGGCAAGATTCGCCACGACCTGCATCGTCGGGATGTTCTCCGGATATTTCTTTAGATTCAGAAACTCGCTCAGCTTAAAGTGCTTTGACAGTCTGATGTCATTGATAATCTCTTTCATGGTTCTTTTTTCTTTAATATCTTTATGTACTGGTCCAGTCCTAAGATC
>JAEEGJ010005081.1_pt1 | contig 42394 bp, 32 predicted proteins | sample 8958761 | NCBI WGS metagenome assembly JAEEGJ01 (sample SAMN16246546, study PRJNA631951) | gut metagenome | biome: gut microbiome; feature: rumen; material: RS-attached | host: Bos | place: Iran: Karaj | collected 2018-10
GTGACCGCCGAGCTCTCACGCGGCGATAACCCCGTCCTCTATTACGGTCAGGTGAAGGATGAGACCACCTTCCGCTCGCCCGTAGCCCCGCAGCTCGACTACACCGTCTTCGTAGGTTCTGCCGACGAAATTATTGCCTCCTACCGCGACCTGACCGGTCCGGCGCCGCTGATGCCCTCGTGGGCTCTAGGCTACATCCACTGCCGCGAGCGCTTCCACTCCTCGCAGGAGATTCTTGAGACGGCCAACCGCTTCAAGCAGGAGAAGCTGCCCATCAGCGTCATCGTCCAGGACTGGCAGTACTGGGGCAAGTACGGCTGGAACTCCATGCAGTTCGACGAAGAGCACTACCCCGACCCGAAGGCGCTGACCGACAGCCTGCACAAGATGGACATCCGACTGATGGTCTCCGTCTGGTCGAAGATAGACAAGAACTCCGTGGTGGGCCGCGAGATGGTGGCCGCCAACCGCTATATCCCCGTAACCGACTGGATTGACTTCTTCAACCCCGAGGCTGCCGCCGACTACTGGAAGAACTTCGCCCAGCGGCTGGTGCCCCTCGGCATCGATGCCTGGTGGCAGGATGCCACCGAGCCTGAGAACGACGACCTGGCCGGGCGCCGCGTGAACAACGGCAAGTGGGCTGGCGAGCAGGTGCGCAACGTCTATCCGCTGCTGGTCAACAAGACCGTCTACGAGGGGCTGCTCAGCGAGGGCGTTGAGCGGCCGATGATTCTCACGCGCTGCGGCTTCCCCGGCATCCAACGCTACGGCTCGGCCCTGTGGAGCGGCGACGTAGGCAACGACTGGGAGACGCTGCGACGCCAGATTGTGGCCGGACTGGGCGTTCAGGCTGCCGGCGTGCCCTGGTGGACGTATGACGCAGGCGGCTTCTTCCGTCCCGGCGACCAGTACACCAACAAGGACTACATCGAGCGCATGCTCCGCTGGATTGAGATCTCGGTCTACCTGCCGCTGATGCGCGTCCACGGCTATATGAGCAACACCGAGCCCTGGAACTACGGTCCCGAGGCGCAGCAGGTCATTGCCGAGTGTCTGCAGGAGCGCTATAAGCTGAAGCCCTACATCGAGGAGTGTGCCGAGCGCATTGCCAAAGAGGGCTATACGCTGATGCGTCCGCTGGTGTTCGACTTCGCCGACGACCCCGTGGCCCTGCAGCAGCCCTATGAGTATATGTTCGGCCCCAAGCTGCTCATCAGCCCCGTCACTGAGCCGGGTGTCACCGAGTGGAAGACCTACCTGCCCAAGAACAAGGGCGGCTGGGACGACTACCGCACCGGCAAACACTACGCTGGCGGACAGACCATTACCACCGCTGTTGATAAGGCTCATATTCCCGTTTTCGTTAGGAAGTGAAAAGTGAAAATGAAGAAGAAAATTAGCTACGTCATTGTATGGTTCATTGCGCTGGCCGTTATTGCCGGAGCGCTGCTCATGTTCGAGAGCAACCTGCTGTGGAAACTGCAGGAGATGAACCTCTTCCTCACCACCCCGATGTTCTTCCGCGACCAGATGGTGGTGCCGGGCGGTCTGCTCTCGTGGGCAGGCACCTTCCTGACACAGCTGTTCCGCTGGCCGTGGCTCGGCGTGCTGGTGCTCTGCGGCTGCTGGTGGCTGCTCATGTGGCTCACCAAGCGGGCGTTCCGCATACCTGCTCAGTGGGCTGGCCTGCTGCTCATTCCCGTCGGCATGCTGCTGCTCACCATCGTCGACTTCGGCTACTGGCTCTACGTGCTCAAGCAGCCAGGCTACGCCTTCGTCTCAACGCTCGGCGTTGTGATTGTGGCGGCCTTGCTTTGGGCCTACCGCCGTCTGCCCGCCAAGCGCTACGTGCGCACGGCGTTCATCGTCCTGACAAGCGTGGTGGGCTATCCGCTGTTCGGCATCTACGGTCTGGCAGCCCCGCTGCTGATGGCCCTCTGGTCGTGGCGGCTCAGGGAGCATGCACTCGTCGACACCCTCGTGGCGCTGCTCTGCGTCGTGGCCGTGCCCCTGTTGTGCTACCGTTTCGTCTATTACCAGACCAATCTGGCCAACATCTACTACGCCGCGCTGCCCCTCTATTTCGTCACCGAGGAGCGTCACACCTATTATATACCGTTCTACCTGTTGGCCCTGTTCTACGTCGCCATGATCTTTGCCCCCCTGAAGTCAGCCGCCAAGCCACTCAGGCCGCTGCTGCTGCAGGCCGTACTGCTGGCGCTGCTCGTTGCCGGCGTAGCCCGCTACTGGTTCAAGGACGAGAACTTCCATCGCGAACTGGCCATGCTGCACTGTGTTGAGCAGCTCGACTGGGAGGGCGTGCTCCGCGAGGCTGCCCAGCAGCAGGACGAGCCGACGCGCGCCATCGTCATGATGAAGAACCTCGCCCTGGCTCGAATTGGTCGGCAGGGCGACGATATGTACCTCTACAAGAACGGCTCCAAGGCCTATGCCGCTCCTTTCGGCATGCGCACGATGCTTATCGTCGGGCCGCTCGCCTACTACCAATACGGTCTGCTGAACTACAGCAACCGCCTCTGCACGGAGATGGGCGTGGAGTTCGGCTGGCGTGCCGAGCACCTGAAGACGCTGGCCAAGTGTGCTGTTCTCAACGGCGAGCAGGCACCCGCCCGCAAGTATCTCGGACTGCTCAGCCATGCCCCGATGTTCAGCAGCTGGGCTGCCGAGACGTCGAAGCTCATCGGCGACTCTGCCGCCATTGCCAACCATCCCGAGCTGGGCTTCGTCCGCCGGATGATGCACTACAGCAACGAGCTCAGCTCCGATCAGGGCAACGTCGAGCGCTTCCTGATGATACAGTTGGCCGGCAACACTTACAAGGACGACCCCGTATTCCAGGAGCAGACGCTGCTCGCCTCGCTCTGGACCAGGAACCCGAAGCAGTTCTGGTATCACTTTGCCGACTACGTCAAACTGCATCCCGAGGGTCCCATGCCCCGCTACTTCCAGGAGGCGGCCTTCCTCTTCGGCACGCTTGAGGGGCGCAACCTCGACAACGTGCCTTTCAGCCAGGGCATCCGCGACTCCTTCAACCGCTTCATGCAGGCGGCAGCACCCTACGAGAATGCCGACGTCGACGTGGCCCGCCAGGCCCTCTACCCGCTGTTTGGCGAGACCTACTACTACGAGTATTACCTGATGAACAACCTTCCCGAATACTGAAGCTATGAAACATCTATTATATATCGTTTGCGGCTGCTGGCTAATGCTGGCGTGCAGCACGTCGGTGCCCGAGAACAGTGCCGAGAGCGACCGGCTGCCGAAGATTTATCCCGACTACGTCGGCGTCACAGTCCCCGTGAACATCGCCCCGCTGACCTTCCAGCTCGACGAGCAGGCCGACGAGATGATTGCCCGCTACAAGGCAGGTTCCGAGGAGGTGGTCTGCGCCGACAAGATGCAGCCCTCTATCGCCGAGTGGCGCGACCTTATTCACTCAGCACTCGACACTCAACAATCAGCCATCAGCGTCGATGTCTACGCCCGTCACAGTGACCAGTGGACCCACTACAAGCCGTTCACCATCACCGTGTCGCCCGACAGCATCGACCCTTACCTGAGCTACCGCCTCATACCACCGTCGTTCGTCAGCTACGAGGCCCTGACCATCAGCCAACGCTGCCTCGAGAACTACGACGAGAGCGTCATCTACGACAACATGCTCTGCGGCTTCGAGAAGGAGGGCCAGTGCATCAACTGCCACCACTACCAGCAGTGGAATCCCCAGCGCATGCAGTTCCACGCCCGCCAGAAGAGCGGCGGCACCGTCATAGCCTACGACGGCAAGCTCAAGAAGGTTAACATGCGCAACGACTCCATCCTCTCGGCAGGCGTCTATCCCGCCTGGCACCCCTGGCTCAACCTCATCGTCTACTCCACCGACAAGACGCACCAGAGCTTCCACACCACCGACCTCAACAAGATTGAGGTCTACGACATGGAGAGCGACATCATAGCCTACGACGTGGAGCGCGGCGAGGTGACCAACCTCGAGAACGACACGCTCGAGTTCGAGGTGTTCCCGGCCTGGGCCCCCGACGGCCGCACGCTCTACTACTGCAGCGCCCACTTCGACCGCCGCGAGGGAGTGCCCCGTTCGAACGACGTCGTCAGCCGCTGTCAGGAGCTGCGCTACAATCTCTACAAGAAGAGCTTCGACCCCGACAGCCGGCAGTTCGGCCCGCGCGAGCTGGTGTTCGCTGCCGACAGCATGGACCAGAGCGCCGTGCTGCCCCGCATCTCGCCCGACGGCCGCTACCTCGTGTTCACCATGGCCCACTATGGCTATTTCCACATCTGGCACCACGATGCCGACCTCTGGATGCTCGACCTGCAGACGGGCGACGCCCGCCCGCTCGAAGAGGTTAACAGCCCCGACACCGAGAGCTATCACACGTGGTCGTCAAACGGCCGCTGGCTTGTCGTCAGCAGCCGCCGCGACGACGGCGACTTCACCCGTCCCTTCTTTGCCCATATCGACAGCGACGGCAAGTTCAGCAAGCCCTTCGAGCTGCCGCAGGCCAATCCCGACTACCACCGCCAGTTCCTCCGCTGCTATAACATCCCGGAGTTCATGCGCGGCCCCGTCACCATTAGTCCCCAGACCTTCGCCGACCTCCTGAAGGGCGACGGCGAGCCGGTGAAATACGTGGGAGAATTGAAAAATTGAAAAATTGAAGAATTGAAAAATTGAAGAATTGAAAAATTGAAGAATTGAAGAATTGAAAAAATACATCATGATGAAACGACTACTTTTTTCAGCGGTGCTGTTGGCCACCGCGCTCGTAGGAGCAAAAGCCGACGTTGATCCGAACTTCTACATTTACATCTGCTTCGGACAGTCCAACATGGAGGGCAACGCCCAGCCAGAGTCCATCGACAAAACGGGCGTCGACAAGCGCTTCCGTCTGCTCGCTACCTGCAACTTCAGCAGCCCCTCGCGTACGATGGGTAAATGGTATGTCGCCACGCCCCCGCTGGTGAGCCCTAACGGCGGCCTCGGCCCCACCGACTATTTCGGCCGCATGATGTGCGAGAACCTGCCCGAGGAGGTGCGCATCGGCGTCATTCCCGTGGCCATGGGCGGCTCGCCTATCGAGATGTTCGACAAGGACAAGTATAAGCAGAAGATGCAGCAGAACCCCAATGAGTGGTGGGCGCAGCTGGCCCGCAATCACTACGGCAGTAACCCCTACGGCCGCATCATCGAGATGGCCAAGAAGGCCCAGGAGGTGGGCGTCATCAAGGGCATCCTGCTCCATCAGGGCTGCTCGAACTGTAACGACTCCAACTGGCCCAACATGGTGAAGAAGATCTACACCGACATGCTGAAGGATCTTAATCTGGGTGCCGACAGTGTCCCCCTCTTCGTCGGCGAGGTGGAATACTCGGGTGCCGGTACTAATAGCGACAGCGGTGCCTGCTCCAGCCACAACAATCAGGTGGCCCGCATACCCTCTGTCATCCCCACCGGTCATGTAATCAGTGCTGAAGGCTGCCCTGGCAATAACGCCGACCCCTGGCATTTCAGCGCTTTAGGCTATCGTATACTTGGCAGCCGCTACGCCGCCGAAGGCCTCTACAGGCTGGGCGTGCAGTATCCCTACTTCTCGTTCCACAACTACGACTTCGTGGCCAATAAGCACTGCACTTTCACCGAGAAGACGCGCACCATCACATTCAAGACCACCGGCGCCGGCATAGCCAGCTGGACCTATCCGCACTTCGCCGACTGGTCGGGCTACAACTACCTCGTCGTCAAGCTGAAGGAGCCGCAGGACCTCGGCGCCGAGGTGTGGCTCTACGGCAAGACCAAGAACGTAGCCTACCGCGACACCATCAACGACCGCACAACCATCGTCATCGACCTTCACAATCTCAAATATAACAAGACCGTGATGGATCCCTCGAAGGTCTACAAGATGGCCTTCCGCGTCCCCAAGGTTGCTGGCAAGATAGTCATCGACGACGTCTACCTGACCAACGACGCCCCCGAGGCCACTGCCATCCGCAGCGTTGACTCCAAGAGCACACCGTTCCGTGCCCCGCTCTATTCGCTCGACGGCCGCCTCGCCGACCCGAAGGCCCTGAAGCCCGGCGTCTACATCAGCGACGGCAAGAAGTTTGTCGTCAGGTAACGTCAGCTAACCGCGTTCATCAGGCGCCGCCTCGTCAGTATGAGGTGGCGCCTGATGTGCGTGAGGCGCCTCCTCATACCGGTGGGGGGGGAGAAACCTACATTACTACATTACTACATACTACATTAAGCGTTTTCCGACATTAAAGGAATAAATATTATAGATTATATATATTATATATAATATATATAATCTATCCTTTCTGCTTCTGTAAATTGTAAAATCCTTAATGTAGGATGTAGGAATGTAGTAAATCGCCGCTTTCTCAGGTAAAACACGGGGTTTCTGGCGATTCCTACATGTAGGGTTTTAATGTAGGGTTTCCCGAAACCGGACAGTCGCTGGCACAGGACAAATAAAAAAGCGGGCCTTGCGGCTCGCTTTCTTTGTGTGTGAGGATGCTTACTGGCTGTCCCACTTCTTCATCAGCTCGTCTCTTTCTTCCAGGATCTTCCTGTAGTTTTCCGTGTTGTACTTGAACATATTGCTTAATAATATGTTGTTTTCTACATTCGTAGCTGCATTCAGTACATTTCCATTTAGAGTATACTTCTTGATTGCCTCGTAGGCTGCAAGCTGCAAGGCTTCTTCGCTCTCCTTCGAGTATATCCGGTGTCCGAGATTCATGAGGTAGTTGTATGCGTTCTCGTAGTCTGCCTGGTGCTCGAGATAGAGGTCCTTTGCGAAGTCCATCACCTTGATCATGAGATACTGCATGTCGGCCTTGTCCTGAATCTTAGGTTCGCGACCGTAGGTCTTGACGAAATTGTTGCGGATCATGTCGAAGTCGAGGAATTTGGCCCAACCCTTCAAGTTCTTGTCGTAGATGTTGTATGCCTCGCTGCCCTTGATGCTCTCAACGACTTCCTTCCAGTTTTTGTCGGCGCTGAACTTCTCGTATCTGGTCTCTACTTCCTCTTTGTAGTTGTTGAAGAAATATGTGGCACTTAAATTCCTCATTATAATTGTATTTTTGGAATCCAATTTCTTCAATATCATATCCACTTTCTCTTCGCGATCGCCACCGTCCATTTCAATCAGCTTGATGACCAGATTTTCCAGATCCTCCTTGAAATTGTTAATCATGTTTGCGTAGCTGTTAATCTTTTTCTCCCTCTGCTTCTTTACGTCCTCAGCCTTCTGCTCGGCGGGAGTCTTGTGCTCGCTGCCGTCGCTGGGGAGCTTCAGGAGCGTCCAGGGGCCTACGATGTCGAAGGTGGTGCTCCACTCGGCGAGTTCCCAGCCCAGGATCTCGATCTTGGCGCCTGCCCATGCCTTGACGGTCAGCTTCACCTCTGCATTCCAGTCTACGCCTTCAGGACTGACGGTGACATTGGCCTCTGCACCCAGTCCGGGACCGATGCCCAGCTCGGGACCCATCACGCCGTAGATCTTCGTTGTTGCCGTCATGAAGAGTCCGATGCCGGCCTTTGCACCGAACGATACCTCGGGACGGGCGAAGGTGAACTTGTTCTCAAGCTCCTCAAACTCATTGATGGTGCTCCAGCTGCCCTGCCAGCGGATGCCGGCCTTGAACTTGTTAGAGTAGTCGTAGCTGAATCCCAGCGATGCCTTGGCGGTGACGCTTCCGTCGAGCTTCAGCTTGAGGGCGGGGTCGATGGTGACGGTCACGGGGACGACGCCAATCATGAAGGTGTAGGTGAAGCCCTTGAACTTGGCCAGGGTGACCTTCTGCATGTCTTCAGGCAGCGAGCACTCGCCCTTGAAGCCGATGGTGGCATTGGGATGGAAGCCGAACTCGCCGTCAACGCCCGTCTCAAACTTCTTGTTTTTTACTTTTTTACCTTTTTACTTTTTTTCCTTTCGGTGATGCAAAGTTAAGGCGGTTTCGGGGCTCATTCCAACTTTTTTCGTGTTTTTCGTCCGAGTTAGTTGCGACACGGCGCCCCTTTTGTAACAACCAGCCGGAACCTTGTCACAACTGTCGCATCATGCACGCTTTTAAAGCAAAAAAAAGGAGATTTCTGTGCCGGTAATTCATAGAAAATGTGTATCTTTGTAGCGTTATTCTTAGGAACACGTCTTTTTGCTGTATGTTTGTATCTGAGATTTCTTTATGGGGCGCGGCCATAGTGGCGTGCGTTGTGTTTGTAGCGATAATGGCATTGGCCTTCTTCGACAGACAGATGCTGCGTCGCATGTTGGTAATATTCGGAGCGACGGTAGCACAGATGGCCATCGTTGTGGCCGTGGTGTGGGTGGTCTATCAGACAAACGCCTGGTGGGCCTATCTGCTCTGGTTCCTGCTGGTTTTGGCCCTGTCGATTTGCTGGTGCCTGTATCCGCTACAGACTATGTGGCGGAAAATGTTGCGGCCCGTCAGCGCAGCTATGGTCATAGGCAGCATCGTGGTGGGAGGCAGTACGATGCTGATGCTGCCCGTCAGTGTTTTCCTGTCTGTCTATTCGGTGCTGATGGCCTGTATGACGGTCTCGCTCATGCAGACCATGATGAGCTACCAGCGCAACCAGCAAAAGCCGGAGATACTGCGTGAGGACATGTTACATCAGGTAAGGAATCTGGCCCAACCTCTGGTGATGGTCGTACCGATGCTCTATGCCGGCATGCTGCTGGGAGGCGTCCCGGCCCTTGAAGGCCTGCTCGTCACCCTGTTGCTGATAGCCGCCTCGTTCGTCGCCAATATTTTGGCGGGCGTGGTGGCATTGGGGATAGTCAAGACAACCAAGAAAAATGCGATATGAAAGAAACGAATTATTACTCGTTGTATCTGGACGTGCCCTTCGACGTCACACGGCACAGTCTCTATAACGCCGGCGAGCTCTACAAAGGCTATGAGCCTGCTGCCGACGACGAGGCTGACAAACAAGCGTTTGCCAACTGCTATGACAGTCGCGTCTACCGTCACTATATGGCTATGGGCAAGAACCCCCAGAACGTCGACGAGTCGCTGGCACGGACACTCCACGACCACGGCATTCACATGGCGCTCGACGCTTTCTTCAGGGAACGCGACAGCCACCGGTGCATCGGCATCATGGGAGGCCACGCACTGCTGCGCACCAACCCCATGTTCGCCCGCATCACCATGCTGAGCAAGCGGCTCACCGAAGAGGGGTTCTGCATGCTGAGCGGCGGAGGCCCCGGAGCCATGGAGGCCACCCATCTGGGAGCCTGGCTGGCAGGCCGTAGCCAGGATGAAGCCCAAGAGGCTATAGCCACGCTGGCTGCCGCGGCGGCATCGTTCAATGACAAGGGATGGCTCTCGTCGGCTCTCAGCGTGATGCGCCGCTACCCTCAGCACCGCTACGTGAGCCTTGGCATTCCCACATGGCTCTACGGTCACGAGCCGTCAACGCCCTTTGCCACCCACATCGCCAAATTCTTCGAGAACAGCATCCGCGAGGACAGCATCCTCACGCTGGCCTACGGCGGCATCGTCTACTCGCCGGGCAGCGCAGGCACCATGCAGGAGATTTTCCAGGATGCCGTGCAGAACCACTACCTCTCGTTCGGTTTTTCAAGTCCGATGGTGTTCTTAGGCAAGCAGTTCTGGACGGAGGAGATGCCCGTCTACCCGTTGCTGCAGCACCTGATGAGCACAGGCAGATACAAGAACCTGCTGCTGACGCTGACCGACGACACCGATGAGATAGAGAAGGTGCTGAAGGAGTTTCAGTCGGCGAGCGCTTCGCGCTGATTGAGAAACGACGCCCGTTCACGCTCCGTCATCTTCCCGACAGTATAGCGCTTACACCACGAAGGGTCGCCCATCTGCGACGTCTTCCTCATGCAGACCATACTCATACGCTGTTTCCAGAAATTCTCGTTGGCGGCCAGTTCATCGAGCATCTACAACTTGTAATCGTCTCCCTCAACGGAAAGGGGACAAAAAGTACAAATAAGGTACGTATGCGAACGCGCATGCGCGAAAGTTAAAATGTGCCTACACTGCTTACACTTAGCCGTAACAATCTGTCATACAGAGTGTTATTAAGTGTAGGCAAATTATTTTGGTGTAGGCAACTATTTGAAGAAGACAAAGGGCGATGACGGCAAACGGAACAAAACAGGGAGAACGGCGGCGGCAAAAGGGCGTTCCCACGGCCTGGAACAAATGTTCCAGGCCGTGGGAACGTTTTGGAACGGGGCTTTTTCAGGTTGTCGGGGCGGTGATTGCGAATGCTAAGGAGCCGGTTGGTGTAGGCATTGCCTACACTAAGAAAAGCTGCCTACACTTCGCAACAAACTGTGTCTCAACAGTTTAAGGCCAAGTGTAGGCAGTGTATGCACTTTTTGATTCTCACGCGTGCGCGCGAGGGGAAGCCGAAACTACGGTTTCAGCACCTTGCGGCCACCGCTGACGATGACACCACGGGCTGCGGCGGCATCGACGGAACGGCCCCGGAGGTCGTAGGCCTTGTCGTCAGACAACCGGGAAGCGGAGGGGGCAGTAATCGAAGTGGGCACGACGGGCTCCAGGTCGATGTAGTCGAGGTCGGGCATCCAGCCCGAGGCGTTCGACAGCCGGATGGTGTTCTGGCCCTTCTCGAGCTGTACGGCCAGTGTCCTTGTGGCCACCTTGCTCCAGCCGCCTGAGTTGACGCTGAGGGTCTTCACCTTCTTGCCGTTGACGCTGACGGTGATGCTGCGACTCTCGCCGCAGATGAAACCGATGGTGAGGTTGTAGTCGCCGCCCTCCTGGCTGTAGACATCGCGCCACTGCAGGTCGTTCTTCTCGGAGCGGCCCAGGTAGCCGGCCTTGTAGCCACTGGAGCAGTAGTCGGCCTGGGCGTACTGGCAGACGTTCCACTCAATCTCCGAGTAGGCGTTGCTGTAGCCCGTCTCGGCCTCGTAGCGCCGGCGCTCCAGCCTGGTCTCGGCACTGGCCACATAGATGCGCGTGCCGTGAGCGGGCAGAGTCACTTCGAAGCTGTCGCGGAACTGTCCCAGGTCCTTCTTCTGGAAGACATCGCGCAGAGCCACGTCGCCGGCCAGACAGAGGTCAGCGAAACTGACCTGCACGGTCTTCCGCTCGTCGGTGGGGTTGTAGACGGCGAAGGCGCGGAGCGTGCTGTCGCGGCGTTCCAGGTCTTTCACCAGCGTGTAGCAGCCGTTCTGGCAGCCCACGAGATAGGCCTGCTGGTAGAGGGTGTCCTGGTTGAGGGCAATGAGTTCCTTGTTCCTGAGCAGGTTGAGGTTGGTGGAGCTGAGGCTGCGCATGTCGCAGCCGATGAGCAGCGGCGAGTTCATGATGCACCACAGTCCGAAGTGGGTCTTCGTCTCCTCGGCGTTCAGTTGGTTGCCCCATTTGTTGACGCCCACCTCGAGCATGTCCATGTCGTTGTAGTGGCCCTTACTGCTGTAGGCACTCATATAGAGGTTCTGTGCCAGGATGTCCTTCACCGAGTCCCAGCTGGGGAAGATGTCCTGCGTGGTGCGCCACGAGAATCCGGCTTCATTAGCCCAGACGCCGGGATAGGCCCAGCGGCAGATGTTCATGCGCACATCGGTGCGGCCGGTGTTACTGATGGCCTTGGCAATGGCGGTGTAGCGCTGGCGCTCGTCGAGGTCGAGCCCATCCTTGTTGTGGACGGGGTCGCCGCCGCAGAAGTCGACCTTGATGAAGTCGAAGCCCAGCTCCTTGAAGAAGAAGTCGCAGTCCTGCTGGTCGTGCTTGTAGAGTCCTACGCCCTCGCCGTCCTTGTCGCCGCCGTGGTAGCTGCCGCAGGTGTTGTAGCCGCCGTCGCTGTAGATGCCGGCCTTCAGGCCTTTCGAGTGGATATAGTCGACGATAGGCTGCAGGCCGTTGGGAAAGCGGGTGGGATGAATCTTGAGCTGACCGGTCGAGGCGTCGCGGCCACCGAAGTAGCCGTCGTCGATGTTGATGTGGTTATAGCCGGCATCGAGCAGGCCCCTGGTGACCATGGCGTTGGCCTGGCCCTTGATGGTGGCCTCGTTGATGTTCAACTCGAACGTGTTCCATGAGCTCCAGCCCATGGTAGGCCCTTCGTTTTGGGCGTACGATACGGCAGGAGACAACAAGGCAACCAACGTTAGAAGCCTCCCCAAGCCCCTCCAAAGGAGGGGATGTTTGGTTACATAATACACGTGCTTCATAATACGAACATATTACAAAAATCCATCTAAACATCCCTCCCTTTGGGGGGCTTGGGTGGGCTTCAAAAGTCTTTCGTCATTTCCTGAACCTTGGCGTTAACCTCGTCGATGAACTCCTGGATGGTCATGACGCTCTGCTCGCCACCACCCTGCGGGCGCACGGCGACGGTCTTGTCGGCAGCTTCCTTCTCGCCGACGATAACCATGTAGGGAATGCGCTTCAGCTCGTTGTCGCGAATCTTGCGGCCCAGCTTCTCGTTGCGCAGGTCGATGGTGGCGCGGACGCCGCCCTGCGAGAACAGACGGCAGACCTCCTCGGCATAGTCGTTGTACTTCTCCGACAGCGGCAGGATGGCCACCTGCTCGGGCGTGAGCCAGAGGGGGAAGTGTCCGCTGGTGTGCTCGATGAGCACGGCGCAGAAGCGCTCGAGCGAGCCGAAGGGTGCGCGGTGAATCATGACGGGCGTCTTCTTCTGGTTGTCCTCGTCGGTATACTCCAGCTGGAAGCGCTTGGGCAGGTTGTAGTCCACCTGGATGGTGCCCAACTGCCAGCGACGGCCGATGGCGTCCTTGATCATGAAGTCGAGCTTCGGACCGTAGAAGGCAGCCTCGCCGTATTCCACCTTGGCGGGCAGGCCCTTCTCCTGGCAGGCCTCCTGGATGGCGCGCTCAGCCAGTGCCCAGTCCTCGTCGGTGCCCACGTACTTGTCGTGGTCGTTGGGGTCGCGCAGCGAGATCTGTGCCTCGAAGTTGAAGCCGAAGGCGGTGAGCACCACGCCGATGATGTCCATCACGTTGAGGAACTCCTGCTTCACCTGGTCGGGACGGCAGAAGAGGTGGGCATCATCTTGAGTAAAAGAACGCACGCGCGTAAGACCATGGAGCTCGCCCGACTGCTCGTAGCGGTAGACGGTGCCGAACTCAGCGATGCGCAGGGGCAGGTCGCGGTATGAGCGGGGCTTGTTGGCGAAAATCTCGCAGTGGTGGGGGCAGTTCATGGGCTTCAGCATGTACTCCTCGCCCTCCTCGGGGGTGGTGATGGGGCGGAAGGAGTCCTTGCCGTAGTGGGCGTAGTGGCCCGAGGTGACATAGAGGCTCTTGCCGCCGATGTGCGGCGTGATGACCTCCTGATAGCCGTAGCGCTTCTGCACACGGCGCAGGTGATCCTGCAGACGGAGACGCAGGTCGGTGCCCTTCGGCAACCAGATGGGCAGACCCTTGCCCACCTTCTCGCTGAACATAAACAGCTCCATCTCCTTGCCAATCTTGCGGTGGTCGCGCTTCTTAGCCTCCTCGAGCATGACGAGGTACTCGTCGAGCATCTTCTTCTTGGGGAACGAGATGCCATAGAGACGCTGCATCTGCTCACGAGTGGCATCGCCGCGCCAGAAGGCACCAGCCACGCTGGTCAGCTTGACGGCCTTGATCTCGCCAGTGTCCACGAGGTGCGGACCGCGGCAGAGGTCGGTGAAGTTTCCTTGGGTATAAGTGGTGATGGAACCGTCTTCGAGGTCCTGGTCAATATGCTCGCACTTGTAGGTCTGACCGTCGGCGGCAAACTCCTTCAGAGCGTCGGCCTTGGCTACTTCGCGGCGAACCACCGGCTCCTTCTTGCCAGCCAGTTCCTTCATCTTTGCTTCGATGGTGGGGAAGTCGCTCTCCTTAATCATCTGTCCGTCGGGCAGCAGCACGTCGTAGAAGAATCCGTTCTCGACAGCCGGACCGAAACCGAACTGCACACCGGGGTACAGTTCCTGCAATGCCTCGGCCAAGAGGTGGGCAGAGGTGTGCCAGAAGGTGTGCTTACCCTCGTCGTCGTCGAACTTGTAAAGCGCGATGGTAGCGTCCTCCATGATGGGGCGGTTAAGCTCTACGGTCTCACCGTTCACTCCGCAGCTGACAACGCTGCGTGCCAGAGCCGGCGAGATGCTCTCGGCAATCTGAAATCCCGTGACGCCCTGCTCATACGAGCGAACAGACCCGTCGGGGAAAGTAATTTTGATTTCCATATCTACAATATATGTTTGAAGTTAAAATTCAGGCCGCAAAGGTACATAAAAAAGCCGAAAGCGCAAAACTTTCAGCTGAAAAAAGAGTCAGTTGCCTGCCAAATGCACTCGACTTAACAGAAGAAAAACATCAAAAACACGCCTATACTCAGCGGAATCGCTCTTTTTTTGGCACTTTCCGCTGAGTATAAGCATATTTTTTTGTATCAGGAATGTACAACACTAAGAGAAAATAAGCAGCTGCATCCATAAAAATCGGCTTAATCTTTTGTCGTTTCAATTTTCTTTTGTACCTTTGTAGCCAAGTACTGCCAACAGGCCCTGAGTGCAGGGTGGCGGTGCGACTTTCGTGGGTAAAACATTAGCGTTGGCTATTATTCAAAACGTTCAGAAACTTGCAGGTGGAAAGAACAAATGTAGTAATAATGGTAACGCCTACTGCCATAGTGGGCGTTTTCCTGTTTTTCTACATTTAGGTTTCCTGCAAGTACCTTGAACGTTGGACAGGGATTCGTCCACGTTTTGTGTCTAATAGGTACTTGCAGGAATTGTTTGTTTGGTGGCTCAGCGCATTAATATTAAGTTAATGTACTATGACTGAAAACTACGGTATGAAAGAGAGCCTGCTGGCGGAGATTGACCAGCGGGTCACTGACCATGTGCTTGAACCAACTAATGCGGAGCTGTTGAAAAAGCTAATCCGACAAGCGGATGATGACAATGAAGCCATAATGATTGCTGCATTGGGGACAACTTATAAGAAGACGGGCTTCCACTTCGATAAGCGTCTGGAGAAGATGAGCAACACCATTCGCTATTTCAAAAAGAATGAGCAGCTAAGTTTCCATAGGGATAAAGGAAAACCAGTAAACAAACTTATCATTGGCGATAACTACGAGGCATTGCAAAACTTGTTGATTGAATATAAAGAACGTGTGGACGTTATCTATATTGATCCTCCATACGGCAAGGACAGTATGGGTGAGTTTGCGCAGACGAATTATGAGAATGCCATCACGCGCGACAATCTTCTTTCGATGCTTTACCCTCGTTTGATGCTGGCCAAACAACTATTGACAGAAAGCGGTGTCATCTTTTGTAGCATAGACGACAAGAACCAGGCGTATATCAAATGCCTGTTCGACGAAGTATTTGAAGAAAGAAATAGTACGGGAATGATTCTTTGGCAGAAGAAAGATAAGCCTTCATTCCTCTCAAGTTATTATGGTTCTCGGTTTGAGTATATCTTATGCTATGCAAAGAATTACGCACAATCATTTCCTTTTTCATTGGAAACAACAACAATAGGCAAAAAATATCCATTAAACAATGCGGGTAATTCTTTATCGATTCTTACTTTTAGAGCTGGTTCTGTTTCTTTTAATCTGCCTGATGGAATCGTAAAAAGACAAGACATGTCTGAGGGGAATATTAAAACGATTCTCCTTGATGATGTAATTATAAAGGAAGGAAAGAATGTCAATGAGTTCAGACTCCAGGGAGAGTTTAGGTATAGTCAGGAAACCCTAAAAGATATTATGGATAATAAGGAATCTTTGTATATAGCCAAAATACCCTTTCGCCCTAATCACATTAAAGATGGAGGTGAAATAAAAAAGATGGAGAATCTACTTTCAAAAAAATTCTCCTATGATTGTGAGACTAACGAGGATGCAACAAACATGTTAATAAGCATTTTTGGATATTGTCCTTTTGATAATCCCAAACCAGTTGGACTTTTGAAACTACTTCTACAAGCAACAACTTACGACAACAAAGATTCTATTGTCCTTGACTTCTTTGCAGGCAGTGGTACAACAGGACATGCCGTCTTGGCACTCAATGAACAGGATAAAGGTAACCGACAATTTATTCTCTGTCAACTAAATGAGGTAACGGACACCACGCCTAATGGTATTGCCTACGATGTGACGAGTAAGCGTCTGAAACGTATTATGACAGGCGAATGTTATGATGGAACGAAGAACTTCAAATGGGCAGAGGAGAATCTGCCTTATGGCGGGAATTTAGATGTGTATGAGATTGCATCAGTAAATAACTCCAATGCCATAGAGGGCCAAACACCATTTGACGTGATTGACGAAACACTTTATGGAAAGGAGAAATTCAAAACATTGCGCGAAAAGATAGACTGGGTATGCAACAATTTTGCCCATACGCAGAAATGGATAGATGACAACGACTGGTGGGACAAACACAAGATGGAGGACTAAGCCATGTTACAGGAAGTGAAAGACTTGCAGCAGCGTGCTGTGGTGGAACTGTTGAAAAAGACAGAGGGGAACAGAAAAGTATTGACGTTTCGTGCTCCTACAGGAAGCGGAAAGACACGGATGATGGCTGACTTTATGAATCGGGTTTTGGCTGTACACCAAGATGTAGTGTTTTTGGTATCCACATTGTCGAAAGGAAACTTGGCTCAGCAGAACTACAATGTATTTCGCGATTGTGCTGAACGGGGCGTATTTCCCAAAATAGATGCCCACCTCATATCAACAGAAGTAAGTGGAGAGGAAACGCTGTTTATTCCAGAAGATCATAATGTATATGTATTGCCGCGAGACTTGTTTAAGAAGAATGGCCGCCTGATGCAAGGTCCGATGCTGAACTTCCTGCGCACGATGACTGAGGATTACTTTGGTAATGGTAAACGAAAACGCATCTATCTGATAAAGGACGAGTGCCATCAGGCAACTAATAACCTTGATGCCATATCGGAAGACTTTTTCGAGCGCATCTTTAATTTCTCGGCTACGCCTAAACTGAGCCGTGGCCAGATTCCTGACGTGCAGATTATGGACGAGGAGGCCGTACAAGCAAAACTTATCAAGCGTGTAGAACTGGTAGATGATGACAGTGTGCCTGTTGAAGCCGCCTTGGAGAAGTTTCAGGAAATCAAGCAGGCGTATCGCAACCTGTTGAATGTAAATCCCTGTCTGATTATTCAGATATCAAACAAGGAGAAAGCCGAGGAAGAATGGAACGCACGTATCAAGCCCGCATTAGACAAACACCAGGAATTGAAATGGATGATGATTGTCGATAAGAGCAAATTATGTGATACTAACGATGACATCAAGAAAAAACTTTCGGTGGAACGATGGAAGGATTATGCCAAGGGTAACGAATCGACCATTGACGTGATTGTTTTTAAGATGGTTATCTCTGAAGGCTGGGATATTCCACGAGCCTGTATGCTCTACCAAGTCAGAGACACACAGAGCAGGCAGTTGGATGAGCAGGTCATGGGGCGTGTACGCCGAAACCCGCGTCTACTAGATTTTGAGACTCTCAGCGATAAGGCTCAGGAACTGGCCATGACGGCATGGGTATGGGGTATGGAGCCAGAAGGAATAAAGCAAACGCACTCTGTCAGATTGTGGAAAAGCAAAACAGTGAACTTGCAAGACCATATCAGGGTTAAGACCACCCGGCTGACTAATCTGACGAGTAAGAAAGGTTTCAAGATAGAAGAAGTTGTAGAACCATACACAAAGCCAGTACATACCAGTATCTTTACGCTATACAACAAACTGACGAAAGTAGAGAATGGCCTGCAAGACATGTGTTTCCATTATGCCCATGAGGACATTGGCCGTTGGTGGACATTTATGGAGCAAATCGACAAGGTGAAGAAATTGTATGACACCTATATCTGTAACTATGAGGAGAGTATGGAAGTAAATAAGGAAACCACGTTTCCTGCAACGTCGTCTTACGTTGACAACGGAAATCATAATGAGGAGGAAGACTGGGTGTGGTGCCGACGGGGGAAGTCGGCTACCTTTGCTTTCGACAGTGAAGCAGAGCGTAAATGGGCATCAGTTCTTGGGAAACTGGCTGCAAAATGTGGTGCTAAGGTTCGCATCAACCTCTTTGATGATGATTATCGTTACCTATGGGGCAAGAATTATCCCCACAATTCTGACATTAAGTACGAATACTATCTTGATGGTATCCACTCTTCATATCCTGACTTCATTATGAAGGACAAGCAGGGAAGGATTCATATTTTTGAGGTTAAGAGTGTAAACAAGTCGGGGAATGTGGCCGTTGATGAAAAGGAGTATGAGCGGAAGGTTAATGAACTGAAGGAGTGTTATCGCGTGAGTTCGGCCTTGCTGCCAGACCATATTTTTTACTTACCCATACAAAAAGGGGATGAATGGGACATCTTCAAATATGAACAAGGTAAGCCAAGCATGACATCTCTTGATGATATGAGAAGGGAACTCTCATAGTTGAGACTTCCCTTCTCATAGTCTGCATAGAATGGTGAAGGAACTGTATCCTGATTAGTTGACCAGATTTTCCTGCCACAGGAGGCAGCAACAGTCACGCTCGACCTTGGAGCTGTCGGCAAAATTGCCTTGTGGTAATCACTGCTCGCCAATCAACTTAATGAGGCGCACAATGTCGAGGATGTCAACCTTGTTGTCGCCGTTCAGGTCGACGGCCTCCAAGTAGGAACCATCCAGCATGTGGGTGACGGCAGTGGTCAGGTCAACGCTGTCGATGATGCCGTTGCCGTTGGTATCGCCGGGAACGGGGGCTGGCAGCAAGTCCTTGAGCGAGGCGAAGTCGAAGTGACGGAATTCCATTAAGTAGAGGGAATGGGCCTCGTCAGCAGAAAGCGGGCGGTTGTAGACGATGACATCGTCGAACAGAGCTTTAGCGGAACCCCAGAACGAGCCACGACCGAGGTAGAACTCGTCAGCATTGGCCAGCAGGTCGACTATGCGCCCATACTCGAAATCTTCGAGGCGAGTGACATTGCTGTCACCCATCTTGCCATTACAAGTGGCAAACGACTTTCTGACACCATTGACGTAGAGGGCAATATCCTGGCGAGAGACGACAAGCGTCACCAACTGCCAACTGTCTACGACAATGTCGTTGCTGATAGTGGCATTAGGGTGGTTCAGGTCTATCCAGTAGCCGTCTCCACCGTTATAACCTACATAGCAATTGCCCGTCATATAGATACGGGCATCGCCCTTCACGAATCCGAACAGGGCATCCCAGGCGTTGGCATCGGCACGCTTCACCCAGAAGGAGAGGGTGGCACCGTCGCCAAGCGTACGGCCCATAAGTGGATTAGGCATCTTGACATAGCTTTCATTGCCATTGGCGCCAAAGTTAAGACTCACTTGACTGCCCGTAGTCTGGCCACCACTCTCTACGAGCACAGGGGCCGTATTGTCGCCGTCAGCCAACAGCCGGGCCTGTTGTTTCTCGTTGAATGTATTGACCAATGTCTCGCCGTCGAAACCATAGTGGGCCACCATGCCTTTGTACCAGTCTTCTACGGGATTCTCCTGAAGCAAAGAAAAGTCAAACTGCTGAAGTTCCATCATGTAGAGGGAATACGCCTCGTCAGCCGACAGCGATCGGTTGTAGACGATGACATCGTCGAACACAGCAGGAGCGGAACCCCAGAATGAGCCACGCCCCAAGTAGAACTCATCGGCAGAGGCCAGCAGGTTGACGATGCGCCCGTAGTCGAAGGCTTCGGCAGAGCCTCTTGATGCTGCGAAAGGTTTCTCAACACCATTCACGTAGAGTGTCAGACCTGTCTTTGCCACGACGAGCGTCAACAAACTCCATTGAGCCACTTCAAGGTTGTTGGTAATAACATCCACAGGATAATTAAGGTCTATCCAGTTTCCATCGCCCCCATTATAGCCTATGTAGGTATTATCCGTCATATAGAAACGAGCGTCTCCCTTCAAGAATCCAAACAGTGTATCCCAGTTTTTCGCTTCGGCACGTTTTACCCAGAACGAGATGGTAGCCCCCTCACTGAGTGCCTGTCCACTGAGCGGATTGGGCATCTGCACATAGCTCTCTTTGGCGTTTTCACCAAAATTGACACGCACCTGATTGCCTGTGTGCCAACCGCCGTCCTGCACTAACGTAGGAACTGTATTGTTACCGTTTTTCAGCAGCTTAGCCTGCTGCGTCTTGTCAAACGTGTTGGCCAGGGCTTCGTCGTCGAAGCCATAGTGGGCTACCATGCCCTTATGCCAGCTATCTACCGGCTCACTGGGATATAGCTTGTAGCCCCAGATGTTGACGCCCGTCGCTGCGGCACAGGCCGTAAACGAAATCGTTCGGAGATTGTTATAGTCCATCAACTCGCTGATGACCACGCCGTTGTAGGTCACGCCGTCGAGCACGATGCTGATGTAGCCCGTGCCTTCGGTCAGGCTCCATGTGCCCTGCCGACTACCCGTCACCTGACCATCGGCGGTCAAGATGATGCTGACGGGCGTCACCTCTTCATAGTTGGCGTAGTCCATACCATACTTATGGACGAGCAGGCTGTAGTTGCCAGCAATCTGGTCGGCTGTGAACGGCTGAACAGAGGATATGTCAGCGTCGGTCACCGTCTCACCGTTGTACTCGAAGGGAGCGGCCACAAGCCACCCATCCCTATTGACGAACACCTGGTGGGTTCGCACCTCATGGTCTGCAGTGCCATTGTTAAACTTGGTATGGTAGACCAAGTAGTTGCGCCCGTCAGGGGCTGCTATGAGACTGTTATGCCCTTGGGCACACTCACCGACAGTCATCTCGCCCCAGTTGTTGTAGGCTCCCAGGAGCTTTTCGCCCCGGGTATCGCTTTTCTTGCCGTAGTTCATCGCATAGCGGTCGTAGATGGCATTGACGCCGCGAGAGTCCACATACGGGCCATCAGGGCGTTTGCTGCGGAAGACACGCATCTCGTAGCCCTCGTTGGGACCTAAACCGCCATAGCTTACCATCAGGTAATAATAGTCGCCGATGTGCTCAATGTAGGAGCCTTCACCCGACACGTAGTAGCCGCCGGCAATCTTAGTGCCGAAATAGGGGTCGCTGGTCACGCCGTCGGTGTCGCCACCCGTTGAGGGATAGACGACATCGTAGTCACGCAGGCCGGTAGACTCGTCAAGCTGGAGCATCCAGATGCCGCCCGACCAAGAACCATACGACAGCCAGAGCTGTCCCTCCTCGTCGTAGAATGCGCAGGGGTCGATGTTGTTGGGCCAGCGTTTACCCCATTCCATGTAACGGTTATAGCGTTCGGGGAACGCGGGCTGCTGACCGATGACCAAGTCAAGGTCAGTCTTATGGTCGAAGTAAGAGTTGCGGAAGCCCGAGATGACAACCGGTCCCTGATAAGTGTACGGGCCTTCAATGTCGTCAGCCGTCAAGAGCACGATGCTCGACAGCCACTTTTCGCCATTGACACTCATATACATACACCACTTCTGCATCGTCGGATTCCAGATGACATCGGGTGCCCATAGGTTGCCGCTGATATCGTAGCCTTCGGCTGACTGACGGCTCCACTCGTAGGCGTTGAAGGCGATGAAGTCCACCTCTTCCCCACCCTTCTTCACCTTCGTCACGGCAGGCGTGACGAAAGCGTCGCTACTGACGGCATCGGTACTGCTGCTCATAGCCCAAGGAACGCCGACCTTGAACGGTTTATTTGCCTCAGTGCCCTTAGTCACCCGCGTCCAGTTCTGCAGGTCCGTGCTCCAGGCCACGTCACGATGCGAGCCGAACACATAGTACCGCCTGGAGGCCTGGTCGTAGACCACCGACGGGTCGTGGACGCTGACACGCTGCTTGGCCGTCAGCGGCAGGGCTGCCAGCAGTGCGAGGGCAGCCGTCATCAGTAGATTAGTTAGTAGTTTCATTTTGATATTACGTTAGTCTGTCGTTTCAATCCCAAGCTTCTGCATCACCATGTTCAGATAGATTTTCTCGGCCATGGAGACCTTCTCGTCCATCTGGGTGAGCTGCTTCATGGCATCGAAAGTGTCCTGGGCAAGGTCGCGGTCGGCTGCTATCAGGTCGAAGTCGACGTCGTAGCTGCGGTCGGAGTCGATATTGGCCAGCAGGTCGAGCTTCTCATTGCCGTCAATCTTGGCACGGGCAATGCGCTGCTCAATGAAATGGAACTTCTCGGGCGACACCTCGTCGTTGATTTTCCCCATGTTGATCAGTGCCTGCAGGGCTGTCTGCTGCACCTTCTCGGGGTCGCGCTCGGCCTGACTGGCCTTGACGAACGACGACCTGATCTCGGCCATCTCAATCGCACTGATGGCACCATCGTCGAACAGATGGCGCTGCGACCTGAGCTGGCGGCGCAGACGGTTGGCGCCACGACGGAACGTCAGCAGCGTGAGTCCGCCGGAGAAGATGCCACCCGCCAGCGGGATGAAGCGCCCCACACCCTTGGTGAAGGAGTTCCTCGACAGGCGGGTGCCTACCATCTTGGCTATCTGGCTGACCAGGGGGAAGATGGCCGCCTTGGTCAGGGCGACACGCGGCAGGCGCGTGACGGCACTCTCGGCCACAGCCTTCGACAGCTCGTCGATGCCCTTCTCGGCGACCGGAGCGCCCATCATGACTCCCATGAAGATGGTCAGCAGGTCGGTGCCCATGTCGCTCAGTTCGCTCTTGTCGGTATTGTCGCCCTTATCATCATCGTCATGCTCAGCAAAGAAGTCGGGGTAGCCGTAGAGGTAGGCCAGCTTCTGTGACAGCACAAAGACATGATAGAAATACTGCACCAGGTCGGCAGGCAGGGCGGCGGCCATCGTCAGCCCGCCGGGCAGTCCGACGATGGTCGAGGTGGTTGTGGCCAGGGCGGTGTGCTTGCGTATGCACTGACGGGCCAGCTTGTCAATGACCTGTTCTGAAACGACGGTATAGGGGCGCACACTGCCTATCATCTGCAGCCGCGACTGGTTACAGTAGGGTCGCAGCTCCTTGCGCAGGAAGCTCACGCGGTCGACTCTCACACTTGGCATCTTCATGACGGTTGCCAGGATCTTGTTCCAAATTAAATTCTCTTTCTCCATATTATTCACTTTTCACTATTCACTCTTCACTTTTCACTTTTCGCTATCGAAGCGCCATCACTTCTCACTTCCTCTGTATTTCTTAATCAAGCTGTAGGCGGTATAGAGTCCCAGCTCGCCCGCCTTGCTGAGGTCGCGGATACCCTCATCAGTCTTGCCGCTCTCGATGAGCGCCAGTCCGCGGTTATAATAGGCTTCGCCCAGATTGGGGTCAAGGGCGATGGCCTGCGTATAGTCGTCGACAGCCCGGCTGTAGTCCTTGCAGCGCACATAGACGCCCCCTCTATTATAATATAGGTACGCGCAGGAGGGCGACAGCCTGATGGCAGCCGAGAAGTCCATCAGTGAGTTATTTGCAAGCAAAGCGTCGCCTAACGTCGCCGAGCGGGCGGTCTTCATGTCGGCGTCAGTGCCCTGCGAAGCCTGAAACTCGTTGAGCTTCGACTGACAGACGGCACGCTGCCAGAGAGCCAGCACCGAGAGACTGTCCATCTGCAGATAGGTGGTGAGGTCGTCGATGGCCCCTTCCAGGTTCTGCATCGACGAGTAGGTCACGGCCCTCAGCATCAGCGAGGTGGCCACGCGCTGCATGTCGCCGGCGTCGGCAATTGCTGCGTTCAGCGTATCGACATAGGCGAAATAGTCCTGCGACTTCGACTCCGTGATGTACGGAACGCCGCTGACGACATAGAGCGGGCGCTGTGTCCGGCGGTTGAAGGCCTCGACAGCCTCGTCGTAGGCGATGTAGTTGTTCACCTCGCTCTTCACCGGTTCGAGGGCCAGCTCATACATCGGCAGGTAGGTGATGTCTACCTTACGGTTCTGCACCCGGCCCCGGTACTCGTTCTTATAGTCGTTCTCCACCTCCTGTTCGTCGGCCACGACGAGCTGGTTGTATTTCTCCAGGTCCTCGTCGCTGCGCTTACGCATGGGACGCTTCTTCATGCGCGGCTGACGGCCGTTGTAGCGCTTGTCGATCTGCGCCTTCAGGATGCGGAACTCGTCGAGCTCGGCCTGCCGGTTCATGCCCAGGCGGCGGTAGCAGCCGGCGCGGTAGTGCAGACCGGTCCAGAAGTTCGGGTATTCCTCGATAACCCTCGAGTAGTCGCTGATGGCACCGCGCAGGTCGCCGGTCTGCTCGCGCAGCAGTCCTCGGTTGAAGAGTGCCAGCATGTTGTCGGGCTCCAGGCGGAGCACGAAGTCGAAGTCCTCGATGCCCCGGTTGTCGTCGCCCACCTGGGCGCGCAGCAGTCCGCGGTTGTAGTGGCCGAGGAAGTTGTTGGGCTCCAGGTCGAGGGCCGTGTCGTAGTCGGCCATCGCCCCGCGCAGGTTGTTCTGGTTGTAGCGGGCCAGTGCGCGGTTGATGTAGTTGCCGCCGTTCTTGGGCAGCAGGTGGATAGCCTTGTCGAGATAGCCTTCCGACTCCTTCCACTCACTGCGCGACAGGCTGATGATGGAGCGTGCCGCCCAGGTGTGTCCGTCGTAGGGGTCAATCTCCAGGCTCTTGTCTAACGCCTCAACAGCCTTCGTCGTATCTTCCTGCTGCATATAGACCTCGGCCCTCATCGACCAGGCATCGGCATACTTCGGCCAGCGGCTGCTCATCGTGTCGAGCTGGCCCAGGGCGCGATCATAGTCCTTGGCACGTATGTGGCAGAGCACGCGGTTGTGCCAGAGTCCCTGATTCTCAGGGTCATACTTCAGCGCAACGGTATAGTCAGCGGCGGCATCCACGTACTTGCCAAGGCGAATACGGCTCAGTCCGCGCAGCTCGTAGCTGTTGGTGACGTAGGGGTTGCGCTCAATGGCCTGTGAGCAATCGGCCTCGGCACCGGCAAAGTCGTCGAGATAATACTTGGCCACGCCCCGGAAGAACCAGGGCTCGTAGAGATAGGGCTTGGCCGAGATGGCCTGGTTGAAGTACTGGATAGAGAGTACGTAGTCCTCAAAATACAGTGCTGACCGGCCAATGTTTATCAGACGGTCAGTATTAAACTGGGCAAAAGAATAAGGAATGAGAAATGAGGAATGAGAAATGAGTAAGACGGCACAAGCACAAAACCTGCGCATCCACCAGCAGAAACATTCATCATTCCTCATTTTCTCATTTTCTCACCGGTTTCGTCTTATAGCCACAGCGGTAGCGGCCAAGGGTCAGGGCTTTCAGCTTGCTCTTGATGAGCTGCTTGCGCAGCGGCGAGATGTGGTCGATGAACATGTGGCCCTCAAGGTGGTCGAACTCGTGCTGCATGACGCGGGCCAAGTAGCCCTCCACCCACTCGTCGTGGGGCTGGAACTGCTCGTCGAGCCACTGCACACGGATGCGCGTGGGCCGCACCACCTTCTCATGGATGGCGGGCAGCGACAGGCAGCCCTCCTCGCTGGAGCTGGTTTCGGAATCGTCCTTCTCGACGATGTGGGCATTGATATAAACGCGCCTGAAGTCCTTATACTCAGGCAAGTCATCGCTGAGCACGTCGAGATCGATGAGCACTACGCGGATGGACTTGCCCACCTGGGGCGCAGCCAGTCCGATGCCCTCGCTCTCGGCCAGAGTCTCCCACATGTCGGCTATCAGCTGCTCCAACTGCGGATAGTCGGGGGTGATTTCCTCGGCCACCTTGCGCAGCACGGGCTGTCCATATATATAAATAGGTAATACCATTTACGATTTACTGTTTTTCGAATTACGATTTTCTTGACCTGAGGTAATCCTCCAGGATGATGGTGGCGCTGATTTCGTCGACCAGGGCCTTGTCCTGACGCGCCTTCTTGCGCAGACCGCCGTCGAGCATGGCCTGATGGGCCAGCACCGACGTGAAGCGCTCGTCGTAATACTCGATGGGCACTTCGGGATGGGCCTTGCGCCAGCGAGCCACAAACTGCTGCACACGCCCGAGGTTCTCGCTCGGCTGACCGTTGGGCTGGCGGGGCTCGCCTATGACGATGCGCTCCACGGGCTCGCGCAGCATGTAGGACTGCAGCCAGTCGAACAGCTCAGAAGTAGAGACAGTCGCCAATCCTCCGGCAATAATCTGCAGAGGATCGGTGACTGCCAAACCGGTTCGCTTGCGACCGTAGTCAATCGACAGTATCCGCGCCAAACGCCTTACTGGATGTTATAGAGCAACCAGGCGTCACCCTTCGGATTGAACTTCGAACCACGGATCTGGTCGCGGCTGTTCACGGCATCGGCCTTGTTGTCGAAGGTCGTGGCTATCACACGGAACATGTTGTTGGACTCGTTCTTGACAATCTGGGCATTGTAGCCGCCATCGCGCAGCTGCTGCTGCAGTCCCTCAGCATTTGTCTGCAGGCCGAAAGAGCCCACAACGACGCTGAAGTTCTTCAGACCGGCACCATTGATGAGCAGGACCTTCTCCTGACGCACCGACACATTGTCGGTATTGTCGACAACGCGGGTCTGGGTAGCCGGACGAGTCGTCACGGGAGCCACCACCGGAGCCTGCACCTGCGCCTCGGTGTTTTCAGCTACACGCTGAGCAGCCTCCTGCGACTTGGCCTTCTCGTAAGCCTTCTTGTAGGCACTCTCACTACTCTTACCACAGCTGGCGAACACCAGAGCCATGCTCAGGCCAGCGCAAACAATCATGTACTTTTTCATACTGCTTTTCTGTTTTTATTAATCGTTAATTACTTGTCGTGCTTAAAAGTCAGTGCGAAATTACAAAATATCGGGCAAAAAAGGGCAAAAAACGCCCCTAAACTTTGTTAAATGGGCAAAATACTCACATTTTAACAAAAAATGATACAACTTTTAACGCCTCTTTCAGAAAAATTCCGTATTTTTGCCACGTAGTTTCATGTTTAACCAATAAAGCGAAACAATATGAAGAGTTTAGGTTATCTTGGCGCATTCCTGGGCGGTAGTATCGCCGGCGCTGCCTTGGGCCTGCTGATGGCCCCCGAAAAGGGTTCCGACACCCGTGTAAAGATTACTGATGCCGTTGAGGACTTCCTCAAGAAGCACAACATCAAGCTCAGCCGTAAAGAGGTGGGCGACTTAGTTGACGACATTCAGGACGCAGCCGTAGAGGAATAACATGCTGTCGAGCGACAAGAATGTTGAGAACATAGGACAGCTCGCCGAGTTGCTCAAGCACTATCTCGGACTGCAGACAGAGTACGTCAAGCTGGACGTGATAGACAAGGTGGTGCGCCTGCTGACGGCCGCCGCCTTGGCTATCTTGTTCTTCCTGCTCATCATTGCCGTCATGCTCTTCCTGTCGTTTGCCGTAGCCTACTGGCTGGGTCAGCACATCGGCATGGCTCCGGCCTTCTGCGTCATCGGCGGTTTCCACCTGCTGCTGCTCTTCCTGTTCTTCGTCTACCATGAGAAGTGGATTGAGCGCCCGCTCGTCCGTTTCCTCGCCAACCTGCTGCTCAGCAAATAGTCAATCGAAAATCGAAAATCGAAAATCCGCAAATGCCCACCGTGTTCCCTGTTCAGAAGCCCCAACACACCTACCGCACGCTGGAGGAAATCCGCCAGCGCAAGGACGAGTTGCTTGAGCAAATGCAGAACGACAACAAGCAATTCTCAACAACGTGGAACCAGCTCTTCGTCAAGCGCGAAGACGCATCGAAGGGCGACTACATTGCCAGTCTTGTCGCCAACAGCGTGACGGTCATCGACCTCTTCCTGCTCTACCGCAAGCTACGCAAGAGCTACGGCGGCATCATGGGCCTGTTCGGAAAAGGCAAGCCTACCAAAAAGAAGCACTAATCTCCCTTCACTATCCTCCCTTCACCCTTCACCTTTCACCCTTCACCAAACTTCCACCACCTGCCCATCGTAAGCCAGCTGGATGTCGGGAGGCAGCGAGGCGTTGACCTCGTCGTGCAGCCCGATGTGGTGACTGGAGTGTATCAGCAGAGTGCGCTTAGCCCCTACCCTACGGGCAAAGCCGACGGCATCGTCCACCGTCTGGTGCGAATGATGGGGCTGCTGCCTCAGGGCATTCACCACCAGCACCTCCGTACCTTTAATATATTGCAGTTCGCCATCGTCTATCGTCTTCATATCCGTGATATACGTCAGCGGCCCCATGCGGTAGCCCAGGATGGGCAGCTTACCGTGCATCACCTCGATGGGCATAATCTCGATGTCGCCGATGGTGAACGGCTCGTGCTTATGAATCTCGTGCAGCCCGATAGCCGGCACACCTGGATAGCGGTTCTCGACGAAGCAATAGGGCAGCATCTCCAACAGGCCCTTGCGGGCTATCGGGTCGGCGTAGACATTGATTTCGCCAAACTGGCAGTACGGCCTCACGTCGTCCATACCCCCCATGTGGTCATAGTGGGCGTGGGTAATCAGTATGCCGTCGATGCGCCGGAAGGGCTGCGGCATCATCTGCTGGCGGAAGTCGGGTCCGCAGTCTATCAGCAGGCACGTCTGCTCTGTCTCGACGAGTGCCGAGCAGCGCAGCCGCTTGTCCTTCGGATTCTCACTCCGGCACACGCGGCAGTCGCACCCTATCGTCGGCACACCGCACGACGTTCCTGTTCCTAAGAAAGTCAGTTTCATATCCTTTTTTCGTTTGCTCGAAAAATTAGCTGCAAAGGTAGCGGTTTGTTTTTAATCCACCAAATTTTACGGCGGAAAAACTATTCGCGGCGCGAACTTATGCGGCCAACAAATCACGCCACTCGTCACATTTCTATACGGTTTATCCCAAAAACCGGGCAGATATTTGGCGCATTCTGCAAGTATTTGTACCTTTGCACGGTCTAACAATACTCAATCGCAAACAGTAATCGCATAACATGAAACAGGAAATCAATCCCAAGGACACGAATCGGGCAATGGCATTCCAGTTGTGGATAAAGTCACCCATGCCGATGGTGACGTTCACGAAGACCTTCGACGTGACGCGGCTCTGTAAGGTGAGCCGGCGGCGCGGGCTGAAGTTCAACATGCTCCTCTGCTGGTGCATCGGCAAGACGGCCTCAAAGATTGAGGAGTTTTACCTGTTGCCCCACGACGGGAAGCTGTACAAATACGACCGTATGGCCATCAACACGATAGCCGAAAACGTCAAGGGCGGACTGAGCTTCTGCGACATTGCCGTTACCGACGACCTGGAGCAGTTTAACGCTAATTACCTGCACCTGACAGAGACCATCAGCCAAACCTGTCAGGACATATTAGACGACGGGGCCGTCATTGTAGGCACATCGGCAATCACCGGCACGGAGCTCGACTGCATTGTCAACCAGTACAGCGGCATCTTCACCAACCCCTTCCTGGCTTGGGGCAGATATCGCAGAGGCTGGCTAAGAACCACACTTCCCATCTCCTTCCAGTTCCACCATGCCCAGATGGACGGCGGACACGCCGCCCGATTCCTGGAAGAGCTGCAGAAGACCATCAATACCGTCAGATGAACCTGACGGTGCCAGACGCTATGGCCGCAGAATGTAGACCTTCTGGCTTCTGTCGCCCCGGCTTGTGATGCCAGTTGAGGCGTCGAGCGCCAGCTTGCGCAATTCCTCTGCCGCTGTCGTGCGCGACAGTCCGGTCAGCCGCACATAGTCGGGAACCTTCATGAAAAGATGCACTTTCAGGAAGTCGCGGGCTTTCTGAATGCGCTCCTCCAGCGTGAAGGGCGACTTCTTGAGCCGGCTCTCACCGCCTCGCTCCAGCTGGCACTTGCGGTCAGTGTTCCTGATCAGGTCCTTGTCGGCCCTGAACGAGACGCCGTTCACCTCGATACTCTTGGCATTGCGACTCGTTTCGCCCTCCTCAAAGGCGTCGGGCAGCATGTCGCCCCGGAAGGAAGATAAGTGTTACACCTATTTCATATTATAATGTTTCAATTTCGTCAGCCGTCAGACCAGTGTATTTCGTTATCATTTCCAAGGGCATGTTGTCAGCCTTCATGCGGCGGGCATTGTCACGCATAGCATCAGCAGCACCTTCAGCACGACCCTCGGCAAGTCCTTCAGCACGACCCTCAGCACGTCCCTCAGCACGACCCTCGGCACGTCCCTCGGCACGACCCTCGGCACGACCCTCAGCACGTCCCTCGGCACGTCCCTTGGCACGTCCCTCAACTAGTCCCTCAGCACGACCCTCAGCAAGTCCCTCGGCACGACCCTCGGCACGACCCTCAGCACGTCCCTCAGCAAGTCCTTCGGCACGACCCTCATCCTTGGCAGTATCAAGAACGTCGTTCTGCACCATCACATTGTCCAGATGGCGGTCGTAGGCACGGCGCTCCTCGTCACTCATCTTCAGATAGAGCAGCCTCTCGCGAGCCTCCTTCAGGCCTGGAGTCGTCGTGTCCTTGTTGATATAGCCATCCTTCAGATACGACATCCACTCTTCGAGCGGCGTCTTGGCCACCGCGTTGAACTCATTGACGCGGATAATGAAATACTCGGGGAAGATATCTTCCGGCGATACCATCTTGATAAGCCCCGCCTCCTTGGTGTTGATCTGCAGCTGGTCGCCGGTATGCACGCCTATCAGCTTGGTCTGACCGTGGTAGATGTAGTCAGCGCCACGGCCCAAGTCGAAGTAGAGGATGCTGATGGAGTAGACTTTCTTCACCTGGTCGTACTTCTGCCCTAAGTGGATGTGCTCGGTAACAGTCTTTGCTACGCCGTAGAGGATACGCTGCAGGTAGTACAACTCGCGCGTCTGCTGAATCTCAACAAGGATAATCTCACCCTTGGAATTCTTGGCCTTAATGTCCACTCGGTTGAACTTGTCATCATCCCTGTCCTGATTCGACTCGCTCTCCAGAATCTCAACAATCTTAATAGGTTCGCCAATAAGCACCTGCACCAGACCCTCGAGCACACTGAAATTAGCCTTGTTGCGCAGCATGCGCTTGGCTGCCCAGTCGAAACGTATAAACTTGTTGTCCTCGTTCATTGCCTCATGTTTTGAATTATCGCTGCAAATATACGCAAAAAAAACGGAAGTACAAAACATCCGGCTCCTTTTCTTCAACAATCCTGAAGATAATGTTATAAGTTATTAAAAAAAGAAAGCATATTGTATGCTGACGGAAATATATTGCTACCTTTGCAGCTTAAATTAAACAAATTGATTGACTATCAAGTATGAAGAAGCTAATTGCTCTTGTTGCAATTATTGGTTTGCTGACGCTCGTCCAGACCAGTCAGGCGCAGCAGCTCCCAAAGAAGGATTCTATAGAGACCGTGATTGCTGACAGCACAGTCAAAGCGCCGGGGGACAGTCTGGCGGCTGACTCGGCAACCATTGCTATGGACGACATGGAACTGAGCGAGGATTTCGATGCCGAAGCCGGTGGCGTCCACCACCGCCTGAAGAAAATGTTCATCGACGGCACGCCGCTGTTCATGTCGCTCGTCTCGCTGGCACTGGTATTCGGTCTAGCCTTCTGCATTGAGCGCATCACCTACCTGACGCTGTCGGAAATCAATGCCAAGCGGCTGATGAAGGATATCGACGCGAAGGTCGGCGAGGGCGACATCGAGGGCGCCAAGCAGCTCTGCCGCGACACGCGCGGCCCCGTGGCGAGCATCTGCTACCAAGGACTGATGCACATCCGCGAGACGATGGACGACATCGAGCGCAGTATCTACAGCTACGGCTCCGTACAGACAGCGAAGCTCGAGAAGGGCACGTCGTGGATCAAGCTGTTCATCGCCATGGCCCCGTCGCTCGGTTTCCTCGGTACGGTCATCGGTATGGTCATGGCCTTCGAGCAAATCCAGATACGTGGCGACATCGGCCCCACGATTGTGGCATCGGGCATGAAGGTAGCACTCATCACCACCATCTTCGGTATCGTCGTGGCACTGATACTGCAGCTGTTCTATAGCTATATCACCTCGAAGATCGAGCACCTGACCTCGCAGATGGAGGAGTCAGTAGTGACACTGCTCGACATCATCATGAAATATAAGCACGACCACAATGGCTGACAGCACGCTTATCGTCGAAATAATGCTCTGGGCAGTCTACTGCCTCTTAGCCGTAGCCATCGGCATCGCCGTATGGTCGGCAGTCCACGGCGTGCGCACCCACGAACGGTCAAAAGACCCGCTGGCCTCGCGCCACACATCGATGATAGGCTATGCAACAGCGGCCCTCGTGGCTGTCATCCTTCTGATAACATTCCTGACCGGCTCCACAAAGGCTGTCGTCAGCAACGGCCAACCGTTTACTGACAAGTTCTGGCTGCAGACAACCGATATGTTCATCTTCACCTCAATCCTGCTCATCTGCGTATGTTCCGCCATCGTCGCCATAGCGAAGTTCCGTCGCTGAACACTTCGTCGACAGCCGACATCTCGTTCATGCTGTTGATATTCTTCCTGGTGACCTCGTCGATGGACGCCGGGAAGGGACTGAAGCGCCAGCTGCCACCGCCGCCGCAGGACCAGGAGCAGGTGGCCGACATACGCCAGGAGGACATCATAACCGTGAAGCTTGATGCAGCGGGCCGGCTGACGCTGAACGGCGATGCCGTCACCCTTGAGCAGCTGCAGCAGGAGGTGAGACAGTTTGCAGCCGTCAACCCGCGCCACCGCGTAGTGGCCATCAAGACCGACCCGAAGGCCCGCTACGAGGCCTATTTCCAGTTACAGAATGCCATCGTGGCCGCCTACCGTCCGCTGAAGTGTCCGCCGAGGGTGAGCGACGTCGTCGAGGAGGAAGGAGGCCGCCCATGATGCGCCGCCGCTTCCGCCGCCCCGACCACAGCGTGCCCGAGCTGAACATGGCGTCGCTGCCCGACCTCATCTTCACCGTGCTCTTCTTCTTTATGATTGTCACCCACATGCGCGATGTCGAGAAGAAGGTAGTCTACGAGGTGCCCGCCGGTACAGAGGTAGAAAAAACTGACCATAAGTCGGCGGTTGTCCACATCTACATCGGCAAACCGCTGGACGGCTCGTCGGACGCTTACTGTATCCAGCTGAACAACCAGCTGATGACGGTCGGCGACATCAGGCAATTCATTGAGACGGAGCGCCGCCACATGTCGGCTGAGGACCAGGAGCGGCTGACGGTCAGCATCGAGGCCGACCGCGACGTACCGATGTCGGTCATCAACGACGTGAAGCAGGCTCTGCGCCATTCTTATGCCCTCAACGTGAGCTACGCCGCCACTGAGAAGCGGTAGTCTATTCCTGGTTTTTCTCCACCATAAAGATAAGCGCAACACAAACTTAAAAGTTGTTGAATAATCTCTGGCCAATCATCTATAGTCGGAGAAGAAGGTGTCGGCCACGGCGGGCGTGTCATCAATCTCAGTCAGGCATAGACGGTCGGCGACGGGCATGGCCTGACGGTAGGCGCTGGCTCCACCTATTATCGTCGGACAAGCAATGTGACGACAGCCTTGAAGTTTTTCCTGCCTGTGGACATCAGCGCGGTGTACTCAGGCAAACTTTGAAATAACGGCGTTGGCATGGACTCTTCACAATAGACATAACATACTGATAATGAGCGCTGTAAGGTGAAGGGTCTGTTTGAGACAGTTTTCTGCGGGTTGAAAGGTGGCGGTTTGTGGTCGTAGACCGGGGGGTTACGACGTAAAAGGGGGTGGTTTTTGCGTTGCTGACCTTGGTCAGCAAATGGTTTAGCGGCTCCAAAAAGGACGGATGGCGGCTCCAAACGAGACGGATGGCGGCTCCAAAAAGAATGAATGGAGGCTCCAAAAAGGATGAATGGAGGCTCCAAAAAGGATGAATGGAGGCTCCAAACGGGACGGAACATAGCAGAGTATCAGGCGCAAGAAAGAACCATTCACCGTAAAAAGCTGCCAATCAATCGCTTATTGTTTCAGTGAAGGGTTGAATCGTCGCTTTCAGCTTGACCACTAACTTTCGCCTCTCACGTAGTCAACAAACGAATAGGGATGAGCGTGACGCTCGTCGACAGGATGGTCCTCGCGCCACACCTCATGCCAGTCACTATAGTCAGGGAAGAAGGTGTCGGCCTCGGCGGGCGTGTCGTCAATCTCGGTCAGACAGAGGCGGTCGGCCACGGGCATGGCCTGACGGTAGACGCTGGCGCCACCTATTATATATATGTCCTCGTCGGGGGAGCAATGACTCAGGGCTTCCCTGAGCGACACGTAGGTGTCGCATCCAGGAAAGCCCTGCGTCGTCCGGCTCAGCACGATGTTGCGGCGATTGGGAAGTGCCCCCTTGGGCAGACTCTCAAACGTGCGGCGCCCCATCACGATGGTGTGTCCCGTCGTCAGCTGCTTGAACCGTTTCAGGTCGTTGGGCAGCCAGTAGATGAGCTTGTTGTCGAAGCCGATGGCGCGGTTACGCGCCACGGCTGCAATAATGGTTATCATATCGTCTTACTTCTTCAGAATCTTCCGGCCACCCTGGATGATGATGCCGCGATAGTCGCTGCCGACCTTCTGGCCTGACAGGTTGAACATCGAACCGAAGGACTGCTCGCCGGCCACCTCATTGATTCCCGTGTTCAGCGCACACTTCAGCTCGACCTTGTCGATGTTGCAGTTACCGGGATTGATGGTAAAGCGGAGAATCTGCTCACCCTCAGCCAGGTTTTTGGACAGCTTGCCCGTAACGGTCTTATAGGTGTTCCAGTCGCCAGTGCCCGCGAACGACACCTTGGCCAATTGCGTCTGGACACTGCCCTTGACAAGACTGATGGTGAAGCCGCCAGTCGAGCTGGAGCCGTTTGAAATAGTAGCCGTGTACTCATACTCACCCGGTTCGGTCACGTTGACCGTGTACTCCGTCCACTCATTGGAGGCCGTATAGCCAATGGCTGTACCGTTATTGCCCTTCACGAGGTCCAGTCCTTCATTGTCGGTACGGTAGTTGGCATCTCCCTGGTTATCGCTGTCAGAGTCGTGGAACGACAGTCCTTCACCACCCTTGTCGAAGTCCTCGGCCTGAATGATGCCCGGAATCGTGATGACACTCTTATAAGGTTCACGCTTGCCGTTGACCTTCAGCGTCTTCACGACAGTCGACTGTCTCACCTTGCCTTCAGCATCGGTGGCGATGGCAGTGATGGTGTACGACCCCTTTGCGGCGGGCTGGAATTCGATGGTGTATGGAGCCTCGGTAGCGGTGCCGATGTGCAGGCCGTTAGCATAGAAATCGACGCTGGCAATGGTGCTGGTCGACGACTTGCTATTCGCGGTGATGGTCGTGGCATCGCCAATGGCTACGGTTGCAGGCTTCAGCGAGGCAACGCTGACGGAGATGCTCTTGTCCTCCTCATAGCGGCTGAACTTCAGACTCTTGATGTAGAATCCGCCCTTGTCGACGTTCAGACAGATGCGATGCTGACCGGCAGAGATGGGGTTCTTGCACACGACGCTCAGCTTCTTGAAGTCTGTGGCGCTGCCTGTCACGGGCACCTCAATCATGTTAGCTATGAACGTGAGGCTGTCGAGGCCATACTCCGTGAGGTGGAACGTTCCGCCCGACTTTGTGGCTGCCACCTCAGCATCAATCCTATAGATGCCGTCTTCCTTCACATCGACAGTGTACTCCATCCAGCCATCGTCCTTGGTGGCAGTCTTCTCAGGCGTACGCGATGCATTGGCGTAGGAAACGCCGGAAGCACCCTTGTCGTACTCTCCGGCAATGATGGTGCCGGGCAGCTCGAACGGCTGCTCGTTGTAGGTCTGGCGCTTGGTAGTAGAAGTGAGCACGTTGACGCGGCCATAACGCTCGTAGGTAGAGCCATCAGTAGTCGTAACGACAGCCTTGAGGATTTTCCAGCCACTGGCTGTTGGGGTGTACTCAGCGATGTAAGGCGCTTCGGTCATCGTGGCGACGAGCGTCGTAGCGTTAGCAACAGAGGAGCCGACGTAGAGGTCGACCTTCTCAATGGTCTTCGTGGCCATGCGTGCACGCACCTTGATGGCAACGACGTCGCCCTTGGCCACCTTATAGTCCGCAGGCTTGATATAGATAGAGGCCTCCTTCTTCATGCCTGGGAAGGGGCTCTTGGCGTTCTTGGCCTTGTCGGTGGCCATATACTCTTTTATCCAGGTCATGGCCGGACGCTCCTTTCCGTTCTTGTAGAGACCAGAGTTGTCAACCCACGTGGCTCCGTGGATGTAACCCCACAGAGTGACGCCAGCACAGTATTCTGCCTCCCACATCGAGGGGAAAATGCTCTGGTATTGGTTCTTCTGCTTCGTGTCGTCGGCCTGGTCGATATCCAGCTCCGTGATGTACATCGGCATCTTCAGCGCATCCTGCTGCTTCTTGAGTACGTTCTTCAATTCGGTTGCGCTGATGTCAGTCACATCGTGCGACTGGTTTCCGTAGGCATCGATGGGAGCACCGGCGTCACGTATGGCCTGTACCAGCGTGATGTAGTTGTCGACATCCCACCTGATGGAGTTGTAGTCATTGTAGATGAGGATGGCATCGGGGAAGCGCTCGTAGGCCATTTCGAAGGCCTTGATCAGCCAGTCGTAGCCCGTCTTGCCGCCACCGCCCACAGAGGCCTTGATCAACGGGTTTCCCGCCTGGTGCATGCCGACAGCTTCGTTGACAACGTCGACGAGGGGCAACGTGGCATACTTCTTACGGATAGCGTCGAACCACGTCTCGACGGCATCGAAGCGGTCCTTGATCGACAGATTCTCAAGCCAGCTGGGATACTGTGCGCCCCAGAGGAAAGCATGGAACTTGAAGGTAAAATTGTGCTGCTTGGCATAGTTGAAAGCGTTGTCGCAGCCCCAGTTGAAGCTGCTGCGGTTGCCCTGCACGGAGGCCCACTTCGACTCGTTCTCAGGCGTCACCTGATTCCATAGTTTGTAATACTGCGGCACGCCCCCCCCCGCATCCATCTGATAGCGGGTTGTAATGTTGCCCAAGAACTTGTCGGTATTTGTCGACAGTTGCGCGCTGGCCGACGTGATGGCCAAGGCACAGAATAAGGTTGATAATAGTTTCTTCATATAGCCTTAGTTTGATTAATGGTATTTGAGCGCAAAGATAATGTTTTTTTCTGATATACCGCTCTTTTTTCGGCTTTTATTCATTTCTGCCCGACAAAAAGGCAGACAAAAGCGACATTTTGTCGGCTACGCAGCCTTCGGCACACTCTTTGAGCCTCTGTTTGCAGATAATAACTAAAGAAACAGGAGGAAAGATTATGACATTAGACAAGTTTACCATCAAGGCGCAGGAGGCGGTCCAGCAGGCCGTCAACCGCGCACAACTGAACGGACAGCAGGCCATCGAGCCGGTACATCTGTTAAAAGGTGTGCTGGAGAAGGCGAAGGACGTCTGCACGTTTGTATTCCAGAAGCTCGGCGTCAACGCACAGCAGATTGAGATGCTCGCCGACCAGGAGATTCAGCACCTGCCCCGCGTGCAGGGTGCGGGACAGCCGTATCTCTCGAACGAAGCCAACCAGATACTGGTGAAGGCAACTGACATTTCCCAGAAGATGGGCGACGAATTTGTTGCCTGTGAGCCTATACTATTGGCTCTATTAACCGTCAACTCAACGGCCAGCCGCATCATGAAGGACGCCGGCTGCACGGAGAAGGAGATGCAGAAAGCCATACAGGAACTGCGCAAGGGACAGAGCGTCAAGTCGCAGTCGGCCGACGACAACTACCAGTCGTTGGAGAAGTACGCCAAGAACCTCGTCGACCTGGCCCGCAAGGGCAAGCTCGACCCCGTGATAGGCCGCGACGACGAGATCCGCCGTCTGCTGCAGATTCTGAGCCGCCGCACGAAGAACAACCCCATTCTGATAGGTGAGCCGGGTACGGGTAAGACGGCCATCGTCGAAGGACTGGCAGGACGTATCGTTCGCGGCGACGTGCCCGAGAACCTGAAGGACAAGCAGGTCTACTCGCTCGACATGGGTGCGCTGGTGGCCGGTGCGAAGTACAAGGGTGAGTTCGAGGAGCGCCTGAAGTCGGTCATCAACGAGGTGACGAAGGCCGAGGGCCGCATCATCCTCTTCATCGACGAGATCCACACGCTGGTGGGTGCCGGCGGCGGCGAGGGTGCTATGGATGCTGCCAACATCCTGAAGCCCGCACTGGCCCGTGGCGAATTGCGTGCCATCGGTGCCACGACGCTGAACGAATACCAGAAGTACTTCGAGAAGGACAAGGCTCTGGAGCGCCGATTCCAGACGGTCATGGTCGACGAGCCCGACGAGCTCTCAGCCATATCCATATTAAGAGGTCTGAAGGAGCGCTATGAGAACCACCACAAGGTGCGCATACAGGACGATGCCTGCATCGCCGCCGTACAACTGAGTGAGCGCTACATCAGCGAGCGCTTCTTGCCCGACAAGGCCATCGACCTGATGGACGAGGCTGCCGCCAAGCTGCGCATGGAGCGCGACAGTGTCCCTGAGGAACTCGACGAGATAACGCGCCGACTGGCTCAGCTTGAGATTGAGCGCGAAGCCATCAAGCGCGAGGGCGATGAACCCAAGATCGCACAACTCGACAAGGAGATTGCCGAACTGAAAGAGCAGGAGACGCAGTTCCGTGCCAAGTGGGAGGGCGAGCGCCAGCTCATCAACAAGATTCAGCAGGACAAGCTGGAGATGGAAAACCTGCGCCTGGAGGCTGAGCGTGCCGAGCGAGAGGGCGACTACGGTCGCGTGGCTGAGATACGCTACTCGAAGCTGAAGGCACTGGAGGACGACATCAAGAGCATTCAGGCACAACTGGCCAATGCCCAAGGTGGCAACTCACTCGTTCGCGAAGAGGTCACCGCCGACGACATTGCCGAGGTGGTGAGCCGCTGGACGGGCATCCCCGTCACCCGAATGCTGCAGAGCGAGCGCGAGAAGCTGCTGCACCTCGAAGAGGAGCTGCACCGCCGCGTCATCGGCCAGGACGAGGCCATCACCGCCGTCTCCGATGCCGTGCGCCGCTCGCGTGCCGGACTGCAAGATCCGAAGCGGCCTATTGCCTCGTTCATCTTCCTCGGCACCACGGGTGTCGGTAAGACCGAACTGGCCAAGACGCTGGCCGAGTACCTCTTCAACGACGAGACGATGATGACGCGTATCGACATGTCGGAGTATCAGGAGAAGCATACCGTTAGCCGACTCATCGGTGCTCCTCCGGGCTACGTGGGCTACGACGAGGGCGGACAACTGACCGAGGCCGTGCGCCGCAAGCCATACTCGGTGGTGCTCTTCGACGAAATTGAGAAGGCCCATCCCGATGTGTTCAACATCCTGCTGCAGGTGCTCGACGACGGCCGTCTGACCGACAACAAGGGCCGCACGGCGAACTTCAAGAACACCATCATCATCATGACCAGCAACGCCACGCGCGACCAGCTGCGACTGACGATGCGCCCGGAGTTCCTGAACCGTATCGACGAGATTATCACCTTCCAGCCGCTGACGCGCGAACAGATTGCCGACGTGGTGCGCCTGCAGATACGCAAGGTGCAGGAGATGCTCGAGCCGCAGGGTTTCAATCTCGAAGTCACGCCGCAGGCCATCGCCTATCTGGCTCAGGAGGGTTACGACCCCGAGTTCGGCGCACGTCCCGTGAAGCGTGCCATCCAGCAGCTGGTACTCAACGACCTGTCGAAGAAGCTGCTGGCGGGCGAGGTGACGAACGAACGACCCATCATCGTCGATGAATTCGGCGACGGTCTGGTGTTCCGTAACTAAAAAAGTGGCGGCGAAGTTTGGCGGTTTCAGACAAAAACGCTAACTTTGCCGCCAGATTATTTTTACGACATGGCAGCAACACCTAACGACGAGGCAGTACGCTGGTACGTGCTGAGCGCTAACTACAGAAGTGAAGTCAAAATCCGGGACGACCTGCGCCGCCTCGGATTTGACTGTTATCTGCCCATGCGCTACGAGTTGAAGGAGCGCATGGGGAAGAAGAAGCGCGTGCTGGTTCCCGCCATCAACGGGCTTGTCTTTGTCAAAAGCCTCAAGTCGGCCTTGGAGGAGTACATTGCCACCACCAAGCTCTCGACCTTCTTCAGGATGTCGGGGCTGCCTGGTCAGAAGAAGCCCATCGTCGTGCCCGACCGCGACATGGAGAGCTTCATGCGGGTGACGCAGCAGGTGGAAGAAAGTCTCACTTATTTCCAGCCCGACGAAATCAAGCTGCGCGTAGGCGACAAGATCCGCGTCCACGGCGGCGTGTTCGACGGTATCGAGGGTGTGCTGATGCGCGTTCCCGGCAAGCGCAGCAAGCAGCTGGTGGTCAGTATACCCGAGATTTCGGCCGTCGCCGTCAGCCTCAGCCCCGAGGTGGTCGAGCTGGTCGACCAGCCCATCAAGAAATCGACCGACGTTGACGGCGACCTGAAAAGTCTCTTCGAATTGGCTTTTCGGATGCTGTTTGCCGCCCCCGACCGCGTGACGCAAGAGAATGAGTACAACTTACTGGTTGTCGAACTGCGCCGAACGCTCCAGCGCTTGGAGCCTTACAGGGGATACACCGCCCAGCGCGAGGCCGAACTGGCACTGGCAGTCTATATGGGCACCAAGGCGTTAGGCCAGGACGATGGTAAGGTCTCCGAACGCCTGCTGTCAGCCACAAACGCCTTGAAAGAGAGCAGTATGCTGCGACTCCGGCTACAACTCTACTACGCGGCCCTTGCCCCCGACGACAAGCTGAAGGCTGTCATCGGCGACAAGCTGAAAGCCTGGACGAAGTCGCCTCTTAGCGAGCAGCAGCGCCGGTTCAAGGAAGAATGGAACCAAGTATTCGGACAGCCTCCTCAACCGTAGGCACGTCGCTGACAACCATCGAGCGCTTGCCGTTCTGCTCTTTCAAGCTACAACGGCGCACATTCCGCCCAACATAGTCGAGCACCCGCCCAAAAGCCTCACTCTGGTAGAAGGGGCTGTCGGAGTTGCTGACGAAATAGAGGAACATGCGTCCCTGCTTCAACATGATTTTCTCGCACCCGAACTGCTTACCAAGGCGACGCAGAGGGACTACGCGTATCAGTTCCTCGGCTACGGCTGGTATCGGCCCGAAGCGGTCGATAAGTCGTGTGCGGTAAGCCTCCAACTCTTGGTCGTTGCGCATGTTGTCGAGTTCTCTGTATAGCAGCATACGCTCTGAGTCTGACGGCACGTACTGATCGGGGAAGTACATCTCGAGGTCGCTTTCGAGGGTGCAGTCGGCGACGAAGCCGAAAGCCTCCCCAAGCCCCTCCAAAGGAGGGGATGTTTGATTACCTGATGAATGCATCCCAGCACCCTCTCCTTTGGAGGGGCTTGGGGAAGCTTTCTCCTCATTCCTCAGCTCCGCCATCGCCTCATTCAGTATCTTCTGGTAGGTCTCATAGCCCAGGTCGCTGATGAAGCCCGACTGCTCACTGCCCAGCAGATTGCCGGCACCACGGATGTCGAGGTCCTGCATGGCGATGTTGATGCCCGAGCCGAGGTCACTGAAGTTCTCGAGTGCCTCAAGGCGGCGGCGACTCTCGACGGGCAGCACAGCCAGCGGCGGTGCCAGCAGGTAGCAGAAGGCCTTGCGGTTACCACGTCCCACGCGACCACGCATCTGGTGGAGATCAGAGAGCCCGAAGTTGTGGGCGGAGTTGATAATGATGGTGTTGGCGTTGGGAATGTCGATGCCATTCTCGACAATGGTTGTCGACAGCAGCACGTCGTAGTCGTAATTGGAGAAATCGAGGATAATCTGCTCCAGTTCTTCGGGCTTCATCTGTCCGTGACCGACGGCCACGCGGGCATCGGGCACGTAGTTGTGTATCAGTTCGGCAATGCGGGTCAGGTCTGATATGCGGTTGTTGACAAAGTACACCTGGCCGTTGCGCGACATCTCAAAGTTGATGGCGTCAGTAATGATTTCGGCGCTGAAGGTGTGAATCTCCGTCTGTATCGGGTAGCGGTTGGGCGGCGGTGTCTGTATGACGCTCAGGTCGCGGGCACCGACGAGCGAGAACTGCAGCGTTCGCGGGATGGGCGTTGCCGACATCGTCAGCGTGTCGACGTTCGACTTCATCTGGCGCAGCTTCTCCTTGGTGGCCACGCCGAACTTTTGCTCCTCGTCGATGATGAGCAGTCCGAGGTCGTGGAACTTCACCGTCTTGCCAATCAGCTTGTGCGTACCTATTATAATATCTATCTTGCCTGCCTCCAGGTCCTTCAAGATGGCCGTCGTCTGCTTGGCCATACGGGCACGGGTCAGGTAGTCAACGCGGACGGGCATATCCTTCAGCCGGCTGCTGAAGGTGTGGAAGTGCTGGTAAGCGAGCACCGTCGTGGGCACCATCA
>JAEEGJ010005082.1_pt1 | contig 42392 bp, 46 predicted proteins | sample 8958761 | NCBI WGS metagenome assembly JAEEGJ01 (sample SAMN16246546, study PRJNA631951) | gut metagenome | biome: gut microbiome; feature: rumen; material: RS-attached | host: Bos | place: Iran: Karaj | collected 2018-10
GCTGGTAAGTGTTAGTTTTTGTGTTGGATGCCATAATTCAAATGATTATGGCGCAAAGATAAATACCTTTTATATAGGGGGAAAAGACGGAAGATTACGGATTGTAGGGAATGAGAGCCTTACGGGCGGTAAATGAAACCTCGTAGCGGTGAACTGAGGCTTCAGCATCGGGCTTTGAGGTGTTCTTGGTAACCTTTATTGTCGGGTATAGCTTTTCACGCGTACCTAATATATAGTGATTGCCAGCAGTAGTGGTAATCAGGAATGCTAAAGGCGTACTTGTGGGGAGTGTGTCCAATGTTGTGAACGTTAGCTTAGCCTTCTCTATTTGTGTATTGTTATCAGGCGATTCCTCTACTTCGCACGAAGGTATTGACTTCAGGGCTATTTCTGTAGCGCTGGAGGATATGACAACTGAATAGCCTGTAAGGGCTTGATAAATCAAGTCCGCAGGTAAACTGTCACATGATACATAGCTTATTGCAGTGATACCTGGAAGTGAAACGCAGCTCATATTTCAAACATATCCAACAAATCCAACACTATCGCTGCTCAGACAAAAATGGGCCTGAAGACGGAACATTTTTTTTCATTTTTCTTGCCTGTGAGGTCCGGTAGCTGTTTTTCATACGCTGGTATATCTTCTTGATGGTATCTGAATTGGTACCATCCTCCTTGATGCCACGAAGCTCCATGAACTGATATACAAGACCGTTGAGTTCGCAACCATATCGGTCGATATCGTGAAGATAATCCCATAGGTCGACCTTGAAATCATTCTTGAGCATCTCCAAAAGGCAGCTCTTGCCGTTTTTTGAGAGATAGTTATAGGTACGAGGATCGTGACACTTGTAATGAGGAATGCAAATTGCCAGTTCGCCTTCTTGCTGACGCGGGGGCATCACTCCTTCGGGGAGCTTGATGGTGGATTTCTTCAGGAAGTCGCTTTCTGCAGAACCACGCACGAGCGAGATTGGTTCACTTCCGCCATGACGATGGATTAACCACTGGCGTAGATACGATGGCATTTTCAAATAGATGCAAATTTGACTCATTATAGTAATACTTATGTTCCTGATGCAAAGATACTAAAAATCAACGAGATAACCAAAAGACAACATTACAAACATATCAAACTGTTACACAAAAATGCGATTTTTCCACTGGAGTCGGAAAGATTTTCTAGAAAAGATGAAAATAATTCAAATTTTCCACCTATCTTTGCGACCAGAAAAATCAAATTAATTTTAAGCCTAACCTCTACGGGCTATTAGTGTGGAGGAATTACACATACGCTAACACATTCACAAGAGATGAAAAAGTTAAGTAAGAAGTGGCTGATCCTGGAGCATTACATCCGGACTGCAGAGATTGAAATGAACGGTGTAACCGTTCGAGTATGGAAACCAAGATTTATGGGTAAGCTGCCAGCTATTGGTATGCGTGACATCATGGTGCAGGCTTACAAAACCTACGACATCTATGCCCATAACAAAGTATTATGGGGCACCCGCCATCCGGACTACGGATTCTGGGATGCGCAGATTGCAATTTGCGCAGACCCACATCGCAAGTGTGTAGATGTATATATCTGTGCCTTACTCATTCGCCCCTTCTCTGAAGAGGCACGCCTGCACTATGCGGAACGAAGTGGACTGGAGCCAATGGACCGTCTGGTACTCATGTGGGATTCACGACAGTTCGATGCCGATGGCGGATACTCTACTGAAGGTAATGGCAGCTTCGAAGCAGCCAAATCTTCATTTTCCTACGAAGATATCTTCCAAGTTCGTGATAAGATGTCAGACATCGAAGATTCGAGTAAATAACTCCCTCTTAATTTTCAGAGCTGCTTAAATTGTTTAGGCGGCTCTTTTTTTTGAAACATGAAAAGCACTGGATTTAAAGGTACTACATACTACAAGTGGTGAAATCCCTTGTAAATACAGGATAGATAAACATATAGGTGTAGTAACCTTTTGTTTGTAGTAAGATGTAGTAACTTGGCTTTTATGGCTCGTATGAGGGATTTTCGGATAGATAGGTACTACAAAGAAAATCAGTGTTTATACGGGATTGAGATGTGTTTTGATGTGTTGGTAGTAACTGTAGTAAGCAAAGAATTTTGCGGTATGGATTTTTCTCGCGCCTTGTTTTTATCTATAATCTTCATTTTGAAGATTCATGAAAGCGGGAAAACCTATATAAATATAAATTACGTGTACGCAGAAAAAAAATAAAAGGTAAAACAAAAAATAGAACTGCAGCACTTCCCAGTGCCACAGTTCAGAAACAACAATACATGATCAAAATAAAGAAAAATGTACTAACTCATGCCTTATCGAACATAGGCACTATATCATAACCGTACCTTGGCGTACCGTTCTTATCACGGGCCGATCGAGGCTTAAAGTCAAGAACGGAAAGCGCCAGGCCAACGGTAACTTCATTTACCTGTTGAGTGACGGACGAGAGCTTACGGCGCTCCTTGAGCTGGTCGACAATATTCTTGGCAGTCATAAATTCACCTTTCTCCCCTACTTCAGGCTTACGATAGTGAAGCTTCAGTAAGCGGAGAGCATTAGACTCGCAGACATATTGGCGATTCTCGTCAACGAACTCATTATATTCTTCCTGTGTCCAGGTGGGATTAAAACCACCGTCGAGAAGCATGATGGCCTCGGCCCATAGCTGATCTACATCGAGAGAGGCGCGATAATCATCAAAGCCGTCGACCTCGATGATGGCCAGACGGCGCATCAGACCTTTGTCAGGCACTCTTATAAAGCCGCCCATACGGTGATTCTTATTTGAGGTGAAGCAGACAGAAGCCACGCGAGGCGCTTTCTCTGAATAGCGGGAGCCTTGGCGCTTGACTTCAATAAAGCTGGAGGACATCAACTGTTTGAAGTCCTCCTCATTGCTCTTACGAATGGCTGCGAACTCGTCGAAATTCAGGATGAAACGCTGGACAAAAGCTAGGGGCATTTGGAACAGCCGCTCATCCTTCTGGGCTACCTGATAGTACTCACGCAGACATGGCGGAACGAGCATTTCAAAAAAGGTAGTCTTACCGATACCGGCCTTCTCTCCTACTAGTCCTAGGGCTACGTCATTCTGACGGATGCCCAAAGCGCATGCTGCAGAGGCAATCAGCCATTTACGAAGAATACGGCCAGCCCTTTCGGGACTGCCGACAACAACGTGAAGGGATTTGCTGAGGAGGTCGATTTGTGAAGGGCCCTGATACTTACCATGTAGAGAGTTCAGATAGTCGATAATCGGATTGAAGGATTCCATCTGATTTGGACTGGAAAGCAGAAGCTTCAATACCTTCTGCGATACTGGTAGCTCGTCCGCATAGGCGTGAAGGAATATGTCATCCTCGGTAATCGGATGTAGATACTCGTATTCACATTCCGGTGTGGGATTAAGTGAAACCTTGGTACGGTCAAGAAGATTCACACGCACAATATAGTTGCGTGTGAGCCAGTCCTTTACTTCGTCGAGACGGTTATGCGGGCGGTCGGATGAAACCGTGGCCGCCAGCTGCTTACGTTGCACTTTGCTCATTTTGCAGATATTTCTCGTCGGCTTTCACCAGGAAGTTCAACAATGTTCATCATCTCTCGTATGCGGTCGCCTATATCCTGGCCATAACCTATAAGAGTACCACTTTCGTCGCGCCACTTCGACAACGAACCAACCCTGAAGTTAGAAGTAAAAAAGGTACGGGCGCCCTTGTTATAACGGATTGCCATCAGCTCCTTTATAGGATGAATTGTGTTACCAAAGGCCTTCATCTCCATAGGTTCTCGTCCTACCTCGTCAATAAACAGCGGACGGGTAGCAAAAGGTTCGAATCCCTTCTCCGCAATCATGCGGCACAAATCCGGAGCTGCAAACATTTCAACCGTCTTCCCTGAAATAAAATGCAAGATTTCACAGAAAGAATGCATGAGAATCGTCTTCCCACAACCTACCTTTCCACCCATATATATACCTTTATTAATATCCCACTTGCAATCGTCGGATCCTGCAGCATAAAGATACATTTGATTGATAGTATCCCGGTTATCATCGTCGACGGTGAATGACCGAACAAAACCACGCTCAGCCATAAAAGCCTCGGCGTTGGCCTTGAGAAACTTCCAGAAACTCTCCTTTGACAGTACGGAACAATGCCACTTATGCATTTCCTTTGTGGACTCCTGGTACTCACGGTGTCGCTTCTCGATGGCGTCGTTAACCAACTGATCCATCCTACTCTGATTAATAGTCGCCATCGCCTCTTACTCCTGTAACTGTTGGGGATTCGTAATTCTTATTCGTGACCTTGAAGAAACGCGGATAGCCACCGGCCATTGCAAACTGCAGGTACTCGATAGCCACAGACTCTTTATCCTCGCTGATATTCTTCAGATGCGCCAGGGCAGCAAACTCCATGCGGCTCTTCATTCGCTTGTTGTGCTGCTCTATCAGGTAATCTTTCCACATCTGCCATTCATCCTTGAACTTTTGACTTGTCCAGGGGAGCTTAATATCTATCTGGTCGACACTGAGGCTAGACTGTTGCTCAATCTCGTCGCACAGGGCTTCGGCTTTTTCCTTCATCTTGTCCCAATGCTGAACGAAACTTTTGTGACGCTTCTCGGCGGAAACAGGGAGGCCACCGTTGATAAACGCATTTAACTCGTCGTTAGTATCAACGAGCGAGTTCCAGAACTGCGTAACCAGGGACTGAATATTATCATGTTTCATTATTCTCATTCTTTAGTGATTGGTATTTGTCGAATGGTTCGACTAGGAAGTTTGACCACGGCTGATGTCGCTTGTATCTGCAACTACGCTTGTGTTTTTCCATCAGCGCTGTGGTCAATGACAGCGAGCGCGGGGATGATATAGCCTCACGCTCGCCAGTAAGATTATTGATGGCTGTTACAACATACTGCATTGTCCATCGCCAATGATAACAGTACCAAACTGCATCAGAAAGAGGAATCTCTGGTATTCCTCATCGCTTTTGAAAATCATCTCCTCTTTATGATCCTTACCAAAGAAAGTCAGGATGATGGAACCACATTCCGTGGTATGTCTGATAATCTTTTCTTTATTTCTCTTCTTCATATTCTTGAAATTTAATTGTTCCCGCTGCTCTATTTGATTCTACAGGAATCATACATCCTACCGAATCTGCTCCAGAAGATACCAGGCATCGCAGCGCGAATACAAAACCTTGAAAAACACTCTCGTCGATAAACCTTATTTGTGAATCGACTTGCCCGTCATTGAAAGTCAGGGTGACAATACCCCTCTCATTAGTTTCTTTTCTTAATACTGGCTTATACATCGTCTGTTAAATCTGTATTTATTATCATTTCTTTGAATCTCGGGAAACAGGTCAGAAAATATTCAGCTGCAATTATAACAGAACCTTCGACCTTACCACTATTCTTCGAAACTTCCTTCTTATACTCTATCTCATTCCAGGTCTCTCTTACTCTGAGGCCTTCATTTGTGTTCTGAATTCTAATCTTCATTACTATATTATTATTGATTTACTAGTAAAAGCTGCTTTAATGCTGTACCGCAATATTATACTGGCAACTCGGGCAATTTTCTATTTATTTAGAAAATTGCCCTCCGTCGCTATCTTCCCAGAGAACTCTGGAGGGACTTATTATCCAGTTCATCTTAAATCTGTCTTATATGACCAATTAATTCACTTTCAAAGAAGTAGACTTTTCTTCCAAGTTTGTGAAATGGGGCCATTCCTCTCTTGGCTCTTTTATACATGGCGTCGCCAGTGATGCCAAACAAAGCTCCAGCTTCGCCGGCATTTAGAGCTTTTTCCTTTGAATCAATATCCGAAACTTGAATCATAACCTTCTTTTTCGAGTTTTTTACGCCAATGATTACTAAAATTACAGTCGACCAATTCTTTCTGTCTTTCCTCTAATGTTACACCAACAAGAGTGACACAGGAAACTTCAGGATAATACTTAGCATGAATAAATACACCTTTATCCTTTGCCAGTGTCTTGTTGAAGTCCGCCAATTGAACAGAAATTGACTTAAAGCATAAGCTATTCTTAAACTGGCCTCCAGAGATATCACCTGGCTTGATTGATCTGAACCACTTTGCCCTGTTCCTTACTCTCTTAAACATACCTATTAGAATTAGAGGGTTCAACCTGGCAAGATTCTTTTCTTAGAGAGCTCATTGGCATCCCTGAATGTTGATTTTGTTTCTTCATTTTCATTAATAATTTGTTAGTTAATTATTTATTTAGGTGAGTTACTTTTTAGGTTATCTTTAACCCGCTGCAAAAGTATCTAAAAAACTTACCGCGAAATGAACACTTTGAAAAAAAGAATGTCCTGCTACTAAGTTATTAACTCAATCCACTAAGAAAATAAACACATTTATACAAAAATTAACTGCGAATCCACATTAACTAACTTTGATTAGTGGCAAATCGTGAGGATAAGGTTAAAAGTTAGTAGCAATACGAAGAAAAAGGGTTCATTCCTTGGTAGTAACAAAAATATTGTGTATATTTGCAGTGTCCTAAACAACTAACTAAGTTAGTTAGTAGGAAAGGAGCAAAGAGATGCCCCCTGAGAATTGATATACTGGAGTGAAGATCACTTTTGCTACCGCTGTCCACTGGGTAACAAAAAGGCTCGTAAGTGACTGATAATCAAGATAGGTTCGAGTCCCAACCGAATCACGAAAAAGTGGGATATTATTTAATATCCCACTTTGTATTTTTATAATAAAAATCCTGCTTTTATTTCTTATCGGCAAAGTCATCTATGTCCTTGATGGTTTTATTAAGCGTACGCTTCTCGCGGTAGGAGGTATAGAAAACAAATGAAAGACCTATAAGAATGATTAAGGCATCCTCGATTAAATGGGTAGTTGAGGGTAATGGAATATTTGTGCCATAATAAATATCAAATAAAATCCATACTATCCATAACAGAAGGATTGGTAACACAATAAAAAAGGAAAGTTTCTCCCTGCGCCTGAAAGCTGTAAGTCGCCGCTTTACACTGAGCACGTTGTCACATAGCAGATACTTATCACGAATGGTACTTATGTTCCAGATGCCGAAGGCAGCACTAAGGATAAGTATCAGTTCGCAGAACAGAATCGGGCCCCATGAACAACCTACAATGTTTCTAAATACCAGAATCACTATTGGTATCATCACTATATTTATGATAGCTCCCCCGATATTAAGCTGTTTTATCCATGAAATATGTCCTTTTGTTGTTGCAGCCATCAATAGTTTTCTATTTACTATCTCCTGCTCATCCATGCGGTTCTTAAAATCGGCCACTTGTTGGCGAAGTAATTCCAATTCCTGCAAGTTGTCATTCTGATTTTCCATAATTTTGTTTTTTATTCGTTTGACATGTTTTTTAATTCCTCCTTGATGCGATAGAGTCGAACAGAAACGTTTTTGACAGTGATTCCCATAATGGCGGCAATCTCCTCATAGCTAATATTCTCCAACCACAGCAAGATGATAGCACGATCGAATTGGCCTAATTTGGCGATGCGTCGTCGTAGCATATCCATCTGTCGTGAGTTCTGGTTGGATTCTGTTTCCTCAAAGGGATTGACACCCATTGTTAAAGGAACTGTTTTGCGACGGCGCTTCTTGCGGTCGAGCGAGATGCACACGTTAAGGCTTACGCGGTAGATCCATGAGCGCACATCACTACGTCCCTTAAACGATGGCAAACTGTTCCATAGGTTTATAAGCACCTCCTGAAACAAATCTGCCACTTCATCCTGGTCGTTAGAGAACATGTAGCAGACGGTGTAAATTGTGCCTCGATGTTCTCTCACCAATTGTTCAAACTCTCGTTCTGAATCTTTCATTTTAGTCATGATAAATAAACTTTGATAATAAGTCGCAAGAAGGATGCAAAAAACTACATAAAAACAAAAAAAATGTTGGAAATTCAAACGTTTATTATAAAGTCTGAAAGTTTTTGGTTAGGGATTTTGTTCTTTAAGTAATGTTTGTTATTTGTCATTATAATGGCCCTCTAATTCCAAAACAAGGACAGTTACTACTTCATCATTATAATTCATAATTCCTCCATCCATTTCTGGGCATCTTTTGCACTCTCAAACTTAAGTGTTTTGCCTTTCTGGTACTCTTTTCGAGCCTTCTCTATCTTTTCTGTCATTTTTGGCGTGATAGAGAGATCGTCATCATCCATTAACACGATTGCATATTTCTTTTTATTGCCTCGGTTAATGAATACAAACTCACCAGCATCGACACGGTCGAATGAACTGGCCATGTTCTTTCTGAAATCGGTAAATGATAATGCTGTCATAATTCTATTCATTTATATGTTACGGCGGTAAAGATAGGCAATTTATTATAATCTTCCAAATGTTTATGTACTTTTTTAAGTACTTTTTAATTATTTCTTGATATAATTTGGTAGTAACACAAAAAAGGTTAGCGAGTTGCTAACCTTTTTGTTTTTTACTTAAATATTACCTTGCTTCGGCAACATTCGGTATCGCCATCTTTGCAGATGCGGATGCAATATTCGTTCTCGCCTGTCTGCATGCGGTAGAACGAGAGCGTATCACCCTGATGGGCCTCGGCTACGTAAGCTATTTCGAAACGCTTAATCTGATGCTCACGATACCAATCCAAATCCCATAAGTCGAGCACATGCTCGATGTACTTCACGGAATTGATATGCCCATTGATATCTACATCGTTATATTTGGTTTCTACTGTACCAACCAGCTGGGCGCTATCGTCCATCTTTACACGACCGCCTTTATCAATGGGGCATTCCTTGTCATCTACAATCCAGTTGTTGATGGCACCGTTGTCAATCGCAAAGATATCGGTTGGCTGGCGGGTTTCGGTATCAATCATGGCCCAGATACTGCGTCCGTAGCCATATACCTTACCATCCTCGCCTACTACACGGAAGTTACGACTGGTAAAGAAACGCATAGCACTCTCAACCCATGTCTCAACATTAAACTTAGTGTACATCTGTGGCATCTCGTCCATCTCGATGGCCAGTCGTGAGAGTACCCACGAACGCTTGATGGTCATGAGATATTTCATGCCAAAACCACGTGCCGACGAGTGATAATCGGCTGCATTCAGCATGTGATTGCCCATATGGCCCATAAACAATCGCTGCGAAAAGTCGCAGTGAAAGGGCTCTGCTAAAAATTCATATTTTCCTACTTTATCCATTTTCCTGTCTCGACTCTAAGAATTCACTAACCTGCTCCTGCATACCACGGGTTACGGCAATACGTCCGCTACGGGTGTACTGTAGCACGCAACCAAACGTGTCGAGGGCGCGGAACAACGAAATAATATCCTCGGTTACACCATGCATCTGTACAATGGTATAGGTGGGATTCACCTCGATCATGCTGGCCTGGAACCTGCGGATAGTACGCGATATCTCAGGATTCTCGAGCACCATCGGGGTTGACAGCTTGTAAAGACCCGATTCACGGATAAACAGCTGTTCGTCGGTAAAGAAGTTGGCCTTTACCACATCTATCTTCTTCTCAATCTGACGGGTAATCTTTACTATCTGATCTTCGTTGCTCCAAGCAGTGATGGTGTACTTATGTACGCCAGGAATACTTGATGCCGATACATTCAAGCTCTCGATATTTACCTGACGACGGGTGAACACAGCTGTAATCTGATTCAGAATACCAGCCACATTCTCCGAGTAAACCAGCAGTGTATATAATTTCTTCTTATTTTCCATAATTATCAAAACTATTAAATCTCAAGCTGCATTTTGTCAACGTCCATACCTGGAGGTGTCATTGGCAGAACATTATCCTCCTCGAGGATGGCGCACTCCAGCAGGAATGGGCCATCGGTAGTAAGCATCTTCTTTACAAGGCCGGGCAGATCCTTACGATCGACTGCTGCCGCATAGTTAATACCATAACCTTTGGCAATGAGCTCGTAGTTAGGGTTCATCATCTTGGTGAACGATTTACGGCGCATCCAGAACATATCCTGCCACTGGCGTACGTTACCCAGGTAGTGATTGTTCATCACAATCATCTTTACAGGCTTCTGCTGCTCCATGATGGTGCCCAGTTCCTGAATACACATCTGGAATCCGCCATCGCCCATAAAGCAGCATACCGTACGGTTAGGGTCGGCAAAGGTAGCACCGATGGCTGCGGGCAGACCGTAGCCCATAGTTCCCAAACCACCGCTGGTACACAAACTGCGCTTGTGGTGATACTTAAAGTAACGGGTTGCAAACAGCTGGTTCTGACCAACATCCGTAACAAGAACGGTATCGTCTGGAGACATCTCGGCTACCACGTTTACTACCTCGCCCATCTTCAGCGGACCTTCGGTTGGATGGATGGCGGGCTCGATGACCTTTTCGCGCTCCATAGCGTCTAACTCCTTAAACGAGTCGCGCCACTTCTGATGGTCGTTGGCCTCAATCAGCGCTGTGATAGCAGGTAACGATTCCTTACAATCAGCTACTACAGCTACGTCGGTCTTTACGTTCTTATCTATCTCGCTACGATCGATATCCAAGTGAATAATCTTGGCCTGTTTGGCGTAGGTTTTCAGATTACCAGTTACGCGATCGCTGAAACGCATACCGATAGCAATCAGCACATCGCACTCCTGCTCCTTCAGGTTCACGGCATAGTTACCGTGCATACCCAGCATACCCACATTGAGTGGATGGTTTGATGGCAATGCCGAGAGGCCTAACATGGTACGACCAGCAGGGATATCAGCCTTTTCGAGGAATGCCTGCAGCTCTTTCTGTGCATTACCCAGCTCTACACCCTGACCAACAAGAGCCAAAGGTTTCTTGGCATTATTAATCAGTTCGGCAGCCTTGCGTACAGCCTCGTTATCCAGCTTTGGATAAGGTACATACGAACGAATGAAGTCGCACTTCATGGGCTCCCAGTCGATCTCCTCTACCTGTGCGTTCTTGGTAAAATCGAGTACCACAGGACCAGGACGACCCGTACGGGCAATATAGAAAGCACGACTTACAGCCCAGGCAACATCTTCGGCATGACGAATCTGGTAGCTCCACTTTGAGATAGGCTGCGATACGCCAACCAAATCTACCTCCTGGAAGAAGTCAGTACCCAGAGCGCCTGTTGGCACCTGACCGGCAATCACCACGATAGGTGTAGAGTCCATCATGGCATCGGCAATACCTGTTAACGTATTGGTGACACCAGGACCGCTGGTTACCAAAACTACACCTACCTCGCCACTAACGCGGGCATAGCCCTCAGCGGCATGGGTTGCACCTTGTTCGTGGCGCACCAATATATGGTCGAAACATTTCTTTTCGCCTCGTGTATAATCAAAGAGCGCATCGTAGGTAGGCATGATCGAACCGCCGGGATAACCAAAAATGGTTTTTACACCCTCGGCCTTCAACGCCCTCATCAGCGCCTTTGCACCTGTTATTCTATCCTTCATGTCAATTATAAATTCTCAATTGTCCATTAATCTATGATTCTAACACCGCCTTTATCGGCACTCGATACGCTCTGGGCGTAGGCGCGCAATGCCTTGCTAACCACGCGGTTACGCTTAAGTGGCTGCTGTGGGCGTGCTGCCAGTTCGTCGTCGCTCAGTTTTACGCTGATAGAACGACTGGGGATATCAATCACGATGATATCGCCATCCTTTACCTTGCCGATGTTACCACCATTGGCAGCCTCGGGTGAGATATGACCGATACTCAAACCTGATGTACCACCCGAGAAACGACCATCGGTAATCAGCGCACACTCCTTACCCAGGTGCATGCTCTTAATATAGCTGGTAGGATACAGCATCTCCTGCATACCAGGACCTCCCTTTGGTCCCTCGTGGGTAATCACCACGCAGTCGCCACTCTTTACCTTGCCACCCAGAATGCCCTCGCAGGCATCCTCTTGTGAGTCGAACACCACAGCAGGGCCCTCGAAGTGCCACAGACTCTCATCTACACCAGCGGTCTTAACTACGCAACCGTCCTGGGCAATGTTACCAAACAGTACGGCCAGTCCGCCATCCTTGGTGTAAGCATGGGCCAAGTCGCGGATACAACCGTTTTCGCGGTCGGTATCAAGTGTGCCCCACTCTTCGCTCTGCGATCCCATCTTGGTTGAGAAGCGATTGCCAGGAGCCGTCTGATAAATGCGATTAGCTTCGGCATCTACAGCACCATCCACAATACTATATTTCTGCATGGCCTCGTTGAGTGTCAAGCCATCCACACGTGGGGCTGTGCCATCAATCAATCCACCTTTATTCAGCTCGTTCAGAATACCAAGAATACCACCTGCACGACCGCACTCCTGTACCGAGTACTTCTGGGTGTTAGGAGCCAGCTTACACAAGCAGGGAACCTTGCGGCTCAGAGCGTCGATATCCTTCATGGTGAAGTCGGCACCAGCTTCCTGAGCCACAGCCAACAAGTGCAGCACCGTATTGGTACTACCACCCATAGCGATATCCAGAGCCATCGCATTCATAAAGGCCTTGCGGGTAGCAATATTGCGTGGCAATACGCTCTCGTCGCCATCCTCGTAGTAAGCAAAGGCGTTCTTTACCACCTGACGGGCAGCAGCCTTGAACAGTTCGATACGATTGGTGTGAGTTGCCAAAATGGTACCATTACCAGGCAGCGACAGTCCGATGGCCTCAGTAAGCGAGTTCATCGAGTTGGCTGTAAACATACCCGAGCAGCTACCGCAACCAGGACAAGCACACTGTTCTATCTCCTTGATTTCGTCGTCGGTCACACTTGGGTCGGCACCTTTAATCATGGCGGTAATCAGGTCGGCATTCTCGCCGCGCCATTTACCAGCCTCCATCGGGCCACCACTACAAAACACCGTAGGAATATTCAGTCGCATTGAGGCCATCAGCATACCAGGTGTAACCTTATCACAGTTTGATATGCAAATCATGGCATCGGCCTTATGGGCGTTTACCATATACTCTACGCTGTCGGCAATAATATCACGACTGGGCAGCGAGTACAGCATACCATCGTGACCCATAGCAATACCGTCGTCGATAGCAATCGTATTGAATTCGGCAGCATAGCAGCCCATCTTTTCGATTTCCTCGCGCACAATCTGACCAATCTCGTGAAGATGTGTATGACCGGGCACAAACTGGGTAAACGAGTTCACAATGGCAATAATGGGTTTGCCAAACTGCTCGTGTTTCATACCCGTGGCTACCCACAATGCGCGGGCTCCAGCCATTCTACGTCCTTCTGTGCAGACTGCGCTGCGTAACTGGTGTTTCATATACCTATTTACTTTTAAAATCCGAAATTTAGCCGCAAAAATACAAATAAACTATCAAATAGCCAACTATTTCGGAAAATTATTAGTAAATTTGCAGCAAAATAATGATTACTAATAACAAATTGAAATGAAAAAGGGACTAATTACAATGCTGTTGGCAGCCCCGTTATCGGTGTTTGCCCAACAGCGACAGGAAATCACATTGAGCGATAATTGGCTCTTCTCACAAAACAAATCCGATTGGCAAACCGTTTGTGTGCCTCACGATTGGGCTATTGCAGGACCGTTTGATAAGAAATGGGACTTGCAGAAGGTGGCTATCGAACAGAATGGCGAAACCGAAGCAACCGAAAAGAGTGGACGTTCGGGTGCCCTGCCCTGGATTGGCGAAGGACATTATAAGCGAACCATCACTATCCCAGAAGGTTACAAGCATGCAATGCTGGTGTTCGATGGGGCTATGTCCGAACCTACCGTAAGCATCAACGGCATGCAGGCCGGCTATTGGGCCTACGGCTACAATACCTTCCGCGTGAATATCACCCCATTTATACAAACAGGCGACAACCTGCTGGAGGTTGATCTGCAGAATGTAGAAGAGAGCAGTCGCTGGTATCCTGGCGCTGGTATCTACCGTCCTGTAAAACTGGTACTTACAAAATATGGATGGATTGATCCTTGGAAAACTTATATCCGCACCCGCGAACTGAGTGCCAACCAGGCTGTACTTGATGTAAACGTGGGTATCGGCAGTGCGCTGGATGGTGGTTTAAAATTCGATGTGGAGATTTGCGATGCTACTGGTAAAGTAGTAGCAAGCGGCAGTAGTGACGACCTGAACAACGAAGGCATTGCACAAATGGCTATAACCGTTAATCAGCCCCAGCTGTGGAGCCCTGAGTCACCTTATTTATATACTGCTCGCATCAAATACTCGCAGAGTGGCGAACTGCTTGATGAAGTAACACAGAAGTTTGGTATCCGTACCATCAAATGCTCAAAGGATGGTGGTTTCCAGCTTAATGGCGTATCGCGCAAAATTAAGGGTGTTTGCTTGCATCACGACCTTGGTCCGTTGGGTGCCGCCATCAACAAGAGTGCACTTATCCGACAGATCAAGATGATGAAGGCGATGGGTTGCGATGCAATTCGTACATCGCACAATATGCCCAGTCAGATGCAGATGGATGTTTGCGATTCGTTGGGTATGATGGTGATGGCCGAGAGCTTCGACATGTGGAAATATCCTAAGTGTAAGAATGGTTATGCCCGTTTCTTTGATGAGTGGTGGGAGAAGGACATTACCAATCTGGTACTGGCCAACCGCAATCACCCCAGTATAGTGATGTGGAGTATCGGTAACGAAATCCCTGAGCAGGGCAATAAAGTAGCAGGCCCCAAGATGGCCAAAGCCCTGCAGGACCTGTGCCATCAGCTCGATCCTTCACGCCCAGTTACACAGGGTATGGACCGTGTAGACGAAGCCGTGAACTATGGTTTTGCTGCTGTGATGGATGTTCCAGGTTACAACTACCGACTGCCTAAATATAAACTGTATTACGATAAGCTGCCACAGGGATTCCTGTTAGGTTCCGAAACGGCTTCAACCGTCAGCAGTCGCGGCGTATATAAGTTCCCTGTCGAGATTAAGGACAACTCGCAGTATGCCTCATGGTCGCCTGGTTATATTCCTGGTGCCGTACTGAAAGAAGACGGACAGTGTTCGGCTTATGATGTGGAGCATTGCTCGTGGAGTAATCTGCCCGACGACGATTGGGTGATGCAGGACGATCTGCCTTGGGTGATTGGTGAGTTTGTTTGGACAGGTTACGACTATCTGGGTGAGCCTACCCCATACGATGAGTACTGGCCTGCACGCAGCAGCTATTTCGGTATCTGCGATTTGGCCGGTCTGCCTAAGGATCGTTATTTCCTGTATCGTTCTAAGTGGAACAAGGATCAGCATACTATCCATCTGCTGCCTCACTGGAGCTTTGGCAAGGAACGTGTTGGCAAGGTAACACCAGTTTATTGCTACACCGATTATCCTGCAGGCGAACTCTTTGTAAATGGTAAGAGTCAGGGTAAGGTAACTAAGAATCCAGCCGAGCGTTTGGACCGTTATCGTCTGCGTTGGAACAATGTGGTTTACAAGCCAGGCGAGGTAAAAGTGGTGGTTTACGACACCCAAGGCAACAAGGCTGGCGAGCAGACCATCCGTACAGCTGGCAAACCATCAGCCATCGCTTGTGATGTTTGGACACAGCACGATGCCCCATGTCTGAAGGCCGATGGCGACGATTTAGCCTTCGTTACTGTATCACTTACTGATAAGAATGGCATCATGATTCCAGAGGCCGACGATCAGCTTACTTTCGAGGTGACTGGTGCAGGTACCTTCGAGGCAGTTTGTAATGGCGATGCCACCAGCTTAGAGCCATTTAAAGAGCCAACCATGAAGCTGTTTAAAGGTCAGTTGGTAGTTATTGTTCGTGGTGCTAAACAGCCAGGAACAGCCATCTTGAAGGTAACCGATAAGAGCAGAAAACTGAGTAAGACTATCGAGATTAAAGTAGGCTAATAAGACTACTTGCTAACGCGATAACAACCATGATGATTTCAGCTGTGCGATTTACTCGTACAGCTGTTTTCATATCTGCTGTAGTCAACTCGCGATCGTTATCACCAATATAAGGTTTATCGAATACTTCGCCGAAATACTTATGTGGTCCACCAAACCTGCAATTCAGAATGCTGGCTAATGCAGCCTCAGGATAACCGCTATTTGGTGAAGCATGACAGCAACCGTATTTGCGCACGAAACCAAGGCACTTTGGGCACCAAATAACCATCAGTAACGCAGTTAAGCGCGCGGGGATGTAGTTGGCTACATCATCGATACGGGCAGCCCAGCAGCCAAACTGCAGGTAGCGTTCGGTATGGTAGCCAATCATCGAGTCGAGTGTGTTCACCATCTTATAAGCCAGCATACCAGGTGTGCCCAGCAACATCAACCAGAACAGCGGCGCTATTACTCCATCGCTCAGGTTCTCGGCCAAAGTCTCGAGTGCTGCCGTACGTACCTCTTGGGCTGTGAGTTCTGAGGTATTGCGGCCCACAATTCTTGCTACCTGTGCCCTACCCTCATCTAGCGATCGATCGAGCGCCACAAATACCTGTCGCACCTCACGGATAAGTGTCGTTCCCGCCAAGCAGTAAAACACAGCGATGGCGTCGAAGATCATTGAACATGGACCATTGACCATTGAACATGATTTGCGGATAAGCCATATGCCGGCAAATACCGCTACTATCAGTCCGATAGCCATGATGGCGCCCTTTAGTTTACGATGGGCACCATGATTGAGATGCCGTTCGCCAAAGGCAATCATTCGTCCGAACCACACGATGGGATGCGGCAACTTCTCTGGGTCGCCAAATACCAAATCGGCCAACCAACCTACAAGCAGTGATATGGGGTTTATGAACACGATGCTACAATTTATTTGATTCAGTTTGCAAAAGTACAAAAATAATTAGTATCTTTGCCCTCAAAAACGAAAATTATGCAAATAAACATTGATCAGACGCATTGGTACGACCGTATTTGGGCTGCGTTGATATTTTTCACCCGATTGCCATTCTGGCGACTGCATCAACCACCGCAGGCATGCTACAAAACTGTGGTAGAACACTGGCCTTTGGCAGGCTGGATTACAGGTGGTGCTATGGCAGCTACGCTGTATTTCGGTAGCTGGTATCTGCCTTACATGGTGGCTGTGATACTGGCTATCGTGGTACGATTGCTGATTACAGGTGCGCTACATGAGGACGGTTTGGCCGACTTCCTGGATGGCTTTGGTGGTGGCGGTAACAACCGAGAACGTATCTTGGCCATCATGAAAGATTCGCACATCGGCACCTATGGCGTTATCGGTTTGATTTGCTACGAACTGTTGCTATTTGCTGCTTTGTTCGCCATGCCTCCCGCTTTGGCAGCACTCACCATCTTGGTCGCCGATCCATATGCCAAAATGGTTACTTCGCAACTCATCATTATGATGCCATATGCCCGCAATATCGAGGAGTCGAAAGCTCGTACCGTATATCGTAAAATCAGTGTAAAGGCTGGTATAGGGTTAGCCATTCAAGGGCTCCTGCCAATGGCGGCTTACATCTGGTACACGGGCATGCGCTGGGATCTGATTATCTTCCTTCCTGCCCTCGTGATGTATTTCCTTTATCTGCTCATCTGGCGCAAGATTCACGGCTATACCGGCGACTGCTGTGGTGCCGTTTGCTTGTTGGTTGAGTTGAGTGTTTATTTGGTTGTTTGTACGCAATGAAAAAGATTATATTGATTACAGGCGGTCAGCGCTCGGGTAAGAGCACCAAAGCCGAAGAACTAGCGCTGCAAATGAGCGCGAATCCCGTTTACTTAGCCACCGCCCATATCTGGGACGATGAGTTTCGTGAACGAGTACGTAAGCACCAAGAGCGCCGCGGTCCCGAGTGGACCAATATTGAGGAAGAACTCCAACTCTCGAAGCACAACCTGGCTGGTCGTGTGGTAGTGATAGATTGCGTAACCTTATGGCTCACTAATTGGCTACAATCTAGCGACAATCCCCTTGAACAAGCCAAAGCTGAGTTCGACAAATTCACCACGCCCGATGCTACTTATATCTTTGTAACCAACGAGATTGGCAGTGGCGGTACATCTACCAATGCCCTTCAACGTCGATTTACCGACCTGCAAGGTTGGATGAATCAATACATCGCCCAAGCAGCCGACGAGGTTATCCTCATGGTCAGCGGCATCCCCGTAAAAATAAAATAAATCCGTGTTAATCCGTGAAATCCGTGCCTAAAATTAAGATGAAGTCATTCGCCATACATCCCATAAATAGAACCATCGCGCCACAGATCCAGGCCAAGATTGATAATCTGAACAAGCCCAAAGGCTCGTTAGGCAGATTAGAAGATCTGGCCCTGCAGATCTGCTTAATCCAACAGACATTAGAACCCTCACTCGCTCACCCTTGTCATTTGTTATTAGGTGGCGATCATGGTATTGAGCGCGAAGGCGTGAGTGTTTCGCCTCGCTGCGTTACCTGGCAGCAGATGATTAACTTTACTCATGGGGGTGGTGGCGTTAATATGTTCTGTAGGCAGCATGGGTTTAAGCTGCGTATTGTAGATGTAGGTGTAGATTACGATTTTACAGGTATCGATGGCATTATTAATCGCAAGATAGCCCGAGGCACCAAGAATTTTCTGTATGAAGCAGCGATGACCGAAGCAGAGCTTAATCGAGCCATCCAGATTGGGTGCGACCTGGTAGATGACTGTATCGCTGAAGGCTGTCGTGTACTGAGTATCGGCGAGATGGGTATTGCCAATACCTCACCCTCCAGCATCTGGATGCACCTGTTTACAGGCGTCCCCTTACAAGAGTGTATCGGTGCAGGTGCCGGTCTCGATACCCCAGGCATCCGCCACAAGTACGAAGTGCTCTCAAAGGCATTATCAAACTACCAAGTTACCACCCCAAACCAAGCACCTATCACCCCACTCGCCTACTTCGGCGGCTACGAGATGGTAGCTGCTATCGGCGCCATGCTAAAAGCCGCCGAAAAGCATCTGGTGATACTCGTCGACGGCTTTATTATGACGGCCTGTGCGTTGGCTGCTATTCAGCTATATCCTGCCGCTCAGGACTACATGGTTTTTACACATTGTGGTGATGAGAGCGGCCACAAGCGCATGCTCGATGCGATGGGTGCAAATGCCTTGCTGCATCTGGGTTTGCGATTAGGCGAAGGCACTGGTGCTCTCTGTGCATTCCCGATAGTTGATTCAGCCGTTCGGATGATGAACGAGATGAACAACTTCGAGAACGCCAATATCACCAAGTATTTTTAACGGAGCATTTCCTTTACAGCACGCTCCAACTGACGGTCGCGACCGTTGATGTAATCCTCGGGTGTGTTATACACCTCGATATCAGGATTCAGTGTAGTGTTCTCGCCGAACACACCACGCATATCGCGACAGCCCACCTGAGGAATACCGAAAATCATTCCGTTCTGCAGGGTCTCCCACCAAACGGCAGTCATTGTTCCGGCTACAGGTGCACCAATCAGCTTACCAATCTTCAGCTCCTTATATACCCATGGGAAACCATGTCCGTTACTGTAGTCATCCTCGCAAATCAGCACGCACGATGGCTTCAGCCATTTGTTATAAGGATCAGAGCCTACATACTTACCATGAGGCACAAACTCCTGATACTTCTTACCGCTCAGCAGGGTGCACAAATCGTCGTGTAACCAACCACCACCGTTGTGACGCTCGTCAACTACAGCAGCCACACGATTGCGGTTCTTGTCGCTCAGCAGTTCACGGTAAACCGTACGGAAGCTGGGACTGTCCATAGCCTTTACATGCACGTAGGCCAGCTTGCCATCCGAGAGACTGTCGGTCATCTCACGCTGACGGTCAACCCAACGCTTGTACAGCAACTCAGTCTGTGCACTACGACTGATGGCTTTGATAGTCACATCGTTACGCTTACCGGTTGAAGGATTCAGAATGGTTAAACGTACGCGCTTTCCAGCCTTTCCATCCAGCAGTGGGAAGTAGTCGTCGTTAGCCTTGATGGCTACACCGTCGATAGCCTCAATCACGCATCCGGCTACCACACCAGTCTTCTTCTGGGCCAATGGCGAACGCTTGATAACCTCCTCGATACGCAGTCCGTCGCCTTGATAGTTCTGGTCGATAAACACACCTAATGTGGCGGTGCTGAGTGATGCACCATCAGGATAATATCTGGCACCTGTGTGCGATGCATTCAGCTCGCCCAGCATCTCGCTCAGCATATCCCTGAAGTCGTACTCATTATTGATATATGGCAGGAAACGGCGATAGTTATCACGATAGCCTTCCCAATCTACATTGTGCAGATTCTCTACATAGAACTTATCCTTAACCTGGCGCCAGATGTGGTCGAACAAGTAGGCACGCTCCTCGTAAGGACGATAGTTGAATACGGTCTCGAAGTCAATGTTCTTGGTAGATTTCTTACCGAGATCCAACTTCTTGATACCACCACGCGATACCAGGAACAGGTTATTAAACTTCTTGTCGGGCTGCATAGCGCCGCCGCCAACACCCTTTATCAGCAGCTCGGTCTTATCCTCGCGCAGGTAGTGTACCCACAGGTCTCTGCCACCTTCGAACGAGGCCTGATAATACAATGTGTCGCCCTTCAGTACAGCGTCGCCCATACGAGCTGAGTTATCAGTTACGCGCACAATGCGATCGCGACAGTTTTCTAAGTCGAATGCCAGCAGCTTCTCGGTCTTTGGCTTCTCGGCAGTTTTCTTCTTACTGTCTTTTTTCTTCTTAGCATCCTTATCGTCAGCCTTTTCATTCTTCTTAGCCTCCTTCTCAGCCTCTTCCAGAATCTCCTTATCCTCCTTACTCATGGTAAAGCGGTCGTAAGCATCTACATCGAAGAACATCACGTAGTAGTCAGACTCGGCACCCCAGCTACCGTGACTGCGATAGCCGGCGCGATCACTCTCAAACAGCATGGCCTTACCACCAAGCACCCAACGGGCTGAACTCTCGTTATAGCCACTCTCGGTCAGGTTGTGTACCTCGCCATTACCGCTGGCGTTTACCAAAGCGATATCGCTGCTGTTCCAACCGCCAGTACCTATATAGCTGGCCAACAGCCACTTGCTGTCGGGACTCCACTCAAACCAAAGGTCGCCATCGCGGTACGAGAAGTTGTACTTACCATCAAGCACAGTGCGCTCCAGTCCGGTCTTCAGGTTAATCACGCACAGCTCCGAACGGTTCTTGAAGTAAGCTACCTCTTTGCCATCAGGACTGTACTTTGGCTGCAGCGATGTCTCGTTGCTGTTAGTCAGACGCTCCTCTTGCAGGGAGGTAGCGTAAGTAAAGAGTTTCTCGTTCTTATTCTTCAGTTTGGTCTGATATATCTGCCATACGCCACCACGCTCTGCACAGTAAACCAGACTGCGACCATCAGGTGCAAAATCCACACTGCGCTCCTGCTGTGGTGTGTTGGTAATCTGCTTGGTAGTCTTGTACTCAACCGATGTCACGAAGATATCGCCACGCAGAATAAAGGCCACCTCTTTGGCATCGGGCGAAAGACTGATCTCGGTTACACCACTCGAACGGAGCTGACGAATCAGGTCCTTATCCTGACGGTCGCCGGTAATAGTTACCTTTACCTTCTGTGGCTCAGAACCTTCCTTCAAGGTATAAATCTCGCCATTCTGACTGTAGCAGAGTGTACCCTCGTTGCTTACCGAGAGATAGCGTACGGGATTCATTGTGTGGTGCGAGAGCTGCTTTTTACCTGTGCCGTCGATATTTCGGCGATACACATTAAAAGTACCATCTTCCTCGCTGGTGTAATAATACGAGTTGGCATCAGCCCAGCGTGGTGTACGATCCTCGCCCTTAAAGTCGGTCAGTCTGGTGTAGTGTCCATCCTGCATCATCCAAATGTCGCGACAGATAGGACTCTGATGGTGCTTGCGGAAAGGATCCTCGTAACCCTTATAGTCGTGATACAATATACGACCATCCTTGGCAAAGCTAATATCCTCCATTGGCAGTGTTGAGAACATGCGAGGACGACCGCCCTTGATGCTCACCTCGTACACCTGATTCTCGCCAGGGAACAGAATCGACTGTGCCGATGGCATCCACGAAGCCGAGAACAACACATGTTCGTTGTCTCGCCAAACCATAGGCATCTCGTTGGTGCTGTTGGTTGTCAGGCGCACAGGTTCGCTACCTTGCGCATCCATCACATATACATCCATGCTACCCTCACGACTCGAAGCAAAAGCCAATTTGGTGCCATCGGGGCTCCATACCGGACAAGCATCGTAAGCCGCATTGGTGGTAAGCTGTCGGGCCTGTCCGCCAGTTGATGCTACTGTATATACATCACCTTTATACGAAAAGGCAATCGTTTTGCCATCAGGCGAGATGGCAGTGTACCGCATCCACAGCGGACCTTCTTCGGCATGCGAACTAAGCCCCGCCATCAGGAGCCCAGCAGCCAGAATTAATTTACTAGTTTTCATCACGTTATTTTAAGTTTATCTATTGTGTTTGAAATTTCAACAAAATCGGGTGCAAAGATAAGAATTTATACGCATTATGCAAAAAAATACGCTAAATTTTCGCATTTTTCGTTACTTTTTGTTACTTTTACAGCCAAAAAACAGTCAATATGAAACGATTACTCACATTTGCATGCGCCTTTTGCCTGGCATCGGCAACATTAAATGCACAAACAACCAGTACCGAAGTGCTCTTCGAAACCACCAAGGGTAACATCCGTATCGCCCTTTACGACGAGACACCACAGCACCGCGACAACTTTTTGAAGCTTACCAAAATGGGCTCGTACGATTCGCTGCTGTTCCATCGTGTGATTAAGGATTTTATGATCCAAACGGGCGATATCTTCAGTAAGAAAGCAAAACCCGGACAGTTGTTAGGTTCGGGTGATTACGATTATACCACCGAGGCTGAGTTCCGTTTGCCTAAGATATTCCATCGTCGTGGTGTAGTAGCTGCTGCACGCGAAGGCGACGAAAAGAATCCAGAGCGCCGTTCTGGTGCCAGTCAGTTCTACATGGTTTGGGGTAAGGTGTACGACGATCGCCGACTGGATTATACCCAGCAGAAGATCGATTCGATTACCAATGGCCAGGTAAAGATTACCCCTGAGATGCGTGAAGTTTACAAAACCATCGGTGGCACGCCCCATCTGGATGGTCAGTACACCGTGTTTGGTGAGATTATCGAGGGTTTGGATGTAGTCGAAGCTATCCAAGGTGTGGCTGTAGATAAGAACGACCGCCCCTTAGAGGATATCCGCATCCTGAAGGCCACCGTTACAAAGGACCTCCCTGCCCCACCTGCTCCCAAAGCTACTCCCAAACGTAAAGTAGCACCAAAGAAAAGAAGATAATACATATTATTTATTATTCATATCGCAAGCGATATTTAGTTAATTCTTCTTAAAGTGTTATCTAAATCGCTTGCGATATAAATTATTCTTATTACCTTTGCACCGCTTTTAAGTTGATAACATCACAAAAACAACAATATATATTAAGTACAATGATTTACGGAAAAACGAAAGGTACCGATTTTGAAAAGCTGTGCGACGGAGCTGCTAAGGCCGAGGCGCAGGGAGTAATGGTTTATTATGCGCTGGCTCGAATGGCTCGCGAACAGGGCTATCCCGAAGAGGTTTCGGCTACGTTTATTGAGATGGCGAATCAAGAGGCAGTACATGCAGGATTCTATGCTACCCTGATGGCTAAGTACGATAGCGATATCTGGAAGATTGCCGAGAACTTTGCCAAGGGCGAATATCACGGCGAGCAGCAGGTAAACCAGTTTGCTCAGGCATTACGTGCTGTAGGACTGGATGAAGCAGCCAACGAGATGGATGTGTTTGCCAAGCAGGAACGTCATCATGGTGATACGCTTACAGAGTTGATTAGCAAGTATAAAAAGTAAATCAACCACCTGCAATCTGCATTGCAAGGGTTGCTATGCCCGCACTAACGGAATAGCCGAGGATAAAGAGTCCGACCGCAAGGCCACACTTACTCCCGAGCAGTGGCGCCACATTTTTGAGGAGGCTGCTGAGATGGGTATCAACTTCTCGCTGCTGGCTGGTGGCGAACCTATGATGCGCAAGGATATTCTGGAGCAGGTGGCTGAGGTTAAGGACATGATATTCCCCATTTTTACCAATGGCACACTGATTGGTCCATCGTACATGGAGTTTCTGCGTAAGAATCTGAACATGGTGCCTATCATCAGTCTTGAGGGTACTGCCATCGGTACCGACGAGCGTCGAGGTCAGGGTGTGTTCAAGCGTGCTATGCAGTCGATGGAGATGCTGAAGACCGAGAATCTCTTCTTTGGTACCAGCATCACCGTTACTACCGAGAACATGCAGCTGGTAACATCTGCTGATTTCATTAATCAGCTACGCGGCTATGGTTGTAAGATCGTGTTCTATATCGAGTATGTGCCCACAGAACCAGGCACTGAGCATTTGGCATTTAGCGATGCACATGTGGTCCAGATGGAGCAGGTACTCGAAGAACGCCGCACGATGTATCAGGATATTATCTTCCTGTCGTTCCCCGGTGACGAGAAGGCTTTAGGTGGCTGTCTGGCCTCAGGTCGCGGCTTCTTCCATATCGGTCCCGATGGATCGGCCGAGCCCTGTCCGTTCTCTCCATTTAGCGATAGTAATGTGTTAGAACTTGGTGTACGACAGGCACTTAAATCACCTTTATTCAAGAAGATTAGAGATGCCCGTGCATTAGGTTGGGAGCACACAGGCGGCTGTACCCTCTTTGAGCACCGCGAAGAAATAGAACAGATGATGAACAAATAAATAAGCTCATAAATTGATTAATGGATTGAAAAAAGGGGGGCTTGCCGTTGTAATATGGCAAGCCCTTTTTATATTATTTGATGCGTTTTAATATAGCTTGTGGACTGCTACTGATTTCGGTAAGCGTCTGTCCATCCTGACTCAGCTCGTAGTTAATGGGCTTTTGGCTTTTCACACTGATGATGGTTAACTTATTTCCTTTAATAGTATAGCTAGTATTTCCACTCGATTGTCCTGTTTTAAATTTCATTTTCGCCATCTTACGATAAAACCATGAGGCGCCATTGGCTTTGGCTTTATCTTCATCGAATTTCAAGATGGTGGTTACGTGCGCCGTTTTCCCATCTATGAACTTTACCGTCCTTTTGGCTGTAATAGCGCTTGTGATGGCTTGGATATTGCTCATTTCATTTTTGTCGGCTTGCGCCTTTACCTCTTTAATACCTGCAGCAAACATATTGTCGCAATGATACACTCGACCAATAAGTTCACTCTGACCGCATACATTTACTACTGCCGCAAAAGCAATAGCCATAGTTAAAATTATCTTCTTCATTTTTGTTATTTTGATTGAATAATTTCGCTGGCAAAGGTATCGTATTATTTCCTTATGCCCAAATCCTATAACATTCATTGTATATTTTTCAGGATTCGTGTAGTTTTTTGCAAGCTTTCGCGTCTAATAGGGTAAATAGTTCAACTAAATTAAAACAAAAATATGAAACAGAAAACCCTATTATTGGTTTTGTTGGCATTCGTATGTACAGCATACGCAAAGGCCGAGGTGTTAGTGAAAGAAAGTGGTTGTGGTAGCAAGGTGATGGTAATGATTCCTGGCTTTGCCTGCAGTGGCGATGTGTGGGACGAAACAGCCTCGTTGTTGGCAGATGAATATCGATGCCTGCAACTTACACTACCAGGTTTTGCGGGTGCGAGTGCTTTAGAAAAGCCAAGCTTTAAAGGTTTGGAAGAACAGATTGTAGCAGAACTGAAGGGTCGAAACCTTAACCATATTTCGTTGATAGGTCACAGTATGGGCGGCGGACTGGCTATGGCTATCGCAGCCCACTATCCAGAGATGGTAGATAGAGTGATTATCGTTGATGCCCTACCCTGCCTGTCAGCACTATACAATCCAGCTTTTAAAGCTGATCCTGAAAAGGACTATACGGCAGCCATCAATCAGATGATGCAGATGGATGATGCCCGCTACCAACAGATGACACAGATGGGTGCAGCCACTCAGACCCTTACTATCAAAAAGATTCCCACCATCAACACATGGGCCTCAAAAACCGACCGTCGTACATATTTCAGTATGTACTACGATTACACCAACACCGATTTGCGCCAAGAACTTAGTAACATCAAAGCCCCAATGTTGGTATTGTTAGAGCCGCAGTTCCGTGGTGTCAATCAGATGGTGAAGAGTCAGTTTGCTGCATGCTCTGATGCCACCATCCGTTACGCCACTAAAGGTCTGCATTTTATTATGTACGATGATTGGGATTGGTACTCCAAACAATTCTGATAATACATAAAATTGGGGCTTGCCAATATTACACTGGCAAGCCCCTCGTTTTCAATCCATTAATCAATATATGAGTTTCTTTTATTTGTTCAATGATTCTGCTTATTTATTTGTTTTTGCATTTGCTATATAGTTGCTTGCAATAAGCCCAGCCACCGGTCGACCATAATGCCCATGCTATCAGCACTGGTTGGAAGAACAGTCTTACCAAACGAGCCGTATCGGTATTCAGGCTAAAGGCATCAATATGATTTACGTACTGATTGATGTTACCTGGGAAGATGGCAATATAAAAGAGAGCCAGCAACGCACCTACCACAGGGCGATACTTCTTCCACATCAGCAGCATGCCCAAGCCCAGACAAATCTCAACTACACCCGACGCCAGTACCACAAAATCGGTAAACGCTGGCGAGAACTGTAACCATGTGGGCACCTGTGCCACAAACTCCTGACGTGCAATTGTCAGATGACTAAAACCTGCATAGGTCATAAACATACCTAACAGCACTTGTGCTAAAATCTTAACGTACTTCATATTCATTCGTTTTTGTGATCCTATATTCTTAATTGCGCTGCAAAGGTACATATAAAAATTTATATCGCAAGCGATTTAGTTAAAACATTAATAAGAATTAACTAAATATCGCTTGCGATATGTTTAACTAAACTCAAGTAGATTAAGCTATAGCACAACAGCAGTGCCGCTGGCGGCTACCATCAGCATAGAGCCGTTAGCACCAATGGTTTCGTAATCCAGGTCGATGCCTACGATAGCGTTAGCACCTAACATCTGGGCGCGCTCCATCATCTCGCGCATAGCCTCGTCCTTGGCCTCGCGCAGCACCTTCTCATAGCTACCGGCGCGACCACCTACGATATCACGGATACCAGCAAACAGGTCCTTAAACATGTTTGCACCGATGATTGTTTCACCTGTCACTACACCCTTATACTCACGGATAGTGTGACCTTCGATTGTTGGAGTTGTTGAAAGTACCATAATTTTAAAATTTAAGTTATTATTACCAATATTCTTTTGCGTCAAGTATCACATGTTTCTGCTGGCCCTGTGGCGTCACGATATCAAGCTCGTGGCGTGGTGCTTTGTGCAAGGCTTCCTCCTCGTCCCAGGTGTAATCCTTTACATCCCGACCATTAATGGTGGTAATCGTGTCGCCGATCTCTACACCAGCCTCATGGGCCTCGCTCGAGTGGTTCATATAATGCACCACCCAACCGCGACAGATATCCGTACGGTTTCGCCAGCCATAGCCATATCTCTTACCGATGGGGTCATCAGCCTTATGCCGGCGCAGATAAAGTTTCATGTTCTGGGCATCGATAATAATGTTAAACCTATCCCAAACGTCGTTACCGATAATACCCAGATAAGGTCGGTCGCTCATAGCCCCTACCCCCTCGGGTACATAGCTGATGTCAGTATAACGGATGGTGTCGCCACCTATTAATATATGGTCGCTCATCATTTCAACCGATGTCTCCATCGCCTTGTCGCCAATGCCAGGCTGAGCCATATCTGCCAGGTAGCGCTTGCCTTCAATCTTATCAAGAGCGAACTCGGTCACGGCACCCGATGTAAAGGTAACCGAACCACCACTGCCTGTATCCATCAAGTACCAGCCACGTATCTTCTTGCCACCCAACTGTACTTCTGCCTGCAGCATAATCCTATTATTCTCGTATTTTATGGGTAACTGCTGATAGCCCTCGGTATTGGGCTTGGTGCTGGTGTACTGCTTAAGATACTGCTTTTCGAAGTTGATCTCGAGCGGATATTTCGAGATATCCTTGATACCCCAGATACCATCCACATGGCGATTTACAATGTCGCGCAACTTAAATATCGGCACTATCTGATATTGCTGCACCACATTTCCCATCTGTACCTTGGTGCCATCGGCTATCACACGTACCATGGTCGATCCTGCGGCACCACCAGCTCTGGCCTTACCTACTTTCTGTGGATGCCAGGAAGATTGCGCAAGCGCTACGCTGTCGATACCAAAGATGTTAGCGGCACCTGTATCAAACAGCGTATTTACGTGCAGATTATCGTTAATGGTAGTCTGCAGATAGATATGGCCGTGATACACAAACGGCATCGTATTATCGTTGGCATTATTCTGTGCCAAGCCATTCAGACTGCTTAATGCAAGTATGATAGTTGATAACAGTTTCATAAAATAGCGTTTTTAAATAATCCTATCTGTTGCAAAATTAAGCATAATTTCTGAAAGGCCCAAAAATATTAGCGTTTTTTGGTAATAATTTGCTTAACCAATATTTGGTAGTAAACAAAATAATATGTACCTTTGTCAGCGAAAACAAACAATAAATATCAAAAACAAACAGCAATCAAGATGATAAAAAAACTGATTATTGCACTGGTGATTGGAGCCAGTAATAGCGCATTGGCTCAGGTAAGTATGGTAAAAATGCAACCCGCATGTGGGGCACAGGATGTAAATATCGATACCCATTTGGAGCTCACACTTTCCGACACTGCCTCGATCGGCCAGAAAGGTTTCATCTCGGTTTACGATAAACAATCTGGCAAACTGGTTGATCGCTTGGACTTAAGCATACCTGCCGGTCCTACACAAGGACAGTCGCGTAATCCTGCAGCACAATACACGCCTATACCTTATATGTATAAGGCATCACAAAACATCACCAACCGCAACACCAAAGCCGGAACACCATCGGGCGTAAACGCTATCGATAGGTCGCGCTATCAGTTGGATATCATTGGCGGATTCTCCGATGCCTTCCACTTCTACCCCATCATCGCTCACGAGCGCCGCTTTACCATCTACCTACATCATAACATGTTGGAGTACGGGCACGAATATTACGTAACCATTGATAACAACGTCATTAAAGGTTTTAAAGGTATAAAAGGAAAAAATGCGTGGTCTTTCAAGACAAAAAGTAAAGCTCCCGATGCAAATAAACGCACGCTAACAGTTTCTGCCGATGGACAAGGTGATTTCTCTACGATACAAGGTGCCATGGATTTTATCCCTGATTCGCTAGCTACAGAATACAGCCGTTATTGCGTGCAGGTAAAAAATGGCGATTATCAGGAGTTGGTATATTTCCGCAACAAGCGCTTTGTAACCATCCAAGGCGAAACACGCGATAGCGTGGTTATCCATTACCCCAACAACGAGGTGTTTAATCCTCATCCATCTGATATCAAGACCAACGAGGTGCGTGGCACATTCCCATCACGACGAGCAGCCTTTGCAGCCGACAACTGTAGCGATCTGATTTTCAAGGATATCACCATTAAGACCGATTGTAAAGGTCAGGCCGAAGGACTCTTGGTTAATGGCGAACGGAACTACTTTGAAAACGTTCATGTTATCGGCGACGGCGATGCCCTGCAGGCCAATGGTAGCTGTTACTGGTTAAACTGCCAGATTGATGGTGGCGGCGATACGATATTAGGTCGAGGTCCTTCATTCTTTAATCATTGTACGATAACCAGCTATGGTGCGTTTATGTGGATACGCAACACTGCCGAAAACCATGGTAACGTGTTTGTTGATTGTCACTTCAAAGGCTTGTCGGATTACGCAGAATTGGGTCGTTTACCCGACAATAAGGGGCGTAACTATCCCCATGCCGAGTGCGTACTACTCAACTGCACACTCGAGAACATCCCTGCAAGAGGCTGGGGCGTGATTGATAATGGTGCCCAAACAGCCACCATCCTCGAGTTTAACAGTCACGATACCGAAGGATATCCTGTAGATACTACCAAACGTAACCCTCTCATGCGTCAACTGCATCCAGTCCGCGATGCCGAGCTGATTGGAAAATACTCGGATGCCAACTGGGTACTTTACCATGGGATTTAAGATTATATAGGAAATACAAATGCAGACAAGCTTCACAGCTTATCTGCATTTTTAAGTTGTTTTATTATGATACTTGGTGATGAGCTGCTCCAGATAAGCAATCGCGTTACATAGAGATGGGCACTACCAACTTGAAGGTGATGTTGCGGCCCATGTTATATACGCCTCGGCGACCGGTAACCACATTCTCGTCGGCATACTTCAAACGACTCAGGTGATTCTGATAGGCCTTGTTCAGCAAGTTATCGGCGGTGATGTATAACTCTGCTATTTTCTTACCTTTTACCTGAATATCGGTACCTGCCGAGAGATTCAGCAGCGCATAGCCGGGTGTAACTGTTTCGGTATCGTCGGCGCTATAGATATGCGACTGCTTCAGATAACAGTCGAGACCAGCGGCGATAAAGAGGTTGTTCAGCACCGAACGGTGGGCTGCATCGGTAGTATGGTGATGATTTACCGTGGTATGCGAGTGGTGGAACAGCTCCCACTTCAGTTCCGAAGCCCATTTGGGTGCTGGCGTAAAGGGCAGATACTTGGTGCCAGGATCGGCATGCATCTGCTGTGCATCAACGTACGAGAAGGTGTTCGAGAAATGTACGCTGTGTACAGGATGTAAGTCCACGCCAGCCTCGAAGCCTAACAAGCGGGCATCGCCTTGGGTATAGGCATAAGTCAGGTAGCCTTCTTCAATCTCCTCGGCCAATCGATGGGTGAAAATGTAATTATCGATGCGATTGGCAAAGAGTGCCAACTGTGCTGATACATATTGCGAAGTAAACTCCAGTCCCAGATCGGCCTGCATACTATATTCAGCCTTCAAATCCTGGTTACCAATCTCGTAGCGCAAAGAACCCTCGTGTACACCGTTCGAAGCCAGTTCGCTCATGTTTGGTGTGCGGAAACCGCGGGCCAGATTCAAGCGTACATTAAAATGCTCGTTAATGTTGCATACAGCACCGATGCTACCTGTTACACCATTGAAATGGCGACTGAAGTTGGCGAAACGAACGTCGCCATCCTCCATCAGCTCGTAACCGTGCAGTCGGCGATGATCGTAGCGCAATCCACCGTTCAGTGTCCAGTTGTCGCCAAGACTCTTGGTGGCAGTTGCATAGAAACCGAAGTCGAACAGTCGGTAGTCGGGAATCAGATACTCCTCGCCCTCGTTACCCGACTTCTGATACATACCACCAATACCAGTCGACAGTTTCCAACCGTTAAACTCGTTGGTAACGTAACGCAGGTCGTATGTCAGTGTGTGCAACTTGAAATACAACTCGTACTCATCCATCTCTTCCTCGAACTCCTGACGGCGGTTCTGCTGGTAGCCGATGATGGCCTTCAAGTAGCCCGACGACAGGTTCAGCGAGTTGTCCCATACCACCTTGTAGTGCTTTACCTGCTGGAATGGGAGTGCTTTCGAGTACTGATGTCCGGTCCAACCCTCTTCGTGTTCCAGTTCACCAGTCTCGGCATCACGCTCTCCTTCAACGATTCCCGGTGTTAAGTGATAGGCGGTCCACGTCAAACGCGAGTGCCCCCACCCTTTGTTCAGGCCCAGCATCAGTCGTCCTGCTCTTTCGCGGAACTGTGAGCCAGGCACATAGCCATCGTACTTATTCTTATAGGCATGTGCCATCTTATCGCTATAGCGGGCGTCCCACACAAAACCTTTCTGGTTGCCTGCCAATTGCAATGAGTAATTAAACAGACCATTGTTGGTTTGGTATTCGGTACTGATATTACCTTTCAGCTCGCCCTCGGCCAATGTAGGTTGAGCGTGCAGGATAACCACACCTGCCATAGCATCCGATCCGTACATCAGCGAGGCAGGACCTTTCAGAATCTCGACACTGCCCACGCTGCTGCCATCAACCTCAACGCCATGCTCGTCGCCCCACTGTTGTCCTTCCTGGCGCACACCTTCGCTCATCACCACCACGCGGTTATAACCCAGTCCGCGGATGATGGGTTTCGAGATGCTACCACCGGTAGTGAGCTGACTCACACCTGGCTGATGGGCGATGGCATCGATGATATTGGTAGAGGCCGTGGCCTTTAATATCTGTGGTGTAACAATGCTCACGGGTGCTGTAGCGTGTTTCAGTTTTGTATCACCCGTTACGCCTGTTACTGTTACTTCGTTTAAGTTCAGATGGCGGAAAAACACATCTGTTGAATCTTCAATATGGTGATGTTTACTATTATCCTGAGCTGCCACGGTCATGCATACGCACAACAATGGCAGAATGATATATCTTGCTTTCATTCTGTTTTGTAATTAATTGTATGTTATATATATGTATGTAAATAATCCGAGGTAATCAGAGTGTTGGAGGACCTCGGGTTACGATGTTGCCACAGCTGTTGGTGCGAAATCCGCACAAGGGCTGGGCATAACTCTTGATACATACATGAACATATAACGTAACAGCCAACACAGCGGCTGCCAACATAGTCAGCGTCAGGAACTGGCACAGCACGCAGTCGTGATCCCACGATGCCACCGACGAAAGGTGACCATGACAACTATGGTGTACGCAGTCGTTACACTCGGTAGTTGTTGTATCGCCAGTTTCATGAATGTGAATAGACGACAGCACCAGTATTGGCACAAAAACTGCCAATAGCATCCAAGCCGCCATATGTCGTTTATTCGCTAGTTTCATATATTCGGCTGCAAAAGTACGAATAAAATCCCAAAGCACAATTGTTTTGCCTTGGGATTTAACTTTTGTTGAATTCTGTCGTATTTAATTATTCACTGGCAGGGTGATAAGCTGATTATCAAATAAATTCTATTGAGATATTCAATGCTTTTTCGAGGTCATGATGTTCAAAACCATTTCATCGGTTTTACACATGGCCTCGGCACCAATGCTGGTAAGATTGTGGATGCTCTTGTCAACACTGTCGTCCACGATACCTTCGTCCTGCGATACGCATTTGCCCTCCATAGCCAGCAGTGCTGACAGCAAAGCCGTGCTGACGCCACTGGTAATCTTCAACGAGCACGATGGTTTGGCACCATCACAGATCATACCCGTCAGATTGGCAATCATATTCTTTACAGCATAGCAGATACGCTCGTAGTCGCCTCCCATCAGGTAGGTAATGCCACAACTTGAACCTATCGAGGCTACCACACAACCGCAGAGTGCCGACAGCTTTCCAAGACTCTGTTTGATATAGATGGCCGTCAAATGACTCAGCATCAGGGCACGCAGCAGTTCCTCCTCCGTATTCTCGTTTTCTTTGGCATACACACATACGGGGTTTGTGGCACAGATGCCCTGATTACCCGAACCTGAGTTACTCATCACAGGAATCATGGCACCACCCATACGGGCATCACAAGCCGAAGCTGTTCGCGAAATAATGTGCGAATAGATGCTGTTACCGAAGATGCCTTTGGCCAGCGGACGATCGATGGTCTTACCCAGATTATGACCGTGGTTGCCCTTCAGCGCCTCGCGGGCAGCATTCATATTGTAGGTGCGTGCCTCCTCAATAAAACGTATCTCGTCCAAAGGAGCGGTAGTTGCAAAGTCGAACACCAGTCGCATGTTCAGTGCTATCTCGTCATCTTCATCGCTCGCCGCAGTCCTGGCGTAACTGGCATCACCCGAAACAAAATGGGTATGACTGCCTGCGATGATAGCCGTTTCCTGTCGGTCGCCTGCCGATGCAATAATCTCAATGTACAGTTTGTCGCACTTTCCATCCTTTAACCGGATGTCAATTCTATCCTCCGTGATATATTGTTTGCCCTCTTCAAGTGCATCAGGAGTAAGGTCCTTCAGCACCTCCAACTGGTATTCGCTCTTGCCTATGAGCGCACCCAGGGCAATGGCAATGGGAAGTCCTATCATACCTGTGCCTGGAATACCAACACCCATAGCATTCTTTAGGATATTGGCACTCAGCAGTGCCACAATCTTTTCTGGTTTACAGCCTAACTGCTCTTTAGCTTTTGCCGTACACAGTGCCACCGCCATCGGTTCGGTACACCCGATAGCAGGCACCACCTCTTTATGCACCAAAGCTATTATCTGTTCGCGTATATCTTTACTTATCATAGATTTTTAATAATTTGGTTGCAAAGATACGAAAAAAATCCCAAAGCATGTTGATTCTGCCTTGGGATTTATGATTTATTTATCGTTTATATTATCGAAGCAAGTGCCACTACCTTCCGTTTGGTTTCTTCGGTCTTCTGCTCGTCAATCTTGGCAGTAACAAAGCCCATGTTCTCTACCTTCCAGTAGTTGCAGATATCGCGGAACTCGGCTTTTGCACCATCATATACACCAGGCGAGTACGACGATATCAGCAGTGCCATCTTCCTCACGTTGGCTGGTTTGTTTACGCAGTACATGCGCTGGATGGCAGCCTGAATCTGTGCACAGATTGTAAAGTAGTAGATGGGTGCAGCCAGTACAATTACCTCGGCCTCGTTCATCATGGGGCAGAGTTCCTGCATGTCGTCCTTCTGGATGCAGGTGCCGTTGCCATTAGTACGACAGTACTCGCAAGCCATGCAGCCTGCAATCTTCATTTTGGCTACGTTCACCAGTGTCACCTCATGACCTGCTGCCTCGGCAGCCTTCTTGTACTCTTCCGCCATCCAAGCGGTGTTTCCATTAGCTCTTGGAGAGCCTTGTAAAATCAAAACCTTCATAATCGTAATTGTTTAGTTATTATAATATTGTCGCAAAGTTACAGCACAATTTCCATGGTTGTTTTCTGTACTTTCATGCCCATGTTTTTGTAGAAGGATAATGCGGCATCGTTGCCCTCCCACACATTCAGGGTGATGTTATTGCATCCAATTGATGCGGCGTAATCGCGCACGTATTCGTACAAGGCTTTGCCCACATGCTGGCCGCGTGCATTTTCATCTACACAGATGTCATCTATATACAGTGTTTTGATGTCCAGCAGCAACTTGTCGCCCTTTACTTCGGTTATCTTGCAAAAAGCATGGCCTAACACTCCCCCATCTTCGAAAACAAAGATAGGTTTGCTGTCATCGCCTATCAGGGCCTCCAGTTCCTGCTCGTTATACTTGGTGGTATAGGGCTTGAACAAATCGGGGCGCAATACATGATGCACCATGTTTACCTGATGCAACAGTTCAATAATACCTGGTATATCTTTTATTTCTGCTCTTCTAATCATAGTCTTGTTATTTTTATGGATTATCAATATTACGGAAAGTGCTATTCACTATAGTTGTGATCCACTACGACAACCACTTGCTGGTCGGGAACTAACGGCTGAAGTTCTGCGGTAAGCTGACTGATAAAGGCAGCCTCGTCGTGGACGGAGATATCAGGCACAACATCTACTGAAAGATACTTCCTTTTCTCTGAATAGTAGAAGCCGTGCACCTGTACGATGTCCTTGTGGGCTGCAAGGGTCTGTGTCACCGTTGCTTGCAACTCAGCCCGCTTGTTATCGCCTGTAGCGATGGCATATACGCCAACGGTCATGATAATACCATGCTTCACATACATCTGCGTAGAAATCCGTCGTGTCAGTCCGTGAATCTCGTGGGCTGTCATCGTATCATAAACGTTGATGTGCAGCGAACCAATCTTTACGTCAGGGCCGTAGTTGTGTAGTATCAGGTCGAAAACACCATGAACACCCTCGAAATCTGCGACCTCCTTCTGTATCTGTTTGGCAAAGTCTTCCGAGATACTCGTACCCAGCAGTTCGTTTACAGGCGAAGCCAGCATCTCGATACCAGCCTTGATAATCACAACCGATATCAGTGCACCCAGAATACCATCCAGCGACACGCCCCACAGCAGCATAACACCAGCCGAGATAAGCGTTGCCAACGTGATAACGGCATCGAACAGCGCATCAGAGCCGGAGGCAATCAGTGCATCGCTCTTCAGTTGTTCGCCCTTCTTCTTCACATACTGGCCAAGGATGAGTTTTACCACGATAGCCACCACAATAACCACCAGTGTTGTGGTAGTGTACTCTGGCTCTGTGGGGTCGAAGATTTTCTTCACCGATTCGATGAGCGAGGTGATACCTGCCGACAGTACAATAACGGCAATGATGATGGCGCTGAAATACTCGATGCGGCCAAAACCAAAGGGATGCTTCCTGTCGGCAGGACGTTGCGAGAGTTTAGTGCCAACAATGGTGATGACACTCGACAGTGCATCGCTCAGGTTGTTGATGGCATCCATCACAATAGCTACACTACTGGCCAGTATTCCTACAGCGGCCTTAAAGCCAGCCAACAGCACATTGGCTACAATACCAATCCAACTGGTACGGATGATTTCTTGACTACGATCCATTATCTCTTCTAAAAATATGTGGCAAATATACAAAAGAAATCCCAAAGCAAAACAAATTTGCCTTGGGATTTAGGATTTTTTGATTTTATTCGGGCTGAAAGTCGGCGTACTCCTGGGTTACGTTCTCGATGCACGGGCAGGCCTTTTGCGGGTTCAGATCGTGGTGCCCCACGATAACCGCATTGGGATAGCGCCGATGCAGCATTTCGAGTAATGTGCGCAGGGCCGCCTTCTGTTCCGGTGTTCGCGTATCGGCGGGTTGTCCGCGGGCATTCAGTCCTCCTTCGTAGCACACGCCGATGGAGTACTTGTTATGGTTCATGCAGTGAGCCCCAGCCAACCATTCCGGTCTACCCTGCTCTATCTCTCCGTTACGACGCACCACGTAATGGTAGCCAATGCCGAGTTTAAAACCTCGCTGGCGATGCCATGTATCTATCTGGGCTGCCGATGAAGTCTGCAAGGGTTTCACTGCCGAACAGTGAATCACTATCAGGGTTATCGTCCGCATGACTGTACAGCAATAGTTCCCAGAACTGTTGTAATCACTGTTGCTGCAAATCGCAACCACTTAGCTACTCTATTCCAATTTACTTTTATCATAAAATCTACTTTTTAATACGTTAATAATCTTTTTCACAACCACCCAACCCTCCTTCATCCTAAGGAGTTTTTCCATCACCCCCTAGCCCCCTCTTCATAAGATGGGGTCTCGACTCTTTTCCCCACCCCTTTCCCTATCCCAGGAAAAGGGGCTTTAGTTGATTACGAGGGAAAACCCTCTCCATCAAAGTTTTGGTATGGCTCTCCAGCCTTTGCCCCTTCGGGGTTCGCCATTCCGTTCTTAATGGGGGCGTACCCCCATTCCCCTGTTCGAAAACATTCTTCGACAAGCGAAGCGAGCAGAGCTCGTAACCGCACTTCGTGCTTCATGTTTACTCACTACGTTCGAAAACATTCCGCACGAGGAGGTCTTTAGAGGAATGCAAATTCTTTGAATCGATATTGAGTCTCTGATTGCCCTCTGGCAATCTGAGCAACGAAATACGAGAAGCTGTTTGAGCGGAGCGAGTTCTTCGAGTGATTTGAAGAATTTGTGTTCCGGCCTCCGAGCTCAGGACGTTTTCGCACCTTTCTTTGTTTCGTTTCTTTCAGTGATGAAAGAAATGAAAGACTAGTCTCCAATAGGCTCATTGCTCGAGTGGCCGCCACCGCCAGTGTTGCCACCGGTGTTGCCACCGGTATTGCCACCGCCATTACCTGCAGAGGGTGATTCACTCTCGGTGTTCATCGAGTTGTCGTGGGTTTCCTCGAACACCACATCCTTCAGCAGGGAGATGGCCGTAACATACTTCTGCTTAACGGTGCCATCCGTGCGCTTCTGCTGACCAACCACAACACGCTCTGTCTCAGGCTGGAACAGGATGCGACGTGTAGTGATGGTTGAAGCCGAGCACTCTTCGGCCTTACTCACACCGATGCTCGAAAAACCTACCTTCAGGATACCGATTCCCTCCAGCTTGATCTTCTGTCCCATCTCAAAGAAATGCTTCATAGCCTCGCCCAGCTCCTGCAGCACAGCCTTGATATCGCTCTTCTTAACCGAGGCCTGGCGCTGGATAAAATCAGCAATCTCGTCGGTACCCACAAAATGGTTGTCGTAAACTGCAGTGGCAAAATACTTACCGTACGCCTTCGCATTGGCGCGGTTGTTGTTCTTTAGTTTAATAAACTTCTGACTCATTTTTAATTTTTAATGTTTCGCTCGACATCCCGTAGGGTGGCGCTTGCTACCGAAGGGACGCAAGAATGTTAAATGTTTAATGTCCTTGGCAGCCGAGGTAGGTTGTGGGTTGCTCAGATAGTCTGCGTGTGCTATCCGGATAGTCTTTACCAGGTGTTCGGATAATCCCTATAGGGGTATGGAGATAATCTGAACGAGTGGTTCGTGACGTCTGAGCGAGGCATAAGTGCCATCCCCACGGCTCATCTTGCTTACCGCTTACAAAGATACCACATTTCGGAGAGCGTTTTGTCTGCATATTCAGCACTATCCGTACAATCGGCAGATTCTGCATTAATTTAACATTCATTCAAATTAAATCGATTTTTTTCTTTGTTGCTATCATAATTAATCGTATATTTGCACAATATAACAATCTTACTCTACTAATTATTTTACAGTCTATGGTGACATTCTTGGTTATTTTACAACTGTTTATCGTATTGGCCCTCATATTTATCGGCGCCAGGGTTGGTGGTATCGGACTGGGCATCTACGGTATGGTGGGTGTGTTCATACTCGTGTTTATCTTCGGCATGCATCCCGGCAAGGTGCCCATTGATGTGATGCTGATCATAGCATCGGTAATTACGGCTACGGCGGCGCTGCAGGCTGCTGGTGGCTTGGATTACCTGGTAGGATTGGCAGCCAGGTTCCTGCGTAAGCACCCTACACACATTACTTATTATGGTCCGCTCACCACCTGGTTGTTCTGCTTGGTAGCAGGCACAGCCCATACCTCTTACTCGCTGCTGCCTATTATCTCGGAGATTGCCAAGAATTCTAAGATACGTCCGGAGCGCCCCATGACGGTGGCCACCATCGCGGCCTCGTTAGGTATCACAGGTTCGCCCATGTCGGCGGCTACGGCAGCTGTTATATCCACCGACCTGCTTGGCGGACAGGGTATCGAACTGAAGGATATTCTGCTGGTGTGTATCCCAGCCTCGCTGATAGCCATCCTGGTGGCTTCGTTTGTGCAGAACCGTGTGGGCAAGGAACTTGAAGATGATCCCGAATACCAGCGCCGTGTACGTGAAGGACTGATTGACCCGGAAGCCGAAGCCATGGCGATGGCACAGATGGAGCAGAGTCCCAATCCACGTGCCAAGTGGAGTGTGCTGGCATTCCTGTTGGGCGTTGTGCTAGTGATTGTTTTTGGTAGCGCCCCTTCGCTGCGTCCATCGTTCGAGGTTGACGGCGTGGTTACCCAGCTATCGATGCCAGAGACCATCGAGATACTGATGATGTCGATGGCAGCAGTGATTCTGCTGGTTGGTAAGGCCAGTGTGAAGCAGGCTGTGAGCGGCAATATATTCAGTGCAGGTATGAATGCCATGATAGCCATCTTTGGTATTGCCTGGATGGGCGACACCTTCTTTAATGGCAACCTGGAGTTCTTTAAGAGTCACATAGCCGACGTGGTAACACAGTATCCGTTCCTGTTCAGCGTGGCCCTGTTTATCATGAGTATCATGCTGTTCTCGCAGGCAGCCACGGTACGCACGCTCTTCCCGCTGGGTATTGGCTTGGGCATTCCGCCATTGGCACTCGTGGCTATGTTCCCCGCTGTCAACGGCTACTTTTTCTTCCCCAACTATCCTACCGAGGTGGCAGCCATCAACTTTGATACCACGGGTACTACCCGTATCGGCAAGTACGTGCTTAACCACTCGTTCCAGCTTTCGGGCTTTATCACCACTTTTGTGAGCATTGGCGTAGGCTATCTTATTATAACATTCCTATCCACTTAAGAATAGCAACCTGCATTGTTAGTCGATACACAGCCAGTATTTAATGCGCTCCACCATCTGGGCGGTATACCCCGAATCGCCCGAATGGTAGTGCAGCCGATACAGATCGCGCAACAAGTCGGGACACCCGTTAACTTCACGCCACAGCTTTTTCATCCGGCTCTCAGGTTTAATGTTACCAGCATAAAGCGCATCCGCCAGTTCCTGCTTAGAATAGTCTTTTACTTCTAACATAATTATTTTTTTGTTGTTTTAAATTTTATTCTAACTTATTGGTATTTAATTAATTACGCATCACATGTGATTTTGTGAATTATACATGTACGAAGTTCCTATAGCAAAAAAGGAAAAAGTACAAGATTAATATTATTTGTATAGGAAAAGTTGCATATTACTAATTCACTAATTCACACTTTAGGTCAAAGAGGAAGTCCAAGTTGCTGATAATCAGCTGCTTTATCGTCATCTTCCTCTTCAAATTCAAAGTCCAAATCTTCCGAGGCTATATATATTTGTTGCTGGTCGACCGGAATTTCAACTACCTTAAAGAAATTTCCGTTACGCTTATGTACGCATTCATACCCCAGTTCGGTCATAATATCCCCTATCTTGCGATGTGAGAAATGGTTATTATGTCTGCCATAATTCAAAAACACATTAATCATTTCCGAACTCATGAGTTGAAACGGTTCGTTCTTCTTGGGCTTACGCAAACGTATTACTATCATCTGCTCTTCGGCACTAATCACCCTGAAAGGCTGGTTAAGTTGCTTAACACGCATCTCGTCGGTTTTCGAGAAATAATACCTGAATCCATCATAATACTCCTTTTGCAACTGGGCATACAACTGATTGTAATCGATGGTCCACTCAAACGGACTGTCGATATCGCTTACCATGAAGCAAAGCCAACGGCGATTGCCTGTGGTATCTGTAAGAATCTGTTGTTCATTGGTAGATGCACATAGCGAGGCCAGGCGTGGTTTCTCCTCACGTCGGCGTCCATAAACAGGACGCTCTTTAATCTTATCAGCAGAAACCAGAGCTTTAAGTTTCGACAGTTCCGCCCCCTCGAATGCAGCTACCTCTTCAAGCTCTATTACACAGTACTCCTGCATGGCTATGCGGTCGTCCTTCTGCGACACCGAATTGGTTCGATTTTCCATGAAATAGGCTTGCAGTTGTGGTGGCAGCAGATGGCGTAAGAACTCAGTTTTATACCTTCCCTGTGGTCCAATGAGCGTAAAAATACAATGATTCATTACACGGTCGTCGAGCCACGTACCCACCGCAGCCACTAGCCATTTGTGGAAAGCCCAGTGCATGGCTTCCTGTGCTTGATTATCAGTCATATTTGGATCGGCTGATACCACATGGATATGGTCCGCCAGTTCCTTTACACGGTCCTTGCCATCCCAATCAGGCAGCAGCTTCATGTATTGACGGATGGGATGCACGTCAATGGCAAAATCGCTATTATATATTATTTTTAGCGTTTCGGGTTTTACATATTTGCCCGTATCCAGAGCAATCTGATAGCAGCGGTTATTTAATTCGGTATCATCAACCGGTTTCCACACCTCGGAAGTTAGCGGCTGCAATCTCATATTATCACTGCCATCGTCGTCGTCATTTGGTTCTGGTATATCCATCTTCGCACACCACAACAGTTCGTTGGTAATGATGTTTCGGCAGCACACGATACGCTCCGATAACCATTGACGTATTTCGGGCAGTGTCATCGGGGTATTGCTACGTGTTTTCTCTGTCCCCTGCAGTCGCCAGGTTCCATACTGTGCCTCCTTTTTATAACAATGACTGATGGCCCGGTTGCGCTCTTTCTTAGGATGGTCGCTCCACTCTATCTCTGCAAACTTGATAAGATCATTCTCAGGCACTCCAAAACGGTTAAACAAGTAGGCCGCATGCAGTATGTAATCGTGATGATGCCCAGGCTCATAATGCACATTTTTCTCGGCCAGCATCTGTTGAATTCGCGGCCAGGCCACCTCAGCTTGTGTTTCGAACGATTTAGTATTGTAAACCTTACGGGGACGGCCGTGTTCCTGATGCTCGCAGTTCTGTTCCACTATCATATCGTCGGAAATAACGAAAGGTACGGCCTGCTCGTTAAAATACACATCAGGATCGCCAGCCAAACACGACAAGCGTGTAAAATCGCTGTTGGCCTTATCGTAAGGGTGCTGTGCCACGGCAGCCAGATACTCATTACCCTTGATAAAAGCGCCCTGCCACGAGGTATCATCGATAC
>JAEEGJ010005083.1_pt1 | contig 42392 bp, 33 predicted proteins | sample 8958761 | NCBI WGS metagenome assembly JAEEGJ01 (sample SAMN16246546, study PRJNA631951) | gut metagenome | biome: gut microbiome; feature: rumen; material: RS-attached | host: Bos | place: Iran: Karaj | collected 2018-10
GAGGCAAGGGGGGAGGAATTAGCCGTAGCAGAGGTGGGAGAGGATGGAGATGCGGCCACGGCGGGAGGCGACCATGTCGCCAGTGCGGTTGCCGAGCACGACTGCGGCGCGCCCGCGGACGGGATCGACGGCGACGGCAGGACCAGTCCAGCCGGAATGGCAGATGGCCTGGTCGGAGAAGCCGGTTTCGTCCGTCATGTAAGTCGGGGAATTTGGCCCTTTCATGTCCCAGCCAAAGGTGCGGCGGACGCCGCCCTGTTCATATTCCGGCTTGAAGAGGAGGTCGTAGTAGGCGGCGGGGAAGTGCCGGCGGTGGAGCATGTCGGAGAGGAAGAGGCGCATGTCGCCAACGGTGGTGAAGACGCTGCCGTTGCCGAGCGGAACTGGCGAGAAAAAGCAGGAAGCATCGTTGTGGTCGCCGATGCGGCGGTCGGGCGGGTCGGCGTATTCCATGACGTGGCCGTCGTCGGGAATCGGGTTCCATGTGGTGTGCGCCATGCCGAGAGGTTCCCAGATCATTTTGCGCGCGGCGGTGTCGAGATCAAGGCCTGTGAGTTTTTCGACGATCTTGCCGAGATAGATGAAGTTGGAGCAGGCGTATTCGAAGCGTTCGCGACGCGGCCAGACGGGGCGCTTTTGCCAAAGCTTCTCAAGGAATTGCGCGGGGTCGGGAAGCTGGTAGGGCTTGGAGTTGTCGAAGCCACCGGAATGGGTGGCGAGATCGCGGACGGTGATGCGGCAGTTTTCCTTCGCAAGCACATGCTCGGGGAGGTAATCGGTAAAGGGGGCATCGGGGTCGAGCTTGCCGTCAACGACGAGGAGTGCGCACATGGAGGCTGTGAAGAGCTTGCCGACGGAGGCGATATCGCAACGGGTTTCCGCAGAGACGGGGATAGCGCGGGGCGCAACGGCCCCGCACCCCGGGATTGGGGGCGCAACGGCCCCGCGCCCCGAAAAGCACTGGAGGCCTTCGGCGATCAGGGGGCCGCCGTCGGCGTCGGCGGCGAGGATGCCGGCGTAGATGCCGTCCGCGATGAGCTGGCGAGCCCGGTCACGGGCGCGGACGCAGGCGGCCTGGGTCTCGAGAACCTGACGGGCGCGGAAGCCGCCCCAGACACAGAAACGACCAGAGGGGATGTCACGGACAACGCGAACGGTGCGGCCGTGGCGGTCGAGGAATTCCGCGTCAATCGGGAAGCGCATGCCGATGGTGTGGATGGCGTTGCACTTCGGAATGAGAAGACCCGTGCGCGGGGGGAGGCCGGCGCGGCCGAGTAGGCCCTTCGCACGCTTGGGAAAGGTGTCGGCGACTGTGGCAATGATGCCGTTGACGAGCATGAGGGAAACAACAAGCGGACAACAGCAAGCAAAAAAGGGCCCGCCGTGCGGCGGGCCCTTTGCTTTCTAGGCCTCGACGACCCAGACCTTGATGGTGACCTCCACTTCGGCGTGGAGTTTGACGGGGACGTCGAACTGGCCGACGGCCGTGATCGGCGCTTCGAGGCCGATCTGGGTGCGGTCGATGTCGACGCCCTGCGCAGCAATCGCCGAGACGATGTCCTCGACGCGGACGGAGCCGTAGAGGTTCGTGCCGTCGGTCGTCTTGGCGCGGACGGTGACATTGATGTCCTTGAGCTTTTTGGCCTTGTCCTTCGCTTCGGCGAGCTGGATGCGGGCGAGTTCCTCGCGCTCCTTGCGCAGCTTCTCGAGCCGGCGGAGGGTCGCCTGCGTCACGGGGCCGGCGATTCCCTTCGGGATGAGGTAGTTGCGGGCGTAGCCGGGGGCGACGCGGACGGTGGCGCCTGCCTGGCCGAGGTTCGGGACGTCATTGAGAAGAAGTACTTCGACTGACATGACGGACTCCTTACTAGGCGAGAAGGCCCATGTTGCGGGCGCGCATGATGCCCATACGGATCTGGCGCTGCTGCTGGGCGGTTACGCCCGTGACGCGCGCGGGGATGATCTTGCCGAATTCGGTGACGAAACGGCGAAGGAACTCGATGTCGTCGAGGTCGACGACGTCGTTAGGCTCCAGATAGCGGGAGCGCTTTCTTGACACAGGGGCGTCGTTGCGGCGCGGACGCGCCGGACGCTTGCCCTTTTTTTCACCCATTCCCATGGTGTTTTACTCCTATAGCCGCGGGATTGCGGCATCAAGCGGCGGCGGGGCCGCCGCAGTTTAGTTCTTAGTTCCTAGTTCCCAGTTCCTAGTTTTTACTGCTAGTAACTAGTTCTAGTAACTAGTGGTTGGCCGCCTGCCGCGGAAACGGCTGGCGGAAGAAAAATCAAAACGGGACGTCATCGAGCGGTGGCTCGGCGGACGACGTGGGGGGAGCCGAAGCGGGGGCGGCGGCCGGGACGATGCCCGGCCCTCCCGGTGCGGGGGCAGCCGACACGGAAGTCGGCTCTCCCGAAGCGGGAGCGCCTTCGGGGCGACGGACGGTGTTGATGAACTGGACGCGGTCGGCGCGGACGCTCAGGCGGTTGCGTGCTTCGCCCTGGGCGTTCTTCCACTCCTCGTAGACGAGCCGCCCTTCGACAAGGATCTGGCTGCCGCGCGTGAGGTACTGGCCGCAGGAATCGGCCTGCTTGTCCCAGACGGCGACGTCCACGAAGCAGGTAACTTCCTTCGGCTGGCCGGATTGGCGGTCGCGGTATGTCTCGTTGACCGCCATGCGGAGCTTGGCTACCGACACCCCGGCCGGAGACTTCTTCAGCTCCGGGTCGCGGGTGAGGTTGCCCAGCAAAACGACTTTGTTGAACGAAGCCATTGTACCTCCTTTTCGCCGCCGTTTGGCTTTCAGCTTCTAGCTTTTGTCTTTTAGCCTGTTCGCCGCCTCATTCTGCATTATGCATTGTGCATTCCGTCGAAGAATAGGAGCGCCTATTCCTCGACGGGGGCGTCCGCCTGTGCGGCGGCATCGGCATCGGCCTGGGCCGCCGCCTCAGCCTCCGCCTTGGCCTTGCGGCGGGCGTTCTGTTCGACGACGAGGGCTTCGCGACGGTCGTCGACGGCGAGGATCTGCACGCGGAAGATCTCGTCGTTGAGCGCGTAGCGGGCGCGAAGCTCGGCGACCTTGGAGGGGTCGAGCTCGAAGCGGACGCGGACGTAGACGCCGGCGTCCTTCTTCTTCATCACGCGGGCGAACGTCTTCTTGCCGAGAAGCTCGGACCCGAGGACGTTGCCGCCCAGACGCGTGATGTCGCCGCTGACCTTCTCGAGGAGGGGCTCGATCGCGTCCTCCCGGGCGGCGTTCACAAAGATATACAGAGCATCATACTTCTTCATAGTGGGTTCAACCCCGTTCTTCCTGCTTCGGCTTCTCCGCCGCCGTGGCGGATTCGCCGTTAAATCTGTTCATCGCCTCGTCCGTTCCGCGCGTGAGCACGCACATCACGGCCTCGGCCGCGGCGGACTCGGCCCGCCGCAGAACTTCCTCCTCCTCCGGGGCCGGACGGCCCAGGACGAAGTCGGCCAGGGAGCCGCCGAAGGCGGACCGGCCTATGCCGACGCGCACCCGCGCGAAGGCGTTCGTACCGCAGACGTCGATGACCGACTGGAGGCCGCGGTGTCCTCCCGAACCGCCGGCGGGCCTGATCCTCAGGCGTCCGACCGGCAGGTCCGCGTCGTCCGATACCACGACGATGTCCGCGGGCTTCACGCCGAAGTAGTGCGCGAGCTTCCCGACGGCTTCGCCGCTCAGGTTCATGAAGGTCAGGGGCTTCAGCAGCAGCGCCTCGGCGCCCTGGAACCTGATGCGCGCAACAGAACCCTTGAACTTGGGTTCGTCGCGCCAGGAGGCGGAGGCGAGCTCCGCCACCCGGTTGACAACCCGGAAGCCGACATTGTGCGGTGTCCGCTCGTATTCGGCCCCCGGATTGCCGAGGCCAGCCACCAGCTTCAGGGACATGGCCTAGGCCGCCCTCCCTACTTCTTCGCCTTGGCGTCGGCCTTGGCGTCGGGGGCGGGTTCCTCCTCCTTCTTGCCCTTTGAGAGGACTTCGGGGGCGGCTGGCTCCTCGCCTTCGGTGGCGGGTGCGGGCTCTTCCTCCTCCTTGACCTCGGAGACGGAGGCGATCGACGTGTCGCCGTGGGTGAGGATCGTGTAGGCGTCGCCGAGCTTGAGGTCGGCCACGGTGATCGAGTCGCCGATCTTGAGGTCCGTGACGTCGACGTCGAAGCTTTCGACGAGGTCGGTGGGGAGGCACTCGATCTGGATCTCGTGCGTGGCCTGCGAGAGGACGCCGCCCTGATTGCGGACGCCTTCGGGCTCGCCGACGAGGTGGAGCATCGCGGAGGCGCGGATCTTCTTGCTCATGTCGACCTCGGAGAAGTCGGCGTGGATCGGGGCGCCGGTAATGACGTCGCGCTGGACCTCGCGGAGGAGCGCGTGGACCGTCTGGCCGCCGATGACGAGCTGGACGAGGACCTGGTCGGAGGCCTCGTGGCGCATGGCCATCATGTATTCGTGCGCATCCAGCTGGATGGTCTCGGTTTCGCGCGAGAGGCGCGAGAGGACGGCGGGGATGGCGCCGGCCCTGCGCACACGGCGCGCCTCGCCGGAACCGTTGGCGGCGCGCGCTGTGGCGTTGAGTTTGATTGTGTTGCCCATGGTTTTGCTTCCTTAAATGATTCGGCCGTGCGGCCGGTTACACTTCGAAGAGGGAGTTGACGGATTCGTCGTTGTGGATGCGGAGAATCGCGTCGCCGATAAGTTCGCCTACGGAGAGGACCGTGACGGGGTAGTTCTTGATTTCGTCGCCCATCGGGATCGAATCGGTCGCAATGAGCTCGCAGATCGGCGAATCGGCCAGCTTCTTGAGGCCCTTCTCGCTGAGCATCGCGTGCGAGACGGCGGCGCGAATGCTCGTGGCGCCGTGCGCCTTGAGGATGTTGGCCGCCGCGACGAGCGTGCCGCAAGTCGAGGTCATGTCGTCGATCATGATGACGTCCTTGCCCTCGACGTCGCCGACGAAGTTGAGCGCTTCGACGTCGGAGCCGGAGCGGCGCTCCTTCGCCACGAAGCCGATGCCCGTGCCGAGGCGCTTGGAGTACCAGTTGGCGGTCTTGACGCCCCCGGTGTCGGGCGAGACGACAATCGGGTTGGGGAGGTTGAGGCCGCGCAGGTACTTGATGAAGACCGGCGAGGCGTGGAGATGGTCGACGGGGATGTCGAAGTAGCCCTGGATCTGCGCGGCGTGGAGGTCGAGGCAGAGGACGCGGTCGGCGCCGGCGGCCTCGATGAGCTTCGCGACGAGCGAGGCCGTGATCGGCACGCGGGGCTTGTCCTTGCGGTCCTGGCGGGCGTAGCCGTAGTACGGCAGGACGGCCGTGATCCGCTCGGCCGAGGCGCGGCGGAGGGCGTCGATCATGATGAAGAGCTCCATGTAGGCCTCGTCGGGCGACTTGCAGGCCGACTGGATGACGAAGACATCGCATCCGCGGATGCTCTCGTGGACCTGCACGAACTTCTCCCCGTCGGGGAACTTCATGAGGTCGATGCCGTCGAGCGGCTTGCCGATGTAGGCGGCAATGCGCTCGGCGAGCGCGGGATTGACCGATCCCGAAAAAATCTTCAGTTTTTTAACACCTACTGGTGTCTCCATTTCAAAATCCTCTGCAAAAAGCCAGTTGTCTCGCGAACTGGTTGCCCGACCTGGATTCGAACCAGGACTCAGGCCTCCAAAGGGCCGTGTGCTGCCATTACACCATCGGGCAATGTCCTCGTGACCGTCCACCAGCATCCGTCGGGAAGGGCCCGCGCCAGTCGCTCCGCTTCGGCCGCGTCGTCGGCGAGGGCGAAGACCGTCGCCCCGCTTCCCGACATCAGGACCGCCGCCGCGCCGGCCTCCCTGAGGCGCGCGGCCAGAGCCGCCACTTCGGGATGCCGGGCGAAGACCGCCCTTTCGAGTCCGTTGAAGAGCCACGCGGCGCAAGCGGATGCGCTTCCGACGCAATTTGGTGAACTTAAAATATTACAGGAAAACGCGGAAGAGGTCAAGACCGCGTTTGATTCGCGGTACGCCTCGGCAGTCGAAACATGGGTGCCGGGATTGGCTAGGAGAACGGCCATCGAGGGCAGAGGCGAGCGGCCGGCCGCGTCGCGGACGGGCGTGACGACCTCGCCGCGCCCCTCCATGATGACGGTTCCGCCGTGCACCATTGCGGGGATGTCGCTGCCGAGGGATGCGGCCATGTCCATGAGATCGGGAATGGGGAACGGGGAATGGGGAATGGGGGAACCAGGAACTAAGAACTGGGAACTGGGAACCGAGAACAGTGAGTTGAGGCCGAGGAGGACAGCGGCGGCATCGGCGCTGCCACCGCCGAGGCCCCCGCCGAGGGGGATGCGCTTGGTCAGACGAATCGCCAGCGATGGCAGGCTGTCGCTGGCAAGTGACGAGTGGAGACGGTCGATGAAAAGGCGGGCAGCGCGGACGGCCAAGTTCTTTTCGGCAGGGCCAAGGTTGGTAAGTGAGACGCCGTCCGCGACGACTTCAAGTGACAAGCGCGACCCTAGACATTCAGGACTTTCAAGACATTCAGGACTTTCAGGACTTTCAGGACTTGCGACGGAAATCTCGACATCGTCGTGCAGCTCCACGGGGACGACCACGCTGCGGATGGCGTGGTAGCCGTCTGGCCTCACGCCGAGGAGCTCAAGCGTGAGGTTGATCTTCGCGTAGGCCGGAACCGAAACGGTCCGGCGCGCCAAATTGTTAAGGAGCGCGTTCAATTTTCGTCTTCATGGGTTCGCCCATGGGGCCGGAGGGCCGAGTGGCGAAGTTCCGGAATCACCTGCGATCCGGAACGAAGAGTGAGCGGCCTGAAGCCGCTGGTTTCAATGGAAGTATTATAGCCTTTTTGCGGAATTGAATGCAATTCAATTCCGCAATTGGGGTTTGAGGTTCGTCATTGCGGGTGCGCCACCCGCCGTGCGGCGGCGCACCCGCATGACGAACCGAAATATTAGTCTTGCAAGGATTACAGAAAGAAGTGATAATGATTGCATTAGATTATTTGAAGGTGTTGCCTATGCTCATGGAGTTTTCATATTCGGCTTTGTCTACAGAAGTTTTTGTATTTGCTATCATCGCCGCTCTTTCTGCCCTATTCGCGTACCGATTGATTGCAACGGCATTTTTCCCAAATCTTTGTGACAAGGACAAAGGATTTTACCTGATTCTGTGTCTACTTCTTCTGTTTGTCACACCAGTGCTTCCACCATTGAACGAAGAGTCCCGCAGAGGGGAGGAACTATTCGTTATGCTGCTTCTATGCCCAAGCTTTGTAGTGGGAGCGCTTGAACTTATAAAGAAAATACCTTGGTATAACGTACTTATTTCATGTGTTCTGGAGGTGCTTTTGCTTCCGTATTGGTTTTTAATCGTCTCTATTGTTGGTCTCGTATTTTTTGATGATGCTGATTAGAGGTCGCGGCGCGGCCGTCAGAGCGGTGCCAGGGTCGCAAAGTAGTCGTCCAGCGTTTCGGCGCGGCGGATCATCTCGATGGAGCCGTCGGTGCGGCGGAAGTATTCGGCGCTGCGGAGCTTGCCGTTGTACTGGAAGCCCATGGCGTGGCCGTGTGCGCCGGTGTCGTGGAAGACGAGAATGTCGCCGCGCTCGATTTCGGGCAGGGGGCGCGCAATGGCGAACTTGTCGTTGTTCTCGCAGAGCGAGCCCGTGACGTCGTAGATGTGGTCGCAGGGGCGGTCCTCCTTGCCGAGGACGGTGATGTGGTGGTAGGCCCCGTAGAGCGCCGGGCGCATGAGGTTGGCCATGCAGGCGTCCATGCCGACGTAGTCGCGGTAGGTGTGCTTGAGGTGGAGGACGCGCGAGACGAGGCACCCGTAGGGACCCGTGATGACGCGGCCGCACTCGAAGCAGAGGCGGACGTCGGGATGTCCGCGACCGAGGAGGCGGTCGCGGTAGACCTTGCGGATGGCGTCGCCGACATAGTCGAGGTCGACGGGCTTCTGCTCGGGCCGGTACGGGATGCCGATGCCGCCGCCGAGGTTGAGGAGGCTGAAGACGATGCCGAGTTCTTGCGAGATTTCGGCTGCGAGGTCGAAGACCATCGCCGCCGTCTCGACGAAGTAGTCTGGGTCGAGCTCGTTGGAGGCGACCATTGTGTGGAGGCCGAAGCGGCGGACGCCGGCGTCGCGCAGCTTGCGGTAGCCCTCGAAGAGCTGGGCGCGCGTGAAGCCGTACTTCGCCTCCTCCGGCTTGCCGATGATGGCGTTGCCCTCCTTCAGCGGTCCGGGGTTGTAACGGCAGCAGACGAAGTCGGGCAGGCCGCAGGTCTCGCGGACGAAGTCGATGTGGGAGATGTCGTCGAGGTTGATGACGCCACCAAGGGCGCGGCACTTCGCGAACTCCTCGGCCGGGGTGTCGTTCGAGGTGAACATGATGTCCTCGCCGGAAAGGCCGACACGATCGGCGAGAATCAGCTCGGCGAGCGAACTGCAGTCGGCGCCCACGCCAATCGACGCCAGACTCTTCATGATGTGCGGGTTGGGGCAGGCCTTGACGGCGAAGTACTCCTTGAACGCGGGATGCCAGGAGAAGGCGGCCTGCATGTGGCGGACATTGGCGAGCATTCCCGCCTCGTCATACAGGTGGAACGGGGTCGGAACGCGCTCGGCGAGGGTGCGTATTTCGTCTGCAGGTACGGGTAATGGCTTGTTGGTACTCATGGTACGTTACCACAAAATTTAAGATAATATTATCTCAAATACTGGCAAAACTGGCCAACGCTTTCACTTGCCTCCGTCAGCGTCGCGGCGGACGGAGACGTGGAGGTGCGCCCCGCTGTTTTTGGGGACTTCGTAGTAGACCCAGTCGAAGCCGGCGGCCCAGCAGAGCTTGGCGAGTATTTCAAGGCTAAGTTGCGAGGGGAGAACCTGCTTGCCGTCGTGCGGGTCGGTCTTGGGAACCGAAGGGTCGAGGTCGGGGCAGGTGAGGTCGAGGGCCCGTCCCTCCTTGTGGAGCGACAGAGCGGAGTGAATCGAAGAAGGGCGGTACGCCTCCTGGACGCGCAGCGTGGCGTTCGACATCGCCACAAGTTCGACGAGGCGGCGGAAGGCCGGCTCCATTGCGCGGTGCATGGAGTGGTCGTCCTCGTCGTCGGCCTCGCCGTCGAAATCGCTTTCCCACCAAACGCGGGGGTCGTCGACGTAGACGAGGTCGCGGCCTGGGGAGAAGGTCGAATTGGAAATGGCGCCGCAGGCCTCGGACTCCTTCATGTCGGGCATGTTGGAGCGGCGCGGGAACTTGTCGGGAAAGGGACGGACCTGATAGACGGGCGGCGCCGGCTTTTCGGGTTCGGCCGGAGCGGTTTCCTCCTGGGCGGGCGGTTCCTTGCCTTCGTCGCGGCGGCACGAGCAGGAGCCCGAGACGACGATTACGAGCAGAATGAAGAGATGGATGCCGAGAACGGCAACTATGATTTTTCCAACGGTTGTCATGGCGGTAACGAAGCCGGTGCCGCATGGGTTCCCTGCGGAATCGGCAACAAAATAACGAGATGTGCTATTGTACTATATTTTGCCGACAATTTGCATTGACATTGCCCATCTCTTTCCGCTACCATCTTTTACAAAGGAGTATCCACATGAAAACCAGACCCCTGTTTCTTGCCGCCGCGCTCTGCGCCATCGGCGCGTACGCCCAGGAAAGCACGATGCTCGCCCTTCCCGGACAGGCGGAGGGCACGGCCATAGGGCCGGCCGAGGCCCGGCGTCGCGCGACGCATCAGTCGCTGCGGTACCCGTTCGTGATGTGCTATTACGTCGAGCCGACCGTCGTGCAGGGTGGAACGGCGCGCATTTCCTACTACGTCACGGACTGGGAGCACAGCAAGGTGCGGTTCGGCGACACCTCGAAGCGCTTCAGCGTCACGTTGGAATGGTCGGCCGACGGTCTGACATGGAAGCGCGCGGATCAAAAGAATGTCGCCAGCGGCGACGGCACCTTCGAGCTGCCTGGTCTTACGCGCGGCGACTATGTCTTTCGCGTTGTCGCAAGCGACACCGAGGGCCGCCAGTCACGGACGGTGTGGGGCGAGTTTCGCGTCCGCACGAAGGAGGAACTTGAAATCAAGCCCTCCGAAATCGTGCGCCCCACCATTGCGGACCTCGCCGCCCGCGGCATCGTCGTCGAGCCAGACAACTTCTACGCCATCCACCCGGTGGACGTTGGCGAAATCCAGCCCATGCGCAGCTTCCGCGACCAAATCACCTACAACGACCCGAAACGCGCAGCCGACAAGAAGGCCTTGGAGGAGGCCATCGCCGCAAAGGTCGCGGAGGCGATCGAGAGCGAGGAGGGACGCCGTCTGGTTGCCGCCCATGCAGACGGCTATGTCGTCTTCGCGCCTGCCAAAAACGGCAAGTTCATCTATCGATCAAAGGATTTCCGCAAGGTCGTCCCTGGCGCGCGGCACGATGCCGCGGCGCTGGAGCGGCGCGCGGCGACGAACAGCGTCGCCCTCACCGCGTACCTCGCCGGCCTCGCGTCGAACGGCGTCCGCAAGGTCGTGCTGCCAAAGTCTACTATCCGCCTTTCGGCGACGAAACTCATGCTCGTGCCTTCGCACCTGACCCTCGACCTCGGCGGCGGCAAGCTCAAGATCAACACCTCGTCCGCGCTCGGCGGCACGCCCATCCAGCTTTTCCGCGTGGAGGACGCCCACATCGTCAACGGCACGCTCGAAGGGCAGTACTTCGAGTACTCCTACGAGACATGCGGCTCGCAAAACCCCGAGCATGTCGGCCTCGCGAGCATGTTCGGCGACGTGCGCTATTGCTCGTTCGAGAACCTCGACGTCCGCTACACGGTCGGCGCCGGCACTTCATTCGGCATCACCTGGCTTGAAAACCCCTATGCAAGGCCAAAATGGGATGTCCGCGAATGGACGCAGAGAAACAGAATCCAGGGATTCAACATTCCGAAGCCGAAAAAAGGCGCGGCCCCGGTGCCGAACGAAGACTGGACACCTGGCATTTTGACTCCGAAGGGCGACGTCGCGGACAATGGCGAGGGTTGCTTCACGTCACCGTTCCGCGAGCTTGGCACACTCACGAAGAAGCGCTTCCTTACGGTCTCGCGCTTCCTGGGCTATCGCGGCATGTCGACGCTTTCCGACTACTTCTCCATCGCGTTCTACGACGCGGAGAAGCGCTTCATTTCCGGCGAGATCGGCTTCCAGTATCACAAGGTCTTCATTCCGAAGGGCGCGGCGTTCATGCGGATATCAATCGACGTGGACAACATTGGAAAAGCCCGCGACTGCGACCTCAAGGCCTTCCTGACCTATACGCCGCAGGACTGCGTGTGGAGGAACGTGCGCTACTCCTACTGCCGCACGCAGGGCCTCAGCATCGTCGACGGCTTCAACATGCTCTTCGAGGACATCGACATCACCCGAAGCGGCGACGAGTCGTGCCGCTGCGCGAGCGACGCCGAAGACGGCTGGGACGGAATGCAGAACATGACCTTCCGCCGCGTGAACTGCCACGACAACCCCAACGGTGAGTTCACCGTCTGCTGCGGCCATTCCTTCGTCTACGAGGACTGCACCGCCCGCTTCGGCGTCAACCAGCGCGTTCACAGCGCCGTGTGGCGCCGCTGCCGGATCAAGGGCGGCACATGGGACTGCCTGACGCTGACGCGCGACGGCTACAAGCGGTTCGAGGACAACGTCTACGACTGCGGTTACATCTGCATCGGCACCCCAGCCGACATTCTCGCCCGCAAAAAGATCGACCCCGACTGGGAAATCGTTCTTAACGGCGGCGTCTTCAAGGGCAAGAGCGCCGAGGAGCCGATGTCCGTGACCGTGGGCCAGACGGGACGCTTCCGCGACTGCACGTTCGAGAATTGCGTCCTCAAGGGTCCCGCCGACCACTTCTCCGACTGCACCGTCGGCCCGGGATGCACACGCGCGGCCAAGTAGAGCCGGCGTACCAGCGCGCGGAGGTGTCACAGAACACTGGATGCTGGCTGTTGGGTACTGGATACTGATTACTTTCAAGACTGCGGTTCAATAGTGTCCAGTATTCAGTACCCAGTATTCAGTATCCAGTTTTGTGTCGAACCTTTTGTCACCGACCACTGGATACTGGCTGTTGGATACTGAATACTTTCATGCCTTCGGTTCGATAGTGTCCAGTATTCAGTACCCAATATTCAGTATCCAGTCCTGTGGTGCCCCCCTAGTGCAAAAACAGCATCTCGCGGTACTTCGGCAGCGGCCAGGCGTCGTCGGAGACGATGCGCTCAAGAGCGTCGACCGTCTTGCGGAGGTCGGCCATCGCGGCGATGATGGCGGAGGGCGCGCCGTCGAGCGCGGCGCGAAGGACGGCGGTCTTCCTGCCGAGGTCGTCGAGGCCGGCGCCGAGGCGAAGGGCTGTGGCGCGCGCCGTCTGGCGCCCCCGCGAGAGGGCGGCTGTTTTGGCGACGGCGTATGCCTGGACGGCCGTGGAGTATTCGGCGTCGACAGCGGGGAGAATCATGCTTTCGGCCATTTCAAGGGCGACGCCGCCCTCGATGCGGACGCGGCTGGCGTACTCCGCCGAAAAGACCCCGTACCGCGACTCAAGTTCGCGACGCGTAAAGACATGGTACTTCTCGTAGAGCTTCACCGCCAAGTCGGAGACGAGGCTTGGAAGGGCATCGGTAGTCGTGGCGTAATTCGGCAGACCGCGACGTTTGGCCTCTTCCAGCCATGAACCGGAATAGCCATCGCCGTTGAAGACGATGCGCCGGTGCTCGCGGACAATCTTGCGGAGAAGCTTCTGCAGACCGTCGTTGAAGTGTTCGGCGTCGAGTTTCTCGAGTTCGTCCGCGATCTGGTTGAAGGCGTCGGCGGCGATGACGTTGAGCGCGGTGCAGGGGTCGGCGCATGACTGACTTGAGCCGGGCGCGCGGAACTCGAACTTGTTGCCGGTGAAGGCAAAGGGGGAGGTGCGGTTGCGGTCGGTGGCGTCGCGCGGCAGGGGCGGAAGGGTGTCGACACCGATGCGCATTGCGCCGGCATTGCTCTTCGACTTCGCCTTGCCGTCGACGAGCTGGTCTATGACTTCGGTCAGCTGGTCGCCGAGGAAGATGGAGATGACGGCCGGCGGCGCCTCGTGCGCGCCGAGACGGTGGTCGTTGCCGGCGCCGGCCACGGTGGCGCGGAGGAGCGGCGCGTAGTCGTCGACGCCCTTGATGATGGCGCAAAGGACGGTGAGGAATATTGCGTTTTGCGCGGGGTCGTTACCGGGGTTGAGGAGGTTGCGTCCGCCGTATGCGACGGACCAGTTGTTGTGCTTGCCGGAGCCGTTGACGCCGTCGAATGGCTTTTCGTGGAGGAGGCAGACGAGGCCGTTGCGTTCGGCGGTCTGTCGAAGCACTTCCATGATGAGCATGTTGTGGTCGCAGGCGAGGTTGACGTCCTCGAAGAGCGGCGCGAGTTCGAACTGGGCCGGCGCGACCTCGTTGTGGCGCGTCTTGGCGGGAATGCCGAGACGCCAGAGCTCATGCTCGACCTCGGTCATGAAGTTGAGGACGCGCGCCTTGATGGAGCCGAAGTAGTGGTCCTCAAGTTGCTGGTGTTTTGGTGGCGGGGCGCCGAAGACGGTGCGGCCCGTCTGGATGAGGTCGGGGCGGCGGAGGTAGAAGTGGCGGTCGATGAGGAAGTACTCCTGCTCCGCGCCGAGCGTGGTCTCGACATGGGCGCGCGGGAGTCCAAAGCACTTCATAAGGCGTTGGGTTGCGGTGGAGAGCGCCTGCATGGAGCGGAGGAGCGGCGTCTTCTTGTCGAGCGCGTCGCCGGCGTAGCTGCAGAAGGCGGTCGGGATGCAGAGGGTCGCGCCGTTGCCATGTCGCTTGATGAAGGCGGGGGAGGTGGGATCCCACGCCGTATAGCCGCGCGCCTCGAAAGTCGAGCGGAGACCGCCCGACGGGAAGGAGGAGGCGTCGGTCTCGCCGGCGATCAGGTTCTTGGCGCTGAAGGAGAAGACGGCCTTGCCGTCGGCGAGGTCGAGGAAGGAGTCGTGCTTTTCGGCGGTGGAGCCGTTGAGCGGCAGGAACCAGTGGGTGAAGTGCGTGGCGCCGCGGTCGATGGCCCACTTCTTCATGCCCTGGGCGACGTCGCCCGCGATTTCGGGGTCGAGCGGCTCGCTGTTCTGGATAGTGGCGAGAAGCTTGGCGCAGATAGGCGCCGCGAGATAGCGGCGCATCGCGTCGGCGTTGAAGACGTCCTCTGCGAAGAAATCGAGGGACGCCGGAGCGGCCGGCGCCTGCGGGGGCGGGACGATGTTTGCAACGGCATCTACTGCCGCAGAACGATTGAAATAGCTCATAGTCGGTGGTGTATCAACAAGTAATTATACCAAAGTTTGGGCCTTTTCGGTGATATGAACAGGCTTAAAATCGCGCAAATGGCAAAGTCGACTTTGCCATTTGCACGGTTTTGTGTTATACTGTTTGGTGAATTTTGGAGGAAAACCATGATTCAAAGAAAGATTTCTCCCTACATTGAAGAAGTCGCCAAAGCCTTTGGCGTGGTGACGATAATGGGGCCGCGGCAAAGCGGCAAGACAACGCTGGCCAAGGCGCTCTTTCCAAAGCATGAATACAGGAATCTCGAGGCGGAGGACGTGCTGACGGCCGCAATGGCCGACCCCAGGGCATTCCTCATGCAGGGAAAACGACCGATGCTGATCGACGAGGTGCAGCGCTTCCCTTCGCTTTTGACATACATCCAGGAAATGACAGATGAAAACAAGCTAAAGGGGCAATTCGTGATAACGGGCTCCCACCAGCCGGAGCTTGGCGCGGCAATCTCGGAATCACTCGCGGGAAGAACCGGGATATGCGAACTCATGCCGCTCAGTTTTGAGGAACTTGCGGACGGAGGTTTCGACACAAACGGCAGGGATGAGTACATTTGGAAAGGCTTCATGCCGGAAATCTATGACGAGCCAATAAAGCCGCAATTGCTCTACAAGAACTATTTCCAGACTTATGTCGAAAGGGATGTGCGAAAACTTCTAAACGTACAGGACCTTGGCACTTTCTCACAGTTCGTCCGTATTCTGGCCGGACGCGTGGGACAGCTTCTCAACAAGGAATCCCTTGCATCAGACATTGGAATTTCCGTGCCGACGGTTTCAAAATGGCTGAATCTGCTCGAAGCCTCGTACATCATCTACAGGCTCAGACCATATTACAACAACTTTGGGAAGCGCCAGATAAAGGCCCCGAAAATATACTTCGTGGAAACAGGATTGGCGGCATATCTGCTGGGTGTCCGCGACGAATCCCAATTGGCGACCCATCCGCTGATAGGATCTCTATTTGAAAACATGGTCGTCATGGAAGCCGTTAAAAACCGCCTGAACAGAGGCTTGGAGCCCGATGTCTGGTTCTATCGCAATTCCTCCGGATCCATAGAGGTGGACCTTTTGTTCGAAGATGGTTTAAAAATCTTTCCTCGGGAAATCAAGAGTACGTCAACGTATTCCAACCACCTCGCCAAAGGGTTGACGGCCTTTGCGGAGCTCATGCCAAGTTCCGAAAAGGGGCTTGTCGTCTATGCGGGTCAGAATTTCCCCGAAGTGGCGGCTCATTTCACGGACACCGGTTCGTGGTGTCCGTGACGAAATCGCTTGCGCGGCGCGCGCGCATTTGGCACAATAGAAGGCAACATGAATACCTGCAAGACTTACCTGGCCGCCGACCTCGGCGCCGGAAGTGGACGCGTCATCGCCGCCCATTATGATGGTTCACGCCTCACCCTTGAGGACGCCCATCGTTTCGACAACGTCCCCGTCTCGATTCGCGGACACCTCCACTGGAACATCCTCTCGCTTTACGCGGGCGTCCGTGACGGCATCGCGGCCGCCATCCGCGCCCATGGCCCCGCCGTGTCCGTCGGCGTCGACACCTGGGGCGTCGACTACGGCCTCATCGACGGCTCCGGCCGCCTCCTCGGCCTCCCCTACGCATACCGCGACGTCCGCAACGACGGCATGGCGGACAAGGTCTGCGCCCGCCTCGGCCGCCGCCGCGTCTACGACCGTACGGGCATCCAGTTCATCGACTTCAACACCCTCTTCCAGCTCCAGGCGGAGGCCGACGAACGCGACTCGCTCCTGCCAAAGGCCTCGCGTCTCCTCTTCACCCCGGACCTCATCAACTACTGGCTCTCCGGCGTCGCCGCCAACGAGGCGACCATCGCCAGCACGGGGCAGTGCATCGACCTCGCCACGCACGACTGGGCCTACGACCTCCTAGAGGCCGTCGGCGCGCCGCGCGCCCTCTTCGGCGAAATCGTGCGGCCAGCGACTATCCTCGGTCCCGCTACCGAGGACCTCGGCGCAGGTGCGATGAAGGTCGTCACCGTTGGCAGCCACGACACGGCCTCGGCCGTCGCCGCGACGCCGGTCCCGCGCACCGGCGCCTGGGGCTACCTCGCCACCGGCACCTGGGCCCTCATGGGCGTCGAAATCAACGACCCGATCCTCACCGACCTCTCCTACGAGCTCTGCTACACCCACGAAGGCGGCGTGATGGGCGAGTTCCGCTTCCTCAAGAACATCACGGGCATGTGGATCTACCAGGAACTCCGCCGCGAATGGAAGGAGGCGGGCGACGTCATCTCATTCGACGACCTCACAGCCCTAGCAGTCAAGTCCGCGCCCTTCGTCTCGCTCATCGACCCCGATGCCCCCGAATTCCAAAAGCCGGGCCAGATGGTCGAGAAAATCGCCGCCTACTGCACCCGCACCGGGCAGCCCGTCCCGCAAGACAAGGGCGCCTTCGCCCGCTGTGCGCTCGAAAGCATGGTGATGCGTTACCGCGAGGTCTGGACGCAGCTTGAGGAGCTGACCAGCGTCAAGCGCGACGGCCTCAACATGATCGGCGGTGCCACGCGCAACGCCCTGCACTGCCAGATGACCGCCGACGCGCTCGGCATCCCAATCCTCTGCGGCCCCGCCGAAGGCGCCGCCGCAGGCAACGTCCTCATGCAGCTCATGGCCGACGGCGAAATCGCCTCCCTCGCCGAAGGGCGCGAACTCATCGCCCGCTCCGACCCGCCGGCCGAATACCAGCCTGATGCGGCCTCCGCCGCGCGCTGGGATGACGCATTCGCCCGCTGGCTGAAGATCAAAACCATGTAGTGGTTGAAGAGTCTTCAGGGCAGGCGTTATGTCCCAGTTGAAAATGTATTTCCTCCCCGGCACGCCCATCAAGGAACACCCGCTGCCGGAGGGCTATTCGTACGCCAGGTTCAACCCCGCCAGGGATATTCCGGCGTGGCACAGCTGTATTCTCAACGGCCTGTGCGACGGCATGACCGCCGAGGCCGCCTATCAGCAGGCGATTGTCAATTTCCATGAAATTGTGCCGGAAAAGGACATCCATTTCCTCGATTACAACGGCGAGCACATAGGAACCGTCACCGCGTTCATTCGAAAAAGCAACGGCTTCGGCGATATGCACATGGTTGGCATTCGCACCGATTTCCGCGGCAAAGGATTGGCCAAATACTTAAGTTCTATCGCGCTGAAATGTCTGGAGCCCTATCACGTCCCGATATTGCTGACCACCGACGAGTGGCGCGTTGCGGCGGTAAAGAGCTATCTTTCCGCCGGATTTCTGCCCGTGGAATACGCAGAGGGCATGGTGGACCGCTGGGAAAAGGTTCTGGCCGCCCACCACATCGACCATATCCAGATGCTGAACGAGGACGGCAGCCCGTATAAGACGATTTATAAAAAGGAAAGCGAATAAGTGTGCTATACTTTTGAACGAGGAAGAAACCATTCATGCTTGCAAAAGTCTATTCTGGGGCGGTTGTCGGTGTCGACGCCGTGCCCGTCGAAATCGAGGTGAATTCAGGCGGCGGCGGTGAAATCAACCAGGTCATCGTCGGGCTCCCCGACGCCGCCGTCCGCGAGAGCAAGGACCGTGTCTGGACCGCCATTGCAAACTCCGGCTTCACAGCCCCGGCCGGGCGCACCACCGTCAACCTCGCCCCCGCCGACATAAAGAAGGAGGGTCCTTCCTTTGACCTCCCGATCGCCGTCGGCGCAATCATCACCACCGGTGGGCTCAATCTTGGCGAAACCGCGCCCGAGGTAGCACTCATCGGCGAACTCTCGCTGAGCGGCGAGGTGCGCCGCTGCCGCGGCGTCCTGCCTGTCGCCCTCGCCATGCGCAAGCTTGGCATACCGCGCATGCTTGTCCCGATTGACAACGCCGAGGAGGCGGCTGTCGTCGACGGCATCGACATCGTACCCGTCCGCTCGCTGCGCCAGGCCGTCGAATACCTGCGCGGCAAGGAACACATCGACGCCATGCGCATCGACATCTCCGACCTTCGCGGACAGAGCCGCGCCGACCCGGGCGATTTCGCCGACGTGCGTGGACAGGAAAGCGCCAAACGCGCGATGGAGGTGGCCGTCGCCGGCGGACACAATGTCATCATGATTGGACCGCCCGGCACCGGCAAGACAATGCTGGCGCGTCGCCTCGCCACAATCCTCCCCGAAATGACGCTCGACGAAGCGCTTGAGACGACGCAGATCCACAGCATCGCCGGAACGCTTCCCGCGCACCAGGCACTCGTTCTGCAGCGTCCTTTCCGCGCGCCGCACCACACGATTTCCGACGCCGGGCTTCTCGGCGGCGGCACGCACCCGACACCCGGCGAGGTGAGTCTCGCCCATAACGGCGTCCTCTTCCTCGATGAACTTCCCGAATTCCACCGCAATGTCCTCGAAGTACTGCGCCAGCCGTTGGAGGACGGTTTCGTCACGATTTCGCGTGCCTCGGGCACGGTCACCTTCCCGTCGCGCTTCATTCTCGTCGCCGCGATGAACCCCTGCCCGTGCGGCTACTACGGCGACCCGCGCCGCGCCTGCACATGCGGACAGGCGCGCGTCATGCAGTACCGCAGCAAGATATCGGGCCCGCTGCTCGACCGCATCGACATCCATGTCACGGTTCCGGCCGTCAAGTACCAGGACCTGCAGGAACGCATTCCGGGCAAGACCTCGGCCGAGATGCGCGCCAACGCACAGGAGGCCCGCGCGCGGCAGCTCGCGCGTTTCAAGGCCGCCGGCACCCCAAATCTCAATTGCAACGCCGACATGGGCGCGCGCGAAATTCAGCGCCACTGTCACCTCGCCTCCGGCGCCGAAACGCTCCTGAGACTCGCAATGGCCGAGTACAACCTGAGCGCCCGCGCCTACGCCCGCATCCTCAAGGTCGCCCGTACCATCGCCGACCTCGACGGCGCCGACGACATCGCCGAACACCACGTCGGCGAGGCCATCCAGTACCGCCAGCTCGACAGAGCGCTGTAAGGCGCATATCAGTTCTTAGTTCCTGGTTCCTAGTTCTGTGTTTCGGGTTTCGGGTTTCGGGTTTTTAGTTTCTAGTCGTTAGTCAAAGGTTCAATTATGGCCAAATCCTCACTATACGTAATCGATGTGATGCCGCTGCTCTACCGCGGCCATTTCGCCTTTCTCCGTAACCCGCGCATGACCTCGACGGGCATCAACACTTCGGCGCTGACGGGCTTCATCGGCACCGTCATGCAGATTCTCGACTCCCGCGCGCCCACGCACATAGTCCTCGTCCAGGACTCCTTTACCCCGACATTCCGCCACGAAGCCTACCCCGAATACAAGGCCCAGCGCGAGAAGATGCCGGAGGACATCGGCGCCTCAATCCCCATGGCGGAGGAGTTCGCCGCCGCGATGAAGATTCCCATCGTCCGTGCCGACGGCTTCGAGGCCGACGACCTCATGGGCTCCTATGCCGCCGCGGCTTCGGCCGTGGACGACATGGAAACCTTCCTCGTCACCGGCGACAAGGACATCGCACAGCTCGTCGACGCCAAGACCTTCCTCTACCGCATCGGCAAGAATGCCCCCGAGATCTTCGGCCCCGCCGAAGTCTGCGCCCACTGGGGACTCACCTCCCCCGCCCAGATGATCGACTACCTCGCCCTCGCAGGCGACAGCTCCGACAACATACCCGGCATTCGCGGCGTCGGCGAGAAGACGGCCTCCACCCTCATTTCCCAGTACGGCGACATCGAGTCCGTCATCGCCCACGCCTCCGAAATCAAGGGCAAGCTCGGCGAGAAGGTCGCCGCCGGCGCCGAGGACGCGCGCATGTCACGCTTCCTCACCACGATCCGCCGCGACGTTCCCCTGCCCGTCGCCATCGACGGCCTCGCCCGCCAGGAGCCTGACACCAACGCCCTCCGCGCCTTCTGCGCGAAGTACGAGATGAATTCGCTTGCACGAAGACTCCTTGGCGGCGAAGTCGATGGGAAAGTGGAAAGTGGAAAGTGGAAAGTGGAAAGTGGGCAGACCGCAACACAGGTTTCTGATCTGCCGCTTTTTGGCGGAGGAGGACAAAACAATCACTCTCCAAATCTCCCAATCTCCATTTCTCCCAGCAGCGAAAGCAATGAAAGCAACGATGTGTCTGACACCAGGCTGCAGACCCTCGCGGACTGGCCGCACGATTACACGCTTGTCCGTGACGAAACGGCGCTCACCGCGCTTGCGGAAGCGTTGCGCGCTGCGCCGGAATTCGCTTTCGATACCGAGACGACCGGCCTCGAACCGCGCAAATGCGCGCTCGTCGGCCTCTCCTTTTCCACCGAGCCGGGGCGCGCGTGGTACGTCCCCTTTATGCAGGGTCCCGAAGGCATGGACGCCGAGGCCTGGGGCCGCGCCGTCGTAGCTGCCCTCGCGCCAATCTTCGCCTCGGACAAGCCGAAGATCGGCCACAACGCCCGCTTTGACTGCGCCGTCCTAGCGCATCACGGCATGGCCGTCGCGCAGCCTATCCGCGACTCGCTCCTCACACACTTCGTCCTCGATGCCTCCGAACGCCACGGCATGGACCGCCTCGCCCGCGAGTATCTGCGCTACGATCCAATCCCCATCACCCGCCTCATTGGCGAGGGACGCCAGGCCGACCCCGCGCGCATGGCCGCGCTTCCTCCGGAAAGCGTGTGCGACTACGCCGCCGAGGACGCCGATGTCACACTCCGCCTCTACCGCGTCCTCCGTCCCGAGGCCGAGAAACTCGGTCTCAAAAAGGCGCTTGAGGAAAGCGAGGAGCCGCTGGGCGAAGTCCTCAACGACATGGAGGCCGAAGGCGTCCGCATAGACCCCGCCGCCCTCCATGCATTCGGCGACGAGCTCGACGCCGAACTCTGCGAACTCGAACGCGCCATCTACGATTCTGCCGGCACCTCCTTCAACATCAACTCACCCAAGCAGCTTGGAGAAGTCCTCTTCGACCTGCTCAAAATCGACCCGAAAGCGAAGCGCTCCGCCGCCTCCGGCCAGTACGCCACCGGCGAGGAAGTTCTGCAGAAGCTCACCGCCCGCCATCCCGTCGTGCAGATGATTCTCGACTACCGCGCCGCCGGCAAGCTCAAGTCGACCTACGCCGACAAGCTCCCCGCCTGCATCGACCCGGAAACGGGGCGCGTCCACACGCACTTCTCGCAGGCGATGACGGAAACCGGCCGCCTCGCCTCCTCGGACCCCAACCTCCAGAACATCCCCGTTCGCACGGAGCGCGGCAAGCGCATTCGCGAGGCCTTCGTCGCGCGCGACGACGACCACCTCCTGATGTCGGCCGACTACTCGCAGATCGAACTCCGCCTCATGGCCGCGCTGAGCGGCGACAAGTCGATGCTCGAGGCCTTCAAAAACGGCGCCGACATCCATACCGAGACCGCCGCGCGCGTCTACGATGTCATGCCCGGCCTCGTCACGCCAGAGATGCGCTCGAAATGCAAGATGGTCAACTTCGGCATCATCTACGGCATATCGGCCTTCGGCCTTTCGCAACGCCTTGGCGTTCCGCGCAAGGAGGCCGCAGACCTGATCGAATCATACTTCCGTGAATATCCCGGCATCAAGGCGTACATGGAGAAGGCCGTCGCGGACGCCCGCGAAAAGGGCTACGCCGAAACGGTTCTCAAGCGGCGCCGCATGCTGCGCGACATCTCCTCGCGCAATGCCACCGTCCGCCAGGCCGCCGAACGCAACGCCATCAACACGCCCGTCCAGGGAAGCGCCGCCGACCTCATCAAGATTGCCATGGTGCGCGTCCACCGCGCGCTCAGGGAAGCTGGCCTAAAGACGAAGCTCGTCCTCCAGATTCACGACGAACTTCTCCTCGACATGCCAAAGGGCGAAGAGGAGGCCGTGCGGGCAATTGTCCGCGACGCAATGGTCAACGCCCTCGACTTCGGCGTCCCGCTTGAAGTCGAAATCGGCGTCGGCAAGACTTGGCTTGATGCGCACTAATGCGCATCAAGCCAAGTGCCCCGATACCCGTGCGGGGCTGATTATCCTCGCGCAAAGTTCGCAAAGTTCGCGAAGGTGCGGTAGGGATGCGTCCGCGGCGCGTCCGCCGCCAAGGAGGTGCGGCGTCCCGCCGCGCCGCGTGGGGTGGGGAACGGAAAACAACTCCAACAACTTGAAACAACTTTTCGCGCCGCCCTTAGGCGGCGTTTTTTGTTTTCTTGCGCGGAAATTTGACATTCGTTCCACGAGTATGGCATAATACTTTTGTCGTTTGGCGAGGCTTCGCCGAGCCGGACGGCCTAACATCTTAATAGCGCTGCAAAGCGGTCGTCGGTAGAAATGTAGGAAGTTTCAAGGGGCGACACCTTGCAGAGGAAGTGCGTATGCGCTCGCCTCTCATCGTGTTCCCTTTTAGGCAATTCCTACAGCCTCTACCGAGATACGGTGAGAGGCCTTTGTTTTTTGTGCCTCGATTCGTGTCTGTCCGTGAGCGGCGACGAGGCGCGCTTTCTTATGCTCTTGGGGCAAACCTCTTAACTTAACCGAAAGGGCAAATGCAGGAGAAGGTCATGGAACTTGATGTCAAAACGATGTCAACGGATGGTTTGGAAAAACTGAGAAGAACAATGGAGGCGAGGCTTGAGTCCATCAAGGAAAACCCTTTGGAAGAAGGCAACTATCAGACTCAACGATCCGATTGGCAGAACGAGTACAAAGCAATCTGCGAAGAGCTTGAAAAACGGCATGAGAATGACAAGCTTTGACACAGGAAACATTTTCGCCCCGTGTCATGTTTTCACGTTTTTCCGCTGTAACAAGTGAAGGGAGAACAACCCATGAACATCAGAACGAAACTTCATTGCATGCTGGCAGTCGCCGCTCTGGCCATCATCCCGCTTGTCCGGGGCGAGCCAGAGGAAAAGGACTTCACGCCTGAATTCGTCGCCCAATGCAAGGTCAAGGCCGAGGCGGGGGACGCCGAAGGGCAGGCGCTTTACGGACGCGCCCTCTCAAATGGCTGGGGCGTGGAGAAAGACGAGGCGAAGGCCGTGGAATGGCTACGCAAGGCCGCCATGGCCGGAAACGCCATAGGTCAGTGCACACTCGGGGGCTGCTACGACAACGGAAGTGGTGTCGCGAAGGACGAGGTGAAGGCCGTGGAATGGTACCGGAAGGCCGCCGAGCAGGGATACGCGAGAGGACAGAACTGCCTCGGCGTCTGCTACGAATACGGCACGGGCGTCGCAAAGGACGAGGCGAAGGCCGTGGAGTGGTACCGGAAGGCCGCAGAACAGGGATATGCAAGTGCTCAGTGCAACCTCGGTGGCTGCTACGACAGAGGCACGGGCGTCGCAAAGGACGAGGCGACGGCCGTGGAGTGGTACCGGAAGGCCGCCGAGCAGGGATACGCGAGAGGACAGAACTGCCTCGGCTTAAGCTACAGATGGGGCGAAGGCGTCGCGAAGGACGAGGCGAAGGCCGTAGAGTGGTACCATAAGGCCGCAGAGCAGGGATTTGTGTGGTCACAGTTCAACCTAGGCGAGTGCTACCATTTTGGCATAGGCGTCGAGAAGGACATGTCGAAAGCCGTGGAGTGGTACAGGAAGGCTGCCGAGCAGGGAAATCGGTTCGCCCAGTTCAACCTAGGTATCTGCTATGAGAAAGGCACCGGCATCGAAGAAGACGAGGGAAAGGCCATTGAGTGGTACCGCAAGGCTGCGGAGCAGGGGCATGCCAAAGCTCTGGTCAAGCTGTGCGACGCCAGGATGCAGGGACGTGCAAAAGCCAAGCGAAATGTCGCGGGGCGCGGAGCGAAGCCTGGAGACGTGGCTTCCGCGTACATTGACGCCATGCGCGCCAATCGCTATTTGGACGCCTGGGAAATGATCAGTTCAGACATGATGAGCCAGACGATGTGGAAGACGTTGATCGGCAGTGAAAAGGATGTGAGAGAAATCGGGGAATTCTACAAGGCCATCAAGAACTATAGCATCGGCAAGGTGAAGGAGGACGACAACAATGCCATGGTTTCCGTCAATGTGACATTTGAGAACGGAAAAATAGACGAACGTTTCGCCATTATCAGAAAAGAGGACGGCGAACTGAAGATTGCCGACCCCAATCTTCCCAATGGAGAAGCTCTGATGTGGATGTATGGCAAGTGATTTCCGCTTGCTCAAGCTTGACTTTCGGTGTCAGACACCCATTAGTGTCTGGCACCGCCCGTTGTCTATTTCGGTCCGCACCGTAGTTGCATCTGGTCATCGTTTATCGGAACAACCGGGCAACCGGCCATCTGACAGCTGTTGGCGCGGCGGGACGCCGCACCTCCTTGCGACCGCGACGATGCGCGGCCAGCGAACGCCGTCAGGCGAAAGCAAATCCGCGTGCTTATCCTCTCGCGGACTTGGAGGGGGAACGGGGAATATCTCCTATCTACTATCTGTCATCAGACCCGGCGCTATGCGCGGGGTCTGATGACATCGATGCCCATGTCGGCGCGGAGCACTTCGGGGACGACGACGGAGCCGTCTTCCTGCTGGTACTGCTCGACGATCGCGGGAATCACGCGGCTCGTGGCGAGGCCCGAGGCGTTGAGGGTGTGCACGAGGCGGATCTTGCCGTCTGCGCCCTTCATGCGGATGTTGCCGCGGCGGGGCTGGTAGTCGTAGCCATTCGAAGCGGAGCTGACTTCCTTGTAGATGCCCATCGACGGAATCCAGACCTCGATGTCGTACGTCTTGCCCATGGAGAAGGAGCAGTCGTCGGCTGCGAGGCGGCTGAGGCGGTAGTGGAGGCCAAGGCCCTGGACGAGCGCCTCGGCCTTGCCAACGAGTTCGGCAAAGGCCTCCTCGCTGTGGTCTGGGTGGGCGTACTGCACCATCTCGACCTTGTTGAACTGGTGGCCGCGGATCATGCCGCGCTCTTCGGTGCGCGCGCTGCCCGCCTCGCGACGGAAGCAGGGCGTGTAGGCGAAGTACTTCTTCGGCAGTTCGGCCTCGGGGATGATTTCGTCGCGATGGAGGTTCACGAGGGCCGTCTCGGCTGTCGGAAGGAGGAAGTGTCCCTTCTCGTCGGGGCCGCCGTCGATCCAGTAGTCCTCGGCCACGTACTTCGGGAATTGTCCGGCGACGTAGCCGCACTGGTAGCCGAGCATGTGCGGCGGGAGAATGAAGGTGTAGCCGTCCTTGATGTGGGTGCGGATGAAGTAGTTGAGAATCGCCCATTCAAGCTGCGCGCCGAGGCCCGTGTAGAGCCAGCAGCCCTGTCCGGCGAGCTTCACGCCGCGCTCGTAGTCGATGAGGCCGAGGCTCGTGCAGAGGTCGACGTGGTTCTTGATCTTGAAGCTGAACTCGGGTTTCTTGCCCCACTCGTGGTCGACTTGGTTGTTTTCCTTGCCGCCGGCGACGACATCGGGAGCTGGAATGTTGGGGAGGCCAAGGAGGAAGTCCGTGATCTTCTTCTCGGTTTCGGCAAGCTTCGCGTCGGCCGCGGCGATCTGCTCGCCCAGCTCCTTCATGCGGCGCACCTCGCCCGAAACATCCTCGCCGCGCTTCTTCATCATCGGGATGTTCTTGGAGGTCACGTTGCGGTCGTTCTTCATCTGCTCCACCTGACCGATGATGGCGCGGCGCTCCGCGTCCCAGCCAAGGAGCTCGGTAAAGTCCGCGTCGAAGTTGCGCTTCTTAAGCGCGTCGCGGACGAAGTCGGGTTTCTCACGGATAAGTCTGATGTCAAGCATGGTGCATTCTCCCGCCGCCGGAAGGCGGCATAAGTATTCTAGCAAAAAAACCCAGAAGCTAAAAGCCAGAAGCTAAAAGCTGCCACGGCAATTAGCGCAGGTAAGTCAAAAGTACAGTGGGAGCGACGTTTCGGACGCCGAAGGCGGCAGCGCGTGAGGAAAGACCATTGTCGTTGGTGGCGAGAAGCATGCGCCTTGTCGGGTCGGCCTCGTGGAGAAAACGGGCTTCGTCGACCAATACGTCGTCGGCGCGGTGCTCAACGTCGCTTCCGCCACCTCCGGAATAGACCACCTTGACATTGCCGGACGGGTTCGCCTCCGTGCGCTCAGGACCGTCGAAGACGATGATGACGCGGCAGTTGTGCGCGTTGGCAACAACCTGGACAATGTCTTTTACAAGCCAGTCGCGCGCCTCGGATGGTGGTCCGCGGTGATCCTGGGGCCTGCTATAGCGAGATTGCAGTGCGTAGAGGGTGTTGTGACCATCAATAAGGAAAATGAGCGGGACTTTGCCCTCCAGGGCGCATTGGAGAAGGCCCTCCGCTGTTGCGCTGTCCCCGTTTTCAAGGCCGGGTCCGCCGCGCCTGGCGTAAAGCGCGGCATAACGGTTCCGTATGCGCTCTTCTATGCGAGCCTTTGCCTCGTCCGTGACGATTTTGAGGTCAAAGAGCCGGTTGACGGTGTGCTGCAGGGCTGGAAGCTCATGGTCTGCGGCTGTGTTGACGGCACTCAAAAGAGCTTCTTCAGGACTTGTCGAGGGGACGGATTCGTAATCAGGATGTAGTAGAAGACGGATACGGCGCACTTCATCCGCGAGTTCCTTTTCTACGGAGACAAGCTCCTCCGTGGGATGGAGCGCGTCCGTGATGAGGCCGTTGCACCGCGCAAGGGCCTCTTCGTATGCGGCGAGCTTGTCCTCGAGCGCGCTGCGTGTGCCTGCTGCCAAATCTGTCTGCGTTTGCTTCGCAATGGCAGCCTCTGCCCGGGCGAGCAGCTCCGCTGTTTGCCCGGGCAGAGGCCTGAGGTTTCCGGCGGCTGCGCCGGCTGAAACTTCGCCCGCGTCAGCGGGCCCAACCTCGCGCAGTATCGCCGCGCGGCGGCCGCCGAGCCACTCTGCGAATTCGGCCGCAAGGCGTGTTTCAAGTTTTGCTTCGACAAAAGCTTCGGCCTCGCGCGTATGGCGCGCAAGGTCGGCCTCAGCCTTTTCGACGCGCTGACGGAGTGGACCAATGGTCTTTTCGGCGGTTTCCGCCTTCTCGCGCCACTTCTTGGCCTCAGCCTCCGCCTTTTCGCGATTGGCCATTTCCTTTTCAAGGCGTTCGGCGACGCCCTTGAGGCTGGATATCTCCTTCCGCGCCTCCTTCAGCGCGGAAGGCGACTCGAAGGCGCGAGGCGCTTGCACCGCTTGATTTTTGAATTTCGGCCACCGAAAAGGCGGCCAGTCGCTGGTCTAGTTGAAGCGCCAAAGCAAGGTGGGGCGCGCCAAAAAGTGTGGCGAGGTCGTCGAGATTCTCCCTAATGGTTTCTTCCGAAAGGACTGCCAGACACGATGCGCAGTGGTCATGGCGGACAAGGAGTTTCCGCAGGTTGTCGTCGATTTGCTCCTTGCCTTCGGCCACCTGCATGATGCGGGCTCGGACTACGGCAAGATTGTTCTTGCGGAATCCGCCGCCCATCAGCGCCGCCCCTGTCGCGGCATACGTCAGAAGCTCGTTCTGCGGTATGGACCAGATTAGGTCGTGCAGAACTTTGCGGCTTTCCGTGGAAAGTGTCATATCATGTGCCAGCATCGCCAGGAACTGAGAACTAGGAACTAGGAACTGAGAACTAGGAACTAGGAACTAGGAACTGACATCAGGCGCGATTATTCGCGCCTGATGTCGGCTCCTAGTTCACCGAAACGCTCCTCGACCTTTTCGTAGCCACGGTCGATGCTTTCAGCCTTGAGGACTTCCGACTCTCCCTTCGCCGCCAAGGCCGCAATGAGAAGCGCGATGCCGGCGCGGATGTCGGGGCTGGTGACATTGCCACCGTGCAGTAGCGTGGGGCCGGTGACCACCACGCGGTGCGGATCGCAGAGCACTATGTGCGCGCCCATGCCGATGAGGTGGTCGACGAAGTAGAGGCGGCTCTCGAACATCTTCTCGAAAAAGAGCGTCGTCCCACGCGTCTGCGTGGCGAGAACTATCAGAATGCTCATGAGGTCGGACGGGAAGGCCGGCCAGATGCCGTCCTCGACCTTCGGTATGGCCTCGCCGAGATCGTATTGCGTGGCGAGTTCCTGTTCGCCGGGAAGGTGGAGGACGTCGCCGTTGATTGTCCATTTCACGCCAAACTTCGCGAACTGCCTCTCTAGAATTGCGAAATCACGGGCGCGGACGCCGGTCACATTGAGTTCGCCACCGGTGACGAGGGCTGCGGTAATATAGCTGCCGGCGTCGATGTAGTCGGCTCCGATTCGCGCGGTTGCACCATGCAGGCGCGACACCCCGTCGATGCGGAGGAGGTTGGTTCCTATGCCGCTGATTTGCGCGCCCATTGCGCAGAGCATGCGGCAGAGGTCCTGGACATGGGGCTCGCAGGCGGCGTTGTAGAGCGTCGTGGTGCCGTGCGCCGTCGAGGCCGCCATGACGAGGTTTTCCGTGGCTGTGACGCTCGCCTCGTCCATCAGGATGTAGCGACCGGTCAGGCCTGAGGACGGCGCCTCAAAGGAGTAGCCTGATGAGACATCCGCCGTGGCGCCCAGCGCCTGGAGGCCGGACACGTGCGTGTCGACACGTCGACGGCCAATGACGTCGCCTCCTGAAGAGGCTATGTCGACCTTGCCGAGACGGGCGAGAAGCGGGCCTGCGAAAAGAATCGAGGCGCGCGCTTCCGCGCATAGCTCGGGATCGAGGGTCGAGGTGCGAAGGTTTTTCGCGCAAATCGTGACGCGATGGTTCGCTTCGTCAATCTCGGCATCGGCGCCGAGTTCGCGCAGGAGTTTGACGGTTGTGATGACGTCGCGAATGAGCGGCAGATTCTCAAGTACGACGGTTTCGTCCGTGAGTAAAGCAGCGGTAAGCATTGGGAGCGCCGCGTTTTTGTTGCCCGGCGTGGCGTGCGTGCCGGTAATTGTTTTTCCGCCTTTGATAACTAGTTTTGACATGAGACTATCTTAGCAAAAACCGGCGTTCTTCGCCGCTTTTGATAAGATAGTCTCATGTCAAAACTAGTAGATAATAGATAATGGATAACAGATAATAGATAATAGTTTTTAGGCATGGAACTTGCTTTTAATATTTTTTGAGGAACGAATCATGACGACTCTTAATCTCCCAACTCTCATCTCACATTTCATCCCACCTGTCCGCACTAAAGTATTTCGGCGGCAAAAACATCTATTATCTATTATCTATCTATTATCTATTATCTGCACTGTTGCGGCCAGCGCCGCAACAGTGCTTGTCGAGGCTGAAACCGCCGTCGAGACCGAGGCGCCAATGGTCTGCGTCACGAACGCCGTCGCCACAGGCGACGTCAGCCACACTGCCTCTGGCGGCGCATGGCTGTCGATTCCCGAAAAGGCCGGCAACCCGCCCAAGCTTGAAAAGGGCTTTGCGAAGTTCGAGGTCGATATTCCCTCGGACGGTGGCTGGTACCTATGGGCGCGCGTCCTGTGGGACGGCGAATGCAGCAATTCCTTTACGATTCAGATCGATGATGGCACGCCATTCCTTTTCGGCGAGGACACCACCTTCAACGTCTGGCACTGGGTGCGCTATCCAGTCTCGCGCATGGCCAAGCCCGTGACGCTCTCGAAGGGCAAACACACAATCGTCTTCCGCAACCGCGAAGACGGCGTCGCCCTGGATCAGTTCCTCCTGACCACGGAGAAGCGGTACGTTCCGGTAGGCATTGCAACGCCGTAAGGGCGTTGCAATGCCTACCGGAACGAGATAAAAGAAATCTGTTTACCACAATCTCCAGCGCGTCCGCGCTGGAGATTGTGGTAAACTATTTCCATGCCGACTACAGCGCCATTTTCACCGATTCCAGAGATTCTCGACGAGTTACGCGCCGGGAGAATCGTCATCGTCACGGACGACGAACAGCGCGAGAACGAGGGCGATCTCATCTGCGCGGCCGAATTCGCCACGACGGAGAACGTCAACTTCATGGCGACATATGCGCGCGGCCTCATCTGCATGCCGATGACCGCCGATCTCGCGCGGCAGCTCGACTTGCCGCAAATGGTCGCGGAAAACACCGACAACCATTCGACTGCTTTCACGGTTTCAATCGACCATGTCTCCACGACTACGGGCATTTCCGCCGAGGAGCGCGGCGTCACTGCCCGCGCGTGCGTCGCGGACGGTGCCAAACCGTCCGACTTCCGCCGCCCGGGCCACATGTTTCCGCTTGAGGCGCGCCCATGCGGTGTGCTGCGCCGCGCCGGCCACACAGAGGCGACCGTTGATCTCATGGAGGCCGCCGGTCTCAAGCCATGCGGGCTTTGTTGCGAAATCATGAACGACGACGGCCGCATGGCGCGTCTTCCGGATATCGTCGCCTTTTCCGAAAAGCACGGACTCAAACTCTGCACCATTGCCGACCTCATCGCCTGGCGCCGCGGGACGGGGGGGACGGTCGAGGAAGTCGAGTCGGTCGATCTGCCCACGGATTTCGGCCACTTCAACCTGCGCATGTTCCGCTCGAAGGCCGACGGCCTCGAGCACCTCGCCCTCGTGAAGGGCGACGTCGCCGCCGCGAAGGAGCCGGTCCTCGTGCGCGTCCACAGCGAATGCTTCACGGGCGATGTCTTCCATTCCGAGCGCTGCGACTGCGGCCACCAGTTGGAGGAGGCCATGAAAATGGTGGAGGCCGCCGGTTGCGGCGTCGTCCTCTACATGCGTCAGGAGGGGCGCGGAATAGGCCTAGCCAACAAGCTCCACGCCTACAAATACCAGGAGCAGGGGCTCGACACCGTCGAGGCCAACGAGCGCCTCGGCTTCGCGGCCGACCTTCGCGACTACGGTACCGGCGCCCAGATCCTCAGCATGCTCGGCATCACGAAGATTCGCCTTCTCACCAACAATCCGAAGAAGATCGTCGGCCTCCAGGGCCACGGGCTGGAGATTGTCGAGCGCGTCCCGATCGTCATCCCTCCATCCAGCTTCAACAAACGCTACATGCAGACCAAGAAGGAAAAAATGGGGCATCTGTACTAGGGTGATGGCGCAAAGCGCCATCACCCTAGTACAGATGCCCAAAAAAGTTTTTTGGCCATGAAAAGGGCAGAACCGACAAGAAACGAGATGCTTTGGCGCTTCATGGAGCGGCTGATCCGTCAAGAGGGGGCCGACCAGGGGCAGCCAAAGTCCATTCGTTTCTTCCTCGGGATCCTCAACTTCTTCTCAAAGGGCTACACGTTGGTCGTCAAGATCCGCGCCTGGCTCTATGACAACGCCTTCCTGCCGCAATTTCCCCTTGGATGCCAGGTGATTAGCGTCGGCAATGTCACCGCCGGCGGCACCGGCAAGACGCCCGTCGTTGAAATACTCGCCCGCACCCTCACGGAGGAGGGGCGCAAGGTTGCGATTCTAAGCCGTGGATACCGCTCAAAGAAAAAGGCCGTGACGGAAACTTTGCCGCGCGTCGTAAGCGACGGACACCGCATCCTGCTCGACAGCGAAATGGGCGGCGACGAACCGTACATGCTCGCCCGCAATCTGCCCGGCGTTGTCGTGCTGGTCGACAAGGACCGAGTGAAAAGCGGGCGTTACGCGATAAAGAAATTCGGATGCGATGTTCTTGTTCTGGACGACGGCTTCCAGTACCGCCGCCTTAGGCACACCCATGAAATCGTCCTCGTCGACAGCACCAACCCCTTTTCAAACGGACATCTCCTGCCGCGCGGGACGCTCCGTGAACCGGCGGCGCACATACGTCGCGCCGACTTCATCTTCATCACGAAATCGAACGGCGACACCGAAATACTGCGCGCCAAAATAAAGAAACTCAATCCCAAGGCTGAAATCACCGAATGCCGCCATTCGCCCAAGTACTTCAAAAACGCCTATTCAACCGACGAAATCCCGCTTGAGGCGCTGAAGGGCAAGCGTGTCGTCGCCCTTTCCGGCATCGCGTCGCCGCAAAGCTTCGAAAACTCTATCATAAAGATGGGCGCCACCATTCTCGCCCGTGAACGCTTCTCCGACCACTACCGCTACCGCCCGCAGGAAATAATCGACATCATCAACAACGCCGATGAACTTGGCGCGGACTACATCCTCACCACGGAGAAGGACGCCGTGCGTCTGCCGCACCTTGAAAATCCAAAGGTGCCGACATACTACATGCGCATGGAAATCGAGATTCTGGACGGCTACGAAAACTTCAAGGAATGCGTGAAGCGCATCTGTTTCGCGTAGCGGGGCGCCCCGCTACGCGAAGCAGATGCGCTTCACGCAATTACTGTAGTATAATAATTCCATGGCGAAAAAAAGGGATTACACAGGCTCGACAGTCGGCCTCGTCGAGGGGCGCACGCTCAAGTTGGAACTGCCGGAAGGCGGACTCCGGCTCGAGCGCGGCGGCGTTTTGCCCGAGGTGACGGTCGCCTATGAAATCTGCGGCAATGTCCGTAAAGAAATGGACAACGTCATTTTCGTCTGCCACGCGCTTACCGGCGACGCGCATGTCGCCGGCCAGCGCGCCGAGGGCGAGGATCCCGACGGCTGGTGGGAGGGAATGGTCGGAAGCGGACGCGGCATCGACACGGACAAATTCTGCGTTGTCTGCGCCAACATCCTCGGAGGATGCAAGGGCACGACCGGCCCGAGCTCCATCAACCCCGATACCGGCGCGCCATACGGCTCCGCCTTCCCCGAAATCACGGTGCATGACGTCGTCACGGTCCATCTAATGCTCCTGAGGCAGCTTGGCGTAAAGAAGGCCTTCGCGGTTGTTGGCGGAAGCTTCGGGGGAATGCAGGTCCTCGACTGGGCGGTGGAATACCCGGACACCCTCTCCAACGCCCTCGTCATCGCCTCCGCCCCCGCCCTCAGCACACAGGCGCTCGCCTTCGACATCATTGGGCGCCGCGCAATCACGCGCGACCCGACATGGCGCAACGGCGACTACTATGCCGACCGTACGCAGCCCGAGTCGGGCCTCGCGCAGGCCCGTCGCCTCGCGCACATCACCTATCTCTCCGACGGCCTGATGAAGGACAAGTTTGGACGCGAGCGCCGCCCCGAATGGCTCGCCGCCGGCGACGAGTTCCTAAGCAAAACGAAGAGGGAGTTCCGCACCACTTTCCAGATCGAGAGCTACCTCGACCATCAGGCAGCGACATTCGTCCGCCGTTTCGACGCCAACTCCTACCTGCACATCACCCGCGCGATGGACGAGTTCGACATTGCCGAGCGCCACGGCTCCCTCCGCCAGGCCTTTTCGCCCGTCAAGGCCAACGTCCTGGTGGCATCCCTCAGCGGAGACTGGCTCTTCACGCCGGAGCAGTCGGAGAACATGGTCAAGACCTTCCTCGAGCTCGGCAAGCCCGTCTCATACTTCAACCTCGAGGCCCCGGCCGGACACGACGCCTTCCTCACGCATATCGACCAGCTCCTGCCCGTTATCCGCGCCTTCCTTGCGAACGGCGTCGCGCGCGACAACACGCCCGACGAACTCGAACCCGCAAAGGAAAAGTCATACCACGCGATTGCCGACATGGTTGAGCGGGGAAGCCGCATCCTCGACATCGGCTGCGCCCGTGGACGCCTTCTGAAACTTCTCCGAGCCGAGAGGGATATCACAGGCGTGGGCATCGACATTGACTTCGCGGCAACCCTTGAGGCGCTGAGCCGCGGCAACGACGTCATCCTCGACGACATGCGCTCAGGCGCCGGCAACGAAAACGTCGAAAACTTCTACCTCGTTCCCGACGACAGCTTCGACACCGTGATCCTCAGCGAAACCCTTCAGGTCATGAAGCGGCCGCTCCAGGTGCTCAAGGAAAGCCTGCGAATCGCTAAAAGCGCAATCGTCACCTTCCCGAACTTCGGCTACATCACGACTCGCTCCCAGCTGTTTTTCCTCGGCCACATGCCTGTCGACGAGCATCTGCCGCTCGAGTGGTACAACACGCCGAACATCCACCTATTCACGTTGCGCGACTTCATTCGGCTCTGCACCGAAAACGGCATCAAAATCACAGAGGTCCGCCACCATGCGGAATCCACCATTGGCCGAGTTCTTATCCACCTCGGCAACCCGAACCTTGGCGCGGAGCGGCTCATAGTCAAAGTTGAGAGGTCTCAACTTTGACTATGAGCGCTCCGAGCAGATACTAGATAGCAGATAACAGATAATAGATAACAGATATTTTGCTATACTAAATACATGAATTCTAGATTATGTCTTCTCATACTGGCTGTGCTGTCGCTTCCATGTCTCATCATCGCGCAAGGTGCAAAGCAGGGGCTCTTCGAGGTGAAGGACGTCTCCGTGCAGGCGTCGGGCGGCACCGTTGCGACCGACCCCGCGGAATACGTTCTTTCCCGCGTCTTCGCCAAACCAGGTGCTTTTGTGAGCGCCGCCGATCTCGCGCGAGATCAGCGCTCGCTTTTGGACACCGGCACCTTTTCCGATGTCAAGGTTCTCTCCGAGGAAGCTGGCGACGGAGCCGTTAAACTCATTTACCGCGTCGTAATCGCCCCGCGTTTTCTAGCGCCGGCGAAAGTCAGCGGGAACGACGCCTTCTCGGAACGGAAGATCCGTCGCCTGCTCGACCTGGCCGGAGGCGACCGCATCGACCAGGCGCGACTTGACGAGAGGTGCGACAAGATCCGTGACGAATACCGCAAGTCCTACTACTACGACGTAAGCATCGACGCCACCGTCTCGGAACCGGACGAGGAAGGCTTCTCAAATGTCTCCCTTGTAATCGACGAAGGCCAAAGGGCGCGTATCTCCGGCTTCGACTTCCACGGCAACGACAACATCCCCTCCTCCGAACTCAACTCCGCCCTCGGCAAACCCGCATGGTACAACCCGGTGCCTTTCTTTTACTTCAGCTGGCGTCAGCAGGCGCTCGACTTCGAGCATGTCCGCGACACAGTCACGACATACTACCGCGACCGAGGCTACCTCGACGCCACCGTTTCCGAGCCCGTCATTATCCGTGAAGACGACGACCCCCCGCGGCTGAAGGTTGAAATACGCGAAGGCGCCAAATACGCCGTCGATGGCGTTACCGTTGCCGGCGTCTCGCTCTTCCCGGAACAGGAACTGACCGATATCGCCAAGCGAGCGGTCTCGCGCTCTGGCGAAAAGGACGTCGCTTCGGCAAAATCCCTTTCCAACGCCACAAAGGCAGTTCGGGAATACTACACCTCGCGCGGCTATGCCGACACAACTGTAAGGCTCCGTCTCGCCCCGGCAAAAGAACCGTCTGACGACGGCCTCCGCCATGTGCGCGCCGACTTCGAGGTCAAAGAGAGCGGCCTCTCCTACGTCCGCTCGGTCTCCATACACGGAAACACACGAACCAAGGACAAGGTTGTACGCCGCGAGCTCACCGTCGCACCGGGCCTCATACTCAACGAAGTCGCCGCCGAACAATCAAAGAAGCGAATTGAAAACCTGGGGTTCTTTGAAAACGTCCGCTTCCATGAGACGCCGTCACGCGAGGATCCTTTGCTGCGCGACCTCGTCTACGAAGTCGAGGAGAAGAACACGGGGCAGCTCATGGTCGGCGTCGGCACAAGCTCGATCGACGACATTCTGGGCTATCTGGAACTCTCGCAGAACAACTTCGACATCGGCAACTGGCCAACTTTCCGCGGAGGCGGACAGAAGGCAAAACTCGGCATCGAAATGGGCTCGGACTCAAATTCCGGCGAAATTTCATGGACCGACCCCTGGTTCCTCGACAGACGCCAGTCCCTGACCATAAACATCTACCGGCGCGAAATCAGCTACAACGAATACGACGAGACACGCATCGGCGGCGGCGTGTCGCTTACCGTTCCCCTCCACTACGGACGCGGCACCGTCCGCCTCGGCGCCGAGCATGTCGCGGTAGAGGACGTCCTTCACGGCTCCTACACGCTATACGACGACCCGGACACGGCCTTCGCCTACACGGACATGGACGATGCCTACTGGCGCATTCCCTTGCGCCTATCCTGGCTCTACGACACACGCAACCGCTACTTCACGCCAACCAGCGGATCATACAACACCGTTTTCTCGGAAATAACAAGTTCCTCCTTCGGCTCGGAATACGACACCTACAAGGTCGGATGCGACCTCCGCCAATACGTCCCGCTATGGTGGAACCACTATGTCAGCCTCCGCTTCCGGGCCGAGTCCATCGACGCCTACGGCGACACCGAAGAAGTGCCTGTCAACGACCGCCTCTTCCTTGGCGGCGGACGCTCCGTTCGCGGTTATCGCTACCGCAACGTCGGCCCAAAGGCCATACCTGATGAGATGACAGGCGGCCGCGCCCATCCTGTAGGCGGCCAGACATTGGCGATGTTCTCGGCCGAGTTCTCAATCCCAATAATTAGCTTTTTCCGCATAGCATCCTTCTATGACATTGGTAACGTCTGGAAAGACCCATTCGACGCCGACCTTGGCGAATACGCCTCGTCCTGGGGCTTTGGCGTGCGATTTGACATACCAAGCTTCCCGATCCGGCTCGACTACGCCTTCCCGCTCGTCTCCGACGACCACTACACGCGCCACGAGCACTTCATCTTCTGGATAGGTATCGACTAGGCCGTGCGGCCTAGTCGATACCTATCCAGAAGATGAGATAGCAGATAGCAGTTTTGAGATTTGAGATATTAGATTTTTGATTTGCATTTGTGTCAATTGTGATAATTTGGAGTTTTGTCATTATAAATGAACCTTCTGCAACATCTCCGCGACAGCGTCCGCCGCTATCCGTTGGTGCCGGTGGCTGTGCTGGCAATTGTGGCGGCTGCGGCGTATGTCCATTGCATCGTGCTGCCGCGCAGGGAGCGGTTCATCTCCGCTTTCGCGCTCGACGCAGAACGCGCGGCGCATATCAAAGTGCAGGGGGAGGTCGTTTCAGTCCGCGCGCCGGTTTCCGCCACACGTGGGGAACTCAAATTCCGCTTCCGGCTCAAGAATCCAAAATTCCTCAATGAAGACGGATCGGTAATCCGGGAGATTGGCGGTTCCCTGCCCGTCATTTGGTATTCGCCGCGTCCGAAAAAAGCAGGTTTCGCCCCGGAGCAAGGCGCCGTCTTCGACCTTGTGGGAAAAATCTATGTTAGGCGAAGCGTCATGGACGGAAGGCCGAAATCCCTTGACGACATCTTCCTCATCTCCCGCGCCCGTTCCACAAGGGTCCTCGACGTCCGACGCGACGGCCCCACCGGCTTCCTCTCCCGGGTGCGCTACTCCGCCGCCGAAAGAATAACGCGCGGACTCGGCCGAATGCAAAATGAAAAATCCCTCATCCTGGCAATGACGCTCGGCTTCCGCTCCGACATCCCCCGCAGGACGATGCGCACATTCCGCCAGGCCGGAACAATACACATCTTCGCCATATCCGGACTCCACGTTCTTCTCATTGCGGAAATTATCGCATGGGGCCTTGGCGTCTTCGGCATTTCGCGGAAATACTGGGTCATTCCGCTGGCGCCCACACTCGCAGCATACGTTTTTCTCACAGGCGGACAACCAAGCGCGATGCGCGCCGGACTGATGGCCACAATCTACTATGCGGCACCGCTTTTCGGACGACGTTCGGACGGCCTGAACGCAATAGCCTGCACGGCGCTCATACTTGTTCCGATAAATCCGGAAATCGTCACGGATCTCGGTTTCATCCTTTCCTTCTCCATGGTTACGGGCATAGTGATTTTCCTTCCCTACGTACAGCCACTGCTTGACCGGCTCTTCCGCCCCGAAGCCGCGACCGAGGCATTGGCCATCGACGAGCTGGCCGCCGGCAGGCTGCCTTTCTGGAAAAGGCAGGTCTTCAAGGCGCGTCACATCCCCCTGTCCTTACGCATAAAGTGCGCTAAACATATCCCTGTCGCGATTACCGCCGCGCTTGTCTCCTTCCCGCTCACGGCTCATTTCTTCGGCTTTTGCACGCCATACGCCCTGCTCGCCAATATCGTGGTTATTCCACTCGCCGGATATGTCATGAAATTTTCCGCCGCAGGCCTGGCGCTCTCCTGCATTCATCCCGTGTGCGCCGTTCCGGCAAATCTCATGGCCGCCTGCCTTGCGTGGCTTATGAAGGAAATCTCCTTCCAGACGGCGCATCTCCCCGGCGCCGCGCCGAATTTGCAGTTCAACACGGCCATGCTGGCCGCGTGGTACGTTTCTCTGCTACTTGTCTGCGCCGCGTTGCGACGCAAAGAACCCAGAGGAGGCGGGGTAGATTTTTAACGCAGAGAAAGCAGAGAAGCGGAGACGCAGAGGGTGCGGGGCTGGAAATGACAAAAACTCCAATTGAGCATCAATGACAAAAATGAAAATGTAAATATCAAAGAAAGCTCCCCTACTCCTGAACTCCTTTGCTCCCTGAATGCGCCGCAGGCAAATAAAAAACTCTGCTTCTCTGCGCCTCTGCCCCTCTGCGTTAAAAATTCCGCAGGGGGGAGTCTAGCTTCACCGCGACGCGAGGTAGGCGTTGATCGCCGCGGCCGCGCGCCGCCCCTCGCCCATTGCGAGGATCACCGTCGCCGCGCCGAGAACGATGTCGCCGCCGGCGTATATGCCGTCGACAGACGTCTTGTTATTCTCGTCGACAATGATGTTGCCGCGCTTGTTCACGGCAAGGCCGTCGGTCGTGCGTGAGATGAGCGGGTTCGAGCCGTTGCCGATTGCCACGATTACCGTGTCCACGGAGAACTCGAATTCGCTGCCCGGAATCGGCACCGGGGAACGGCGACCCGACGCGTCGGGCTCGCCCAGCTCAAAGCGGATGCACTTGATCGCCTTCACGCGGTCGTTTTCGTCGCCAAGGACCTCGACGGCGTTCTCAAGCATGTGGAAGACAACGCCCTCTTCCTTGGCGTGGTGGACCTCCTCCACACGCGCCGGTAGTTCCTTCTCGCTGCGCCGGTAGATGAGATGCACCTCGTCCGCGCCGAGGCGCAGCGCCATGCGCGCCGCGTCCATCGCCACGTTGCCGCCGCCAAGGACCGCCACCTTCTTCGACACCACGGCTGGCGTGTGCGCGTGTTCCGTGTCGTATGCCTTCATCAGGTTCGCGCGTGTCAGGTATTCGTTGGCCGAATAGACGCCGACAAGGTTCTCGCCCGGAATGCCCATGAACTTGGGAAGGCCCGCGCCCGTGCCGATGAAGACGGCGTCGAAACCGTCCTTCTCGATTAGGTCGACGATGCGGCGCGTGCGGCCGACGACAAAGTTCGTCTCAATCTTGACGCCCATCGCCTTGAGGCCGTCTATTTCGTTCTGCACGATGGCCTTGGGAAGACGGAACTCGGGAATGCCGTAGACAAGTACTCCGCCAGGCTTGTGGAAGGCTTCGAAGACGGTGACGTCGTGCCCCTCGCGGCGTACGTCCGCAGCGACGGTGATGCCGGCGGGACCGGAGCCGATTACGGCGACCTTCTTGCCGGTGGCGGGTTTGACTTCCGCGGGCTTTTGTTTGCCGCTTTCGCGTTGCAAGTCGGCGCAGAAACGCTCCACGCGTCCAATGGCGACGGCCTTGCCGACGTCCTTCAGCGCCTTGCCAAGCGTGCAGTTGGCCTGGCACTGCTTCTCCTGCGGGCAGACGCGACCGCAGACTGCGGGAAGAAGCGAACTCTGGCGAATGATTGCGATTGCGCCGTCGAAGTCGCCTTCGGCCGCCTTGGCGAGAAAGTCCGGAATGCGGATCTTGACAGGGCACCCCTCCATGCACGGGGCGTTTTTGCACCCAAGGCATCGGCTCGCCTCGGTCCTGGCCATCTCGGCGGTGTAGCCGAGTGCCACCTCGTTCATGTTGCGGGCGCGAACCTTCGGTTCCTGGCTCGGCATCTCTTGCGGCGGTATCGCCATCTTCTCGCGGGGGGTCATAGGGTACTCCTTAATGACAAAAACTCAAAATGAACATCAGTGCAATCTAGTTCGCTTTGGCGGCTTCGGCCGCCATGCGAACTAGATTGCACTGGTGCTTCTCCAGTACCGCTTTCTCCTGCGGCACGAAGGCCTTGAGGCGCTTCATCATGTTGTCGAAGTCGACAAGGTGCGCGTCAAACTCGGGACCGTCGACGCAGACGAATTTCGTCTCGCCGCCGACGACCGCGCGGCATCCTCCGCACATGCCTGTGCCGTCGATCATGATTGTGTTGAGGGAGACAATCGTCTTGATGCCGAAGGGACGCGTCGTCTCGGCGCAGAATTTCATCATGATCGGCGGCCCGATCGCGATGACGCGGTCAGGCGGCGTCGCCGACTCGCACATCTCCTTGAGCGGGATTGTCACAACGCCCTGGCGGCCGTAGGAGCCATCGTCCGTCATGACAACGACCTCATCCGCGATGGCCTTCATTTCATCCTCCATGATGATGAGGCTCTTGTTGCGGTAGCCGATGATGACGGTCACCTTGTTGCCGGCCTCCTTGAGGGCCTTGACTATCGGGTAGAGCGGCGCCGTGCCAAAGCCGCCGCCGACGCAGACGACATGGCCGAAGTTCTCGATTTCGGAGGGGTTGCCCAGAGGCCCGAGGAAGGCCGGAAGGTAGTCGCCGACGTTCTTCGTGGCGAGAAGCTTCGTGGAGTAGCCGACGGGCTGGAAAGCGATGGTGACCGTCCCGGCGACGGGGTCGGCGTCGGCAATGGTCAGGGGGATGCGCTCGCCCCAGTCGGCATCGACCTGCAAAATGACGAACTGTCCGGGCTTGCGGCTCTCGGCGATGAGCGGCGCCTCGATCTTCATCATGTAGACCAGCTCTGAAAGCTGCTTCTTTTCGACTATGCGGTTCATTTTAGTTGGAGTGACGAGTTGGAGTACGAGTTAGAAGTGGGAGTGCGAGTGAGGAGTTGGGGTGGGAAAACTCGAACTCCAACTCTCAACTCGGACTAACTAATTATATCACATTCGTGGCGGGAAGGTTATTAACAGAGTTATCAACAGTTGTTAATAAAATATCAATAAGTCTGCGGCGAAACCTGGAATTTTGACTGCAAAATTCATTGCAGCCAACATTCTAATATTTTATAAGACCTTATAATGGACCTGTTGATAACTTGATAATCGAGACTGGGTTATTGGTGTCAGGCTCCTCAGGGCATTGGTGTCAGGCTCCTAATCGGTAGCCATAAAAGGAGCCTGACACCACAACACGAACGGAGCCTGGCACCAGAAAAGCCATAAAAGGAGCCTGGCACCAAAGCGGCGGCCAGTGCCAGGCTATTGGTGCCAGGCTAAAAGCCTAGCGATGGCACGCGAGGGCAGATGCCCTATCCTGCTGCGCGATGACTCATCGCGCAGATTGTGCAAAAGTGCTATCATAATAGGTGCGTCCCATGACCAAATCAATTTCCACACAGCAGTTCTTCCTTGAAGACATCTTTGCCGAGGGGTGGCGCGCCACAACGGCGATTTTCGCCAAATGCGCGCCCATCGTGCTTGTTTTCGCCTTTATCGTGAATCTCCTCTCCCAGATGGCCATACACCGCCTGGGGTTGGACGTGCCGATTGCGAACTGGCCGAAGAGGCTGGCCGATGTCGGGCTGACCCAGGACAAGGTGGCCTCGCTCATTGGCAACATGTTTTCATACCTCATCTTCAGCGTCGCCACGCTATCCGTGATCAAGTGCGCGGAGCGCGTCGTGACCCAGCGCGAAATCTCCTTTGCCGAGGCCCTGTCCGAAGGGCTCAACCGCTGGCCGCGCTACCTTTGGGCCGGTTTCCTAAGCGGCCTCATCATTCTGGTGGGTCTTTGCGTGCTGATCATTCCCGGCCTCATCTGGGCGGTCTACTACATGTTCCTGCCGTATGTGGTGTCTGTCACCTCCCTTTCCGGCAAGAAGGCGCTCGACTATTCGAAAAGCCTCGTCAAAGGCCGCTTCTGGCGCACACTTGCCTATTTCTTCGTCATTGCCATTGCCACCGCCATCCCGTCGCTCATCATCGCCCTCTGCGGGCAGACGGCCGTCAACCTCCTCGCACCCCATCTGCCAAAAGCCGCACAGCTTGCCGCCTCCTCCCTCGCCGTCTCCGTCGCGCAGCTCCCCGTTATCTGCCAGCTCTCTCTCGGAACCGTCTTTTTCCTGAATCCGGCCTACTACGCGCCTCCCGCGCCGTAGACGCGAAAACT